>Ga0326727_10009305_pt1 | contig 24248 bp, 19 predicted proteins | sample MB2enrmetagenome_FD_207643 | JGI IMG/M metagenome (GOLD analysis project Ga0326727, IMG submission 207643) | Lab enriched peat soil microbial communities from McLean, Ithaca, NY, United States - MB29MY | ecosystem: Environmental > Terrestrial > Soil > Wetlands > Peat | place: USA: New York... | reverse complement strand
CTATCCGTTATCTCGGCGAAACGCTCGACCTGCACGCCGGTGGCGTGGATTTAATCTTCCCCCACCACGAGAACGAGATCGCCCAGTCCGAGTGCCTCACGCACCACACCTTTTCACGCTTTTGGGTGCACTCGGAATTCCTGCTGGTGGATGGCCAGAAGATGTCCAAGTCGCTCGGAAATTTCTACACGCTGCGCGACATCCTGAGCCAGGGCTATGCGCCGGAAACGGTGCGTTATCTACTCGCCCAGGTGCCTTACCGCAGGGCGCTGAACTTCACCTTCGATGGCTTGAAGTCCGCTGCCACAGCTATTGACCGCGTCCGCAATTTCGATCTGCGCCTCAAGACCGCAAAGTTCGAACTGGGCGCCCGCGAAGGCCTCGATCACCGCGCGCAAGCGGCCATCGACGCATTCCGCGCCGCCATGGACGATGACCTGAATACCGCCGAAGCCCTGGGCGCGGTATTCGAATATATCCGCGAAGTCAACATCGCCATGGATAAAGGCGAATTCCTCGCTGGCAACGTCGATTTGGCAAAGGCAGTCCTCAACCTGTTCGACCTGGTCTTCGACGTCCTGCGGCCCACCCCCGGCGCTGACGGACTGTCGGACGAGCAAATCGAGGCCAAAATCGAAGCTCGCCGTCAGGCCAAAAAGTCTCGCAACTTCGCCGAGGCCGATCAGATCCGCGTCGCCCTGCTCGAACACGGCGTCATAATCGAAGATACAAAGGACGGAGTTCGATGGAAGAGAAAGTAGCGTTTCAAACGCGCGCCGTACATGCGGCCGACCGCAAGCGGGCGCCTGGCTCCACGCCCGTGACCACCCCGATTTACACGGCCGCCAGCTTCATCTATGAAGACATCGCCGAACTGGATCAGGTCTTCGGTCTCGAGAAGACGGGCGAATCCTACGCGCGCTATTCCAACCCGACGAACCGCGCTCTGGAGGAGCTTCTCACGGACCTCGAATCCGGGGCGGGTGCGCTTGCCACAGCTTCGGGAATGTCCGCCATGCAAACCGCTTTGCACATCGCTTTGGCGGATCGCAATCGTTCGGTGGTGGCCTCCCTTTCCCTCTACGGCGCCTCCATCAACATGCTCATGAATATCTTTGCGCCGCAGGGCGTCGCCGTCCGGTTCGTGGATTTCTGCGACCTTGCGGCGTTGCAGGCTGCGATTGAGAAAGACAAACCCGGCGTCCTCCTGATGGAGACGATATCCAACCCCATCTTGCGCGTGCCGGAACTCGACAGGATCGCGGAGATGGCGCGAGCGGCCGGGGCCGCTCTGGTAGTCGATAGCACCTTCACTACGCCCCTGATGTGCCGTCCCCTGGAGTGGGGGGCCAACCTGGTAGTCCACAGCCTCACCAAGTACCTGGCCGGTCATGGGGACGTGCTGGGCGGCGTGGTCGTTTCCGACGCCGAGCACTTAGACCAGCTGCGCGCCTATGGCCGTCTCGCGGGTCCCGTTCTCGGCCCTTTTGAAAGCTACCTCACCATGCGTGGGATCAAGACATTCCCCCTGCGTATGGAGCGCCAGTGCTCGAACGCATGCCGCGTCGCCCAGTGGCTTGCGTCCCGCCCAGAGGTGGAACGCGTCTTCTATCTGGCGGACCCGAAGCATCCCGATTCCGCGGCAATCCACCGCCTCTTCGCCCCCGGGCTTTACGGCGCAATCGTAAGCTTCGAACTTCTCAACGCCGACAAGGAACGCATCTTCCGTTTCATGAACGCCCTGCGGATGATCGTTACCGCTACCAGCCTGGGCGACGTCCACAGCATGATCCTTTACCCCGTTATGGCTTCCCATCGCGATCTTCCCCCAAAACAGCGGGAACGCATGGGAATCCGCCCGAATTTGCTCCGCCTTTCGGTCGGGATCGAGTCGGTGGACGACATCCTGGGCGATCTGGCCCATGCCCTGCAAGGGTAATCCTGAGGTGTGGATTTGACAAAAGTAATCTTGATTGCCATGGCCCTGGCTCTAGGCGCTTGCTCGCAGTCCGATACGCAGAAGGTACGGAGTGAGTTGAAGACGTCCGGTGAAGAGCTGAAAAAAGAAGTGAAGAGCGATGCGGAACTGGCCAAGCGGGAGGCTATCAAGGCCGGCCACCAAGCGCGCGAAGAGGCGCAAAAGGTCAAGAAAGACTTGAATAGCAAAAACTGATAACATTCCGTGTGAAGGAGTCGCCATGTTCCGCCTGGACGCCGACCGGCCGGTTGAATTCTGTGATGGTCTGAAGCGCAGGGATTTTCTACACGCCGGCGCGCTCTCGCTTCTCGGTCTGAGCTTGGCCGATATGGCGGGTTTGCAGGCCTATGGCGCCGTCGATCCCGCCAAGTCCGACAAGAATTGCATCATGCTGTTCCTGGTTGGCGGGCCGTCCCAATTGGACACTTGGGACATGAAGCCCAACGCGCCGGCCGAGATCCGTGGACCGTACAGTCCCATCAAGACCAACGTCCCCGGCATCGAGATCTCGGAAAACTTCCCCCGCATGGCGAAGCATGCCGACAAATACGCGCTCATCCGATCCTGCTACCACACCGCCGCCGCCGTGCATGATACCGGCCATCAGATGATGCAGACCGGGCGGTTATTTCAGGGTGGGATCGAGTACCCCCACATTGGGTGCGTCTTATCGAAACTGAAGGGTCCCAAAGGCGACGTTCCCGCTCACGTCTTGCTCCCGCGACCGATTGGCAACACGGGCGGAAACATGCCACACGGCCAGACGGCGGGGTTCCTGGGTAAAACTTACGACCCGTTCGTGCTCAACGCCGACCCATCCGACCCGAATTTCAAGGTTCCGGATCTGCTGCCGCCGGATTACCTGACCGCCCTGCGCGTCGACCGCAGGAAGAACTGGCGCGAGATGATCGACCACTCCGTCTCCAAATTCGAAACCTCCCAGGACGCGCGTCTGCTGGATTCCACTTTCCACTCGGCCTACACCTTGATGTCGTCCCAGAAGGCCCGCGAGGCTTTCGAACTTCACAAGGAACCGGAGAGCGTGCGCCAGAAATACGGACTGAACCGCTTTGGGCAAAGCTGCCTCCTCGCCCGCCGCATGATCGAAGCAGGAGTCCGCTTCGTCACCGTAAATATGTTCGAGACTGTCTTTGACGAGATCACCTGGGACATCCACGGCTCGAAGCCCTTCAGCCCCATCAGTTGTTACCGCGATCTGGTCGGCCCGATGTACGACATGGCTTATAGCGCGCTCTTGGAAGACCTTTCCGATCGCGGCTTGCTGACCGGCACGATGGTTCTTTCGATGGGTGAATTCGGCCGCACTCCCAAGGTGAATCCCGCTGGTGGGCGCGACCACTGGCCGCAATGCTGGACCATCATGATGGCGGGCGGCGGCGTCAAGGGCGGACAGGTGATTGGCGCTTCGGACGATATCGGCGGGTCACCCAAAGATCGGCCCACGTCGCCGGCGGAGATTGCCGCCACGGTCTACCATGGCCTCGGCATTCCGCTGGAAGTCGAACTCCCCGGAGCGCAGGGACGCCCCATTCCTTTGGTGGAACGGGGCACCCAACCGATTCGCGAGTTGTTTAGCTAAGCTGCTTGATTCTTCGAGCGCCGGACGCGGACCCCGACGGCCCCGATCAACATCATGCCGAACCCGATCAGCAGCATCGAAAGCGGCTCCGGGGTTGGGGAGCCCACCGCAGGCGGCGGATCTGATGAGAAGGTTTCGCTTCCGGCCGCACTAAACGCCGCCAGGAATCCCGAGCCGTTATCAATGAATGACGGAACCACCGACGAAAGGGCCAGTGAAAAGGCTTCTGTAGTCGGATTGATGAACTGGACGAAGGCGGAGTTGTACATCACCGCGCCCGTGGGAGGCGTGGAAGCTGAGAAGGTCGCGCCCGTGCCGCCACTCTTCCCCGTGATGGTCGCATTCGCGGACGATCCGATGGTGCCGGAAAGCAGATTGGTCTGACCGTTAACAGGCGTGTTCAGCGCAATGGAGAACGTTCCCGTGAATCCGCCCTCTGAAATGGTGCCGCCGCTCACCGAGTCAGCTGTGCTCGACGCAAGATTCAGGGTCAGCGTGGCGGAAAGCGGCCCGCTCAACGACGGCGGCAAGGTGCCGGTTACATTTGAAAAGATAAAGTATATCTGGCTGGATGCGGTGAGCGTTACGCCCGAGCCCGTATCAACCAAATGAAAATCCTGGCTCCCGTTCTGTTCCAAACCCTGGGCGAACGTCACGGGCGACGCCAGAGTTGGAAGGGTGCACAGGCCGCTGGCGACGATCGCGTACAGCAGAGATTTGCTGAGCTTCATGTAAACTTTCCGGCGCAATTGCAGGACCAAAGTAGCGCCATTTTCAATTCTTGGGAATGCCGTAGTGGACAAATTCGTCATACTGCGCTGGTTCGCGCCTAACGATTTTATAGTGCGGCTCGGGACGGGTTCTCTCTCTTTTTTCTGAAAAGAAAGCGCCTGGCGGACACCTGTCCCGGGACCCAGGAATGAAGGAGGATGGTTCAGACGATGAAGCTAAGCTTGGTTTCTCGCGCGGCGGACCCGCACTCCGACTCCGCCAATCAGGAGCATGCCAAACCCGATCAGCAGCATCGAAATCGGCTCCGGAGTCGTCGCTACCGTCGGTGCTGGATTCGATGAGAACGTGGCGCTTCCCGCGGCGTTGAAGGTTCCGAGGAACCCTGAGCCGTTATCGGCGAACGACGGCACCACCGACGAAAGAGCCAACGATAAGTCTTCCGTAATAATATTTGGGAATTGCACAAACGCCGAATTGTATGTGATGGACCCCACGGGCGGGGTGGATGCGGAGAGCGTCGCTCCGGTCCCGCCGCTCTTGCCCGAAAGCGTCGCATTTGCGCCTGAAGCGATGGTGCCGGAAAGCAGATTCGTCTGGCCGGCAATCGGGGTGTTCAGAGTCAATGAGAACGTACCGGTAAACCCGCCCTCCGAAACAATGCCCGTAGTCGGGTTATACACGTCGGGCGTGCTGCTCGCCAGGTTCACCGTCAGCGTTGCCGAAAGCGGTCCCGTCAGGCCGGCAGGCAGCCCGGTTATATTCGAAAAAACAAAGAAAATCTGGCTGGACGCGGTAAGCGTGACCCCGGACCCGGTATCCACAAGGTGAAAGTCCTGGCCGGCTGACTGCTCCAGAGCCTGACCGAAGGTCGTGGGGACCGTCCCACCGAAGGATGGAAGAGAACACATACCCCCCAGGAGGAACGTAAATATGAGGGATTTCCGTGGTGTCATGTTGAAGTTTCCTTGCCGCATTTGGAGCACAGAATTTGGAGTAGCAAAGGCTACTTTCTGTCAATACTAGGTTTAGCGTAGTTTATTTCAGAAGAAAAAAGTTAGGAGTTTTCGTACAACCACCCGCTCGAAAGTGCTTTTAAGGACACTGCCTTACTTATCCAGCGGCCATCGAAGCAAGAATTGCTTCAGCGCAAGACATTGCAAACACGACAATTACCGGTGATAAACGTGTGGAAATCAGCACACAAAAAGCGGTCACCACCAAAACGATCTCGGGAATTCCACGCAACAGCACTCCCTCATTTTTGGAAAAAATAGCATGAAAAAGCGCTGAAAATAACAACCCAACTACAACCGCATTTACCCCGGCCACGGCAAACTGTGCAGAGTCGTGCCTTCTGAGCCAGCTCCAGAATGGCGCCGCGGCCGCGGCCAGCAGCAACCCCGGAAGAAAGATGCACAATGTGCCGAGCAGCGCACCCGGAATGCCGTGCAGATCCGTGTGCGCCACAAAGCCCAGGTAAGTGGCAAAGGTGAACAGTGGTCCAGGGATGGTCTGCGCTGCCCCGTATCCCGCCAAAAAATCAACCGGACTCACCCATCCGGGCCGCACCACGGCTTCATTCAACAGCGGCAGAACCACATGGCCTCCGCCGAAAACAAGTGAACCCGTGCGGTAAAACGCATCCAGCAACTGCACGCTCGCGGACCGTACGGTGTGCGCCGCAATCTCCAGCCCTGCGAAAAGTGAGCCAAACAAGCCCAGACAAATTGCCGCAGCCATGCGGGAGACGGGCAGCGGATCATCATCTGCGCTAAGCGGCGCGCCCGGACGGATCAGCAGCCAGCCCGCCAGCGCACCCGCCATCAGCGCTGCCACCTCCGCCAGTCCGCTGCCGTTGATCGAGAGGAAAACCGCCGCGAGGACGGCCAGCACGCGGCGCGGCCAGTCCGGACAAAGACGCTGAAACATGCTGATTACCGCGTTTGCCACCACCGCCACGGCCGCGATCTCCAGGCCCCTCAGAGCGCCTGCCGCGATTGGGCCTGTGGCGTGTTTCACTCCCGCGGCGAACGCCATCATCAGAATCGCCGAAGGTAGCGTGAATCCCAGCCATGCCGCGACGCCTCCCAACAGCCCGCCGCGAGAGATGCCGATCAGGAATCCGGTCTGGCTACTGGAAGGGCCAGGCAGCAGTTGGGTCAGGCCCAGGAACTCGGAAAAAGTGGATTCCGTGATCCATTTGCGTCGCTCGATCAGTTCGCGCCGGAAATAACCTACATGCGCCGCCGGGCCACCGAAACAGGTGCAGCCCAGCTTCAGGAAAACCAGCAGAGTCTCGAAATGTCTCTTCACCCCTGAACGCGCTTAGTCTTATCTTGCCAGAACTGCTCCCGCAAATCGCGTTTCAGAATCTTGTTGGTTCCCGTCTTGGGCAGCGGTTCGCCGCGGAAGAACCAGGCCCGTGGCATTTTGAACTTCGCCAGGCGCTCCGCCACGAATTCCGTGAGCGCCGCCTGTCCCAGAGTTTCACCCGCTTTGAGAACCACGAATGCCACGGGAATTTCGCCCCACTTCTCATCGGGAGCCGACACCACGGCGCACTCCATCACCGCAGGGTGCGCGGCAATGGCGCGTTCCACCTCGATCGATGAAATGTTCTCGCCGCCGCTGATGATGATGTCCTTCTTGCGGTCTACGATGTGGACGTAATTCTCGTCATCCCAAACGGCCATGTCTCCGGTGTGCAGCCACGCGCCCGACATCACCGCGGCCGTGGCGGCGGGTTCTTTGAAATACCCGTCCATCACGCAATCACCCCGCACCACCACCTCTCCAATGACGTGCATATCGCGCGGCACGTCTTTCATGTCCACGTCCACCACGCGAACCTCGGTTCCCGGCAGCGGCCATCCCGCCATGGCTTGCCGCCGGTAGCGATCCGCTTCATCCTTGTAAACCACTGTCCCTTTTTTCCTCGCACCGGTCGCCACCGGAGAGGTCTCCGTCAATCCGTATCCCGATTGCGCCAGGCAGTGGAAAGCCTCTTCCAGTCTCTGGCACAACTCGGGAGAAGACGCCGCACCACCCAGCATGATCTTTTCCAGACTCGATAAATCGAACTTGTCGCGATCGGGAGACGCCAGCAGCGCCCCCGCCATTACCGGCACCAGCAGCATTCCCGTCGCCCGCTCTTCCTCGATCAACCGGAATACGGTGGGCGCATCGAACCGCCGCACCATCACCTGCTTGCGTCCCATCATGGTGCAGGCCTGCGGCAGTCCCCATCCGTTGGCATGAAACAGCGGGATCGTATGCAAATCCACTTCCGTGTCGCTGTTGGTGGTCGAAAGAGCCACCCCAACCGCGTGCAGGTATAGCGTGCGGTGGCTCAACACCACGCCCTTGGGAGTTCCTGTGCTGCCGCTGGTGTAAAAAATCTCCGCGGGCGCCGTTTCATCGATGCTCATGATGTCCGTCCGCTGAGGCGTGGCCCGCGCCAGCATCTCTTCGTAATCCGGTTCGTCAAGCGCGATGTAGTGCTGGATGCATGGGCAAGCGGTCCGGAAGTGTTCAATCAGCGGCGCGAAATCCGATTCAAACAGCACCATGCGGGCTTCGCAGTGATTCAGAATTTGAATCAACTCCACGGCCGTCAGGCGTACATTGAGAGGCGCGACAATGGCTCCCGCCTGGATCACGCCGAAGTACCCTTCCAGCAGTTTGTGGGTGTTGAAGCTGAGATAAGCGATGCGATCGCCAGGCGCGACCCCCATGCTTTTGAGCGCGTCGGCCAGGCGCTCGCAGCGCTCGCCGAATTGCGCGTATGTGAAACGGTTCCCGCCCGAAACCACGCCTTCCTTATGGCCATAGAGATCCACGGCACGGTACAGGCAACGAACGGGCGTCAGGGGTATGTGCATGGTCGAGAACCCTGAATTCTATCCTAAAATAGAAAGGGCGCGGGAGTTACCCCGCGCCAGTCCGACCACAAGAGAGAGAAGCTAATTTACCGGCGCCAGCCGTGACCGTAATATCCGCGACCCCAATAACCGCGGCCATAGAATCCACCAACATAGAGGCTCGGTCCCCAGAACGCTCCATAGTAGGGATACGGCGCGTAAGGGTATGCGGCCACCGGCGGGTACGGAGCATAAGGCCGGGCTGCGAAACTAGGGCCACCCGGTCCACCCTGGTAATCCTCGCGCGACACCGGATAGAATGCGCCCGCCGAATGAACGGTCGAAATCGTCACGGGCTGCTCAATCCGGAAGGTCATCACAGATTCCGGAGTAATCACCGTTGGGCGTCCACGAGTGACCAGCACGCCAACCGTGCCCACCACCGCGCCGCCAATCGCGCCCATGCCTGCTCCGAATCCCGTACCCGTCGCGGCTGCCCCGACGATGGTGCCCAATGCCGTCGTTCCGACGATGGCGCCGGCATCGCGTCCGTTCGAGGTCTGCCCCTTGCGATTGATCAGTTGCGTCTTAATAGGAAGCTGCTGGCCGTCCGCCAGCGTGAGACTGGTCAGTTCAATGCGCATGCTGGACACGCCCTTCACGCGCCCTGCCTTCTCAACTTCTACTACCCGCCCATTGACCAGTTGCCCGCGCTGCGCGACTACGAAGCCGTCGATCACGATCGGCTCAATCAGAGTGCCCGTGAAGGCGTCACCCGGCTGATTATGATCGCTCGACAGAAAATTGTTCACGCGAGCCGTTACATATTCGCCGGCCGGGACATTCAGCGCATCAGGCACACGCATTTGCGGTGGGGGCGCCTGATACCCGCCTTGGCCATAGTTGCCTTGGGGATAACTACCTTGCGGAGTTCCGCCCTGTGGCGGCGGACCGTATCCGCCATTTCCTTGATAGCCGCCGTTGGTGTTATAGCCGGGGCCGTTGTTTGGATAGGGCGGCGGAGGCGGCGGCCCTTGTGGGTACGGTTCAGGGTTCGCCTGGGCCTGGGTCACCGGAGTATCCGGCTGCGAGGAACTGATTTGTGGGGCAGCCCCGCCGGACTGCGAAGGAACCGCTTGCGGAGCAGGATTGTCAAAGCGCTGCCAGTTGTCGGCGCTCTGCGCGAATGCCGGCGCTGCGGCCAGTGCGACTGCAAAGAAAATCGGATGAAGTTGAAGGCTTTTCATATTTGTTTACCACGCTCACTACTTCTAACGTATCCAACAGCAGGTTGGTTGCCACCGTTAAGCCTTTTTTAATGAATGGCTTACAAAGGAAAAATTGGACGTTTTCCACCGCTTGGCCCATTTCAGCCACTCGGCGTCACCGGCCTCCACGGATGCAGCTATCCCTAATTAGCTCGTACCACTTTGATGCGAAACCAAGCCAAAAAGGCACAGCCTTGCCGAATTGAACCTATGCCGCGATCCGGTGCGCCTGCCTGATCTCCTGCTGCAGCGCCACCACCAATTCGCACAACGGTTGATCCGACTCGCTGGTCAGGGCAAGGTCATATTGGGAAAGCCATTTTTCAGGCTGCGGCGTAGCGAACAGTAAGTCAGTCGCCGCCTGTACAAGTTCTGCGTGGGTCATCGGAACCTCTACTACCATTTTGCACGCGAATCGCCACAGCGCGGTTAAGAAATGTCCGACGGAGTGTGCGGCGGCGGACTCAAAATTATCTAGTTGCTTTGCCGTAGTTCCCTGTAGCTACACGGGAAATTCCGGCAACTAAAAGTCGAATAGCCCTCGCATTAATCCCTCCTTCTGGTATAAACTCGAATCTTCGTCATGGCCTTTGTACCGGGCTTCGACAACGACGTCTTCATCAGCTACGCCCACGGCGACGACCGCGATTGGATAAACGCCTTCCTCGGCAAGATTCAATCCGCGCTCAGCCGGCTGCTGCCCGGGGCTCACGTCTGGATCGACGAGTACGCCCTCCGCAAATCCCGGAATTTTGAAATCGACATTCCCGCCAGCCTCCAATCGTCCGCCGTGCTCATTTCGCTGGTCTCCCCCACCTATATTGATCGACCCTACTGTGTTCATCAGGAATGCCGCAGGTTCACCCATCTGGTGGCTGCGCGTAAACAGGCCGGGCAGCGTTTTGCCGATCCCGAATTCGCCGCTGACCTGTTTGGCTTCCGTTGCCCCATTCTTCCGATGGCCAATACCGCGTACTGGAACAGCCTCATACCCGGAGCAACCGATATCCCTTTCTGCGACGATCTTGAGACCTTCCCCATCGGCTCGCCCCAATTCGAGGAAAAGTTCCGCGTGCTGCTGCGCCAACTCCGCGATCTGCTCCTTCGCATGCGCAATCACAGCACCCCGGTCCTGGTCTATCCCCGCAACCCCACGCCGGAACTGGAGGAAGCGCATTCGGCCCTCACACGGGAATTAAACGCGCGAAGCTATCGCCTTTTGCCGGAGGACGAACTCGATCCAACTCCCCACGTGAACCGTAGCGATCTCGCCGTCCTGCTGCTTGGCGAGCAGTACGACCCCACCACGGACCGCTTGGTCGACACCCTCCGCGACCGCGACAAACCATTTGTCATCTGGCCTTCCCCCGCGATTGAAAAAAGCCGTCAACTGGAACAGCGCGGTTTTTTTCAACGCCTGCTCCAAATCGAATCCGGAAGAAAGACTCTGCTCAGCAATGCCATTACTCCCGAGAAACTAAAACAGGAAGTCTTTGCGCTTCTCAAACCAGGGGCCAAGATTCCATCCGCGGAGGCCGGCAAGCCGCGCGTTTACCTGATCTACGATTCGCGCCAGAACAGCGAACTGAATCACGCCGGTAAAATTGCCTTCCACTATAAAGACGAGTTCCATTTCGAGCACAGTGATAATCCCCGCCACCACAGCGCGTGCCTCACCCAATCGGAAGGCGTGCTCTTGGTTTGGGGTGACGCCGGCGAAGAGTGGTGCGCGGCCGAATTTGAGCAGATGGTCCGCCTGGCGGCCAGGCAAAGGTCGCGGGGACTCTGTCTGTTCGAGCCCCAGGCCACCAAAAGCCTTCTCGCCCAGCAGATTCGCACCAGTTATTCCAACCCTCCCATCTATGTCGCGGAACAGTTCGGCCCCTTTGACCCGGCGCGCCTCGAACCCTTCTTCGATCCCCTCCGGAGGGACGCGGCGCAGGGCCTCTCCGCATGAGCTTCGCCGCCGTCCTCCAGCGGCTCACCAAGCTGGAAAATCCATTTCCAGGACTCCGTCCTTTTGAAACCAGCGAGTCCCACCTCTTCTTTGGGAGGGACCAGCAGGTTCTCGATCTGCTCGATCGCCTCGCCCGCAACCGCTTTGTCGCGGTTCTCGGCGTATCCGGTTCCGGAAAATCGTCCCTGGTCTACGCGGGCCTCATTCCGGCCCTCCAGCAAGGTCGTCTCCTGGAGTCTGGGCTCACGTGGCGCGTCGCCACTGCCCGCCCGCGCGGCGCGCCCTTCGCCAACCTGGCCGAATCCCTTGGATGTAGCGCCGATGACCTTCGTGCCAGCAGCCACGGACTCATAGAATATGCGCGCGCGCGCCTTTCTCAAGGGGAAGGACTGTTCGTTCTCATCGATCAGTTTGAGGAGCTCTTTCGCTACAAAGACCGCGCGGCCGCTTCCCCGAATCATTCCGCCGCTCACGCCAGTTCTGCATCGGAGGCCGCCGCATTCATCGAACTCCTGCTGGCCGCCACCCGTGGTCCGCTTCCCATCTACGCGCTGATCACCATGCGTACCGAATATCTGGGCGACTGCGCGGAGTTCCCCGAGTTCCCCGAAGCCCTCAATGAATCCCAGTACCTGGTCCCGCGCATGACGCGTGAACAGCGCCGTCAGGCCGTCGAAGGTCCTCTCGGCCGTGTTCGCATCTCCTCGGCGCTGGTCGAGCGCATCCTCAACGATGCCGGCGATGAGCCCGATCAACTGCCCATTCTGCAGCACGCACTCATGCGGACATGGTCGCGGTGGCGTAACTCCCCCGATGGCGCCGGCCGTCCGATCGCTGCGGAAGACTACGAAGCGGTGGGAGGATTTGAGGACGCCCTCAACCAGCACGCGGATGAACTCTTGCAGACCCCCGCGGTTCGGGCGGAGCCGGGTTTTGTCGAAATCATCTTCAAGCGTTTGACAGCCCTCGGCCGCGGCAAGCGCGAACGGCGCGACCCGGCATCCCTCGCTGAGCTGTCTGAACTGTGCGGCGCCGATTCGCCAGAAAGCCGGCGGCGCGTAATCGACATCATCAATGTGTTCCGCCAGGGCGAGAGCACCTTTCTAACTCCCCGCTACGGCGAACTGATGCCCCGCACCGACATCGACATCGCGCATGAGAGCCTGATTCGTAACTGGAAGGTCTTAGCGGAACAGTGGCTTCCCGAAGAGGAGAAGCAGGCCAAAACTCTCATCGAACTCCTCGAACGGGCGCGTGGCTGGCGCGAAGGCAGAAAAGAGGAACTCATCGGACTAGACCTCGCCGGCGCACTGGAGTGGGACAGCCGCCGCAATCGCTCCCCCAGGTGGGCCGAACACTACGCCGGCTCCGGCGCCGCTGAACAAGTCGAAGAATTCCTCGCCGCCAGCCGCCAAAGGTTCCAGCGCGCCGAGCGGCGCGAGCGCGAAACCCGTGAGGCGGAGTTGCGCCGCACCCGCCTCGTCGTTCTCGTCGTGGGTATGGCATTCCTGGTCGCTGCTGTCTTCGGCGTCTACGCGTACTCTCAGAAAAAGGTGGCCGAGTCGCGCGAATTCGCCGCCAAAGCCGAGACCTTGCTTTCTTTGGGAATGCCCGGCGAAGCCATCCACAGCGCCATCCGTGCGTTTTCCATCGAAAAAACTTCCCAGGCTCGTGAAGCCATCGCGCATGCGCTTCCGCAGGAACTCGCCAAGCTGGAGGGTCATTCCGCGTTGGTCTATCGGGCGGTGTGGTCGCCCGACGGGGAGCGCGTACTTACGGCCAGCCAAGACCGCACGGCGCGGGTGTGGAACGCGTCGACCGGCCAGGTGATCGCTAAGCTGGAGGGTCATTCGGGTTATATCGTCAGCGCCGCGTTTTCACCCGATGGCCTGCGCGTCGCCACCGCTAGCGCGGACAAAACAGCGAGGGTGTGGGACGCCGTCACCGGTGCGGTGGTCGCCACGCTCGAAGGCCATCTCGCCTGGGTATTCAGTGCGGCATTTTCACCCGACGGACAACGCGTCGTCACAGCCAGCGCGGATGGAACTGCGCGAGTGTGGAACGCCGTCACCGGCCAGCTGATCGCCACCATGGAAGGCCATACCGGCTTCGTGCGGAACGCGTCGTTTTCACCCGACGGGCAGCGTGTGGTAACCGCCGGCGAAGATAAAACTGCGTGCGTGTGGAATGCGGCCACCGGTGCGCTGATCGCTCGGCTGAAAGGCCATTCCAGCTATGTTGTGAATGCCGCGTTTTCGCCGGATGGCCGGCGCGTGGTGACGGCCAGCGCAGACAAGACGGCGCGTGTCTGGGATGCCGGCACGGGTCAGGTGCTCGCCAGTCTGGAAGGGCACGCCCGCTTTGTCCGGACGGCCGTATTCTCGCCCGATGGGAAGCGCGTCGTAACCGCCAGTGACGACAAGACAGCGCGCGTCTGGAATGCCGCCACTGGGCGCACCCTCGCCAGGTTGGAAGGCCATTCCGGCTTCGTCCGCAACGCTGTGTTTTCACCCGACGGGCGCACCGTGCTGACCGCCAGTGACGACCGCACGGCTTGGTTGTGGGATGCCGCCACTGGCGAAGTGATCGCGAAACTGGAAGGTCATTCCGGCTTCGTCCGCAACGCCGCGTTTTCCCCCAGCGGCCAGCGCGTGGTAACCGCCAGTGAGGACAACACGGCACGGGTTTGGAGTACCGCCGCTGGTGAGGTGGCCGCCAAACTGGAAGGCCATTCCGGCTTCGTCCGCATGGCCAGGTTTTCGCCCGACGGCCATCGCGTCGTGACCGCGAGCGACGACCGCACGGCCCGCGTCTGGAATGCCGCCGCGGGCCGGGTCACGGCAAACCTGGATGGCCATTCCGATCTCGTATATAGCGCGGTCTTTTCGCCCGACGGGGAACGTGTGGTGACAGCTAGTGACGATAAGACGGCGCGCGTCTGGAACGCCTCCACGGGCCGGCTGATTGCAAAACTGCAAGGGCATTCCGGCTTCGTCCGCAGCGCCGTATTCTCACCCGACGGCAAGCGGGTGGTCACCGCCAGCCAGGACCAAACGGCGCGCGTCTGGGATGCCGCCACCGGTCAATTAATCGCCCGCCTGGAAGGACATTCCGGCTTTGTGCGGAGCGCCGTATTTTCACCCGGCGGGCAGCGCGTGGTCACGGCCAGCTCCGACAAAACGGCGCGCGTTTGGAACGCAGAAACGGGGCGGCTGATCGCCACCCTGGAAGGCCATTCCCATTGGGTGCTGAGCGCGGTGTTTTCGCCCGACGGCCGGCGCGTCGTCACGGCCAGCGCGGATAAGACGGCGCGGGTTTGGAACGCCGCCACTGGTGCGCCCATCGCCAGGATGGAAGGTCACTCCGGCTACGTGATGACAGCCGCATTTTCTCCCGACGGCAAGCACGTGGTCACCGCCGGTGACGACCAGACCGCGCGTCTGTGGAATGCCGCCACCGGCCAGCCCATCGCCCGGCTCGAAGGTCATTCCGATATGGTCTATAGTGCCGCGTTTTCGCCCGACGGCAGCCGCGTGGTGACGGCTAGCGCCGACAAGACCGCGCGGGTTTGGAATGCCGCCACCGGTGAGGTGATCGCGAAGCTGGAAGGTCATTCCGGCCCCATAGAGAACGCCGCCTTTTCACCCGATGGAACCAGCGTCGCGACAGCCAGCCAGGATGGGACCGCGCGCATCTTCCGCATTGTCACCGCCGGGGACATCCTGCATCTTCTGGCGTCGCAGTAGTACGCTCGCAGTAGTACGCTATTGTTGAGCCTGTCTTCATTGAAAAGTCTCAAGCTGATTTTCCTTCTCTGCTTGCCGTTTTGTCTCACCGCCCTGATGGCGCAGCGATTTCCATTGTGGGAGCGCCTGCTCCGCTATCAGGGCGGCACAACCGACGCCACCCCGGTGCCCTCCATGAAGATGTGGAATCACATGCAGATGTCGCTCAAGGGCCAGCCGCAACCCGGAGATCAACAGCGCGCCCGCCGGATTGTCGCCGCTGCTCGCAATGTGGTTGCCCGCTACTCCGACGTGAACACAGCGCTTCGTGATGGCTACCGGCCGTTTCATCCCACCGGCAAACTGGGCGAAGAAGTGCATTACACCAACTATCGCTACAACCGGCTGGAGCAGAGCCATCCGGACTACGAACATCCAGGTTCGATCTTGTACAAACGCACGAAGGATGGCATGCAAGCCGTGGGCGTCATGTACACGGCCCCCCAGGATGCGACGCCCCAACGTCTGGATTCAGTCGCCCCACTCAGCGTCGCCACCTGGCACCGTCATGTGGACTTCTGCGGCGGGCCGCGCGATCTGCCTATCGAAGAGCAGTTAGGGCCTCATGCGCAGTTTGGGCCCCAGGGGAGCATCCACACCGAAAAGGCCTGCAAAGAGGCTCACGGACTCTGGATCCCCGTGGTTTTCGGATGGATGACGCATGTCTATCCCAACGCCGCGTCCCCCAACGACGTGTGGGCCGGAATGGAAATGCATATGGAGCCCGGCATGGGTGACGAAATGAAGAAGTAGGAGCGATCACCAACGACCCGGCGTATTTGGCATCCGCGAACCTCCGGCGCACATCAACCCACTGCGCAGACCGGAGATGCTCGTACTCTTTGATCACAGCACTCCAGCTAGCGAGAGAGCGAGGATGGGAATGTCTTGCCAACGGAGAGTTGCTCACGGTGGCGGAAGCCGCGGGTTTCGAATTCCTCGGCGGCTAACCCCACTTACTAACTCAATGAAAATCATGTGAAGGCGCCGCATCCGTCCGATACCCCAGCGCCGCCAACTTACTAACTCGCACATGAATCACCGTATCAACATTCTGTAACTTCCCCTCAATCAACAACCATGGCTGCGTCACCAGCAGCACCCGATTCTCGGCAAACACATCCGGCATCACCACCGCATTGGCAATCCCGGTCTCGTCTTCCAGAGTCAAAAAACAAATCCCAGCCGCCGTCCCCGGCCGCTGCCGCACAATCACATTCCCCGCAATCCGCACCATCCCGCCGCTCGGAACACGCGCCAGATCGCGAGCCGGCGTCACCCCCATTGCATTCATCTCATCGCGCCGGTAAGCCATGGGATGCTTGCCGATGGTCACCCCCGTTCCCCGGTAATCCGCCGTAATGCGCTCATCGGTCGACATCGGCGGCAGAGGCGATTCGGGCTCCGTCTCCGGTACACGCTCCAACAGTTTCCCCACAGGCCGCGACGCCCGTCCCGCCTTCCAAAGAGCATCCCGCCGGTGCGCCGGATCCAAGGGATTCAAAGCCCCTATCTCCGCCAGCCGGTTCATTTCATCGGTATGCAATTCGGGCACGCGCAGCGCCAAATCGTCCACGCTCTCAAAAGGCGCCTCCGCGCGCGCACGCACAATCGCCGCACCAGTCTGATCCCGCAATCCGCGCGCATAACGCAGCCCTAAACGTACGCACTGATCCTCAATCGTGCACAACCACTCCGAACGCGTAACATCCACCGGCAGCACGCGCAATCCATGCCGCTGCGCATCTTTGATCAGCACGGAAGGCGAATAAAATCCCATCGGCTGGTTATTCAAAATCGCACAAGTGAAAGCCGCCGGATAGTGCGTCTTCATATACCCGCTCGCATAAGCAATCAGCGCGAAACTCGCCGCGTGCGATTCCGGAAATCCATACAGCGCGAATGAGGTAATCGACTGCACAATCCGGTCCTGCGTCTCCGTCTCAATCCCATTCCGCGTCATCCCCGCGCGCAGCTTCACCTCAATCTCCACCATCCGCTGTTTCGATCGTTTGAAGCCCATCGCGCGCCGCAGATCCTCCGCTTCGCCGCCCGTGAAATTGGCCGCCACCATCGCCATACGCAGTAATTGCTCCTGAAACAATGGGACCCCCAGCGTGCGCGCCAGCACCGGCTCCAGCAGCGGATGCAGCGGAATCACCTTCTCTTTCCCCTGCCGCCGCGCCAGATATGGATGCACCATCTTGCCCACAATGGGACCCGGCCGGATAATCGCCACCTGCACCACCAGATCGTAAAAGCGGCGCGGCATCATACGGGGCAGGGAAGCCTGCTGCGCGCGGCTCTCCACCTGGAACCAGCCCACCGTATCGGCTTTTTGCAAAGCGGCGTAAACCGCCGGATCGTCCGCTGGCAGGCATCCCAAATCAATCTCTTCGCCCCAGTGATCGCGAATCAGCACCAGGCAATCTTCCAGCAGCGCCATCATCCCCAGGCCCAGCAGATCCACTTTGATGATGCCCAAATCCGCACAATCTTCCTTGTCCCACTGCACCACCACCCGCCCCGGCATGGTCGCCGGTTCCAGCGGAACCACATTGTCCAGCCGCCCCTGGCACATCACCATGCCGCCCGAATGCTGTCCCAGATGCCGCGGCAAATCCTGCAAACCCTCCACCAACTCAAGAAATTTGCGGATCTTCGGATTCGCCAGATCCAACCCTGCGTCGCGAAACTGCTTCTCCGCCGTGTTGTCTTTATCCTTCCAACCCCACACCGGAACCAGGCTCGAAAGCCGATCCAGCGTCTCCACCTCGAAGCCCATCACCTTGCCCACCTCGCGCGCAGCGGACCGTCCCCGGTACGTGATCACATTCGCCGTCATAGCCGCGCCCAGTTTCCCGTAACGCTCGTAAACATGCTGGATGGCGCTTTCGCGCTTGTCGCCCGACGGCAGGTCGAGATCGATATCCGGCCACTCCCCGCGCTCTTCCGATAGGAATCTTTCGAACAGCAGATCCATCCCCACCGGGTCCACGGCCGTAATTCCCAGCGAATAACAGACCGCGCTGTTGGCCGCCGATCCGCGCCCTTGCACCAGAATCCCGTTGTCCCGGCAGAAGTTGACGATGTCCCAAACGATCAGAAAATAGCCCGGCAAATTCAGCTTCTCGATCAGCGCCAGTTCGCGTTCAATCTGCGCGCGCGCCTTGTCGTGATAAGGACGATACCGCCGCCGCGCCCCTTCATCGGTTCGCTTGCGCAGAAACGACATCTGCGTTTCCCCATGCGGCACGGGATACTCGGGGAACTGATAGCCCAGGTCGGAAAGCGTGAAGTTCAGCTTCGCCGAAACGCCTTGTGTATTGGCAACCGCATCCGGCAAATCCGCAAACAAACGGGCCATTTCTTCCGGCCGCCGCAGATGCCGCGCGGAATTGTTTGCCAGCAGGCGTCCCGCTTCCGCCAGCGTCGTTTTGTGATAAAGGCAGGTGAATACATCCAGAATCTGGCGCTGTGCCGGACGCGCATGGCACACCCCGCCCGTCGCCACCAGGGGCACCCGCAGGCTCCGCGCCAGTGCGATCGTTGCCTCGTTCCGCGCTTCCTGATCGCGATCGAAATGCCTCTGCACCTCCGCATACACGTTCGCTTTGCCGTAAATCCGAATGACCCGTTCCAGGCAGGCCCGTCCGTTCTTCGCCTGCAAAGCCAGCGCCAGTGGACCTGCCTCATCGCCCGTCAGGCAAACCAGACCTTCCGCAAACTCCGCCAGTTCCTCGTGCGTCGCCGAAGTGGGTTCATTCTTCGGAACGCGCATTTTCATCCGCGTCACCAGCTTGCACAGATTCTGATAACCTGTCCGATTCTTCACCAGCAGCGGATACCGCGCGCCGTCCGTGCAACTGATTTCCGCCCCGATATGCGCGCGAAGCCCCGCCTTCTGCGCCGCCATATGGAAGCGCGGCGATCCGTAAAACCCATTGAAATCCAGCAGCGCCAGGGCGGAGTAGCCGTATTCCGAAGCAAGCTGCGCATACTCCTCCGGCACGCTCGCCCCTTGCAGAAAACTGAAGGCGGACCGGGCGTGGAGTTCAACATACGGTCGCGGTGTCATTTCGCCTTTTATTCGCCTGTACTTTACTTTTACAGTTCTGCGCCGCGCCTGTCAAGGACCAAGCGCTAGGCATGACTGAAGTACACTCAACTCCATGGCTAAAACCAGGGTCACCCTTCAGACATGGGGAAAACGCAAAACCTTCCAGTACGACGGGTCGGTTAAAGAGGGTACATCGGTGTATTGCGGGAAGGACTTCCGGTACCGCTACGAAGTGCGAGCTGACGAATACACCAAAATGCTGCCAATTCAACCAGTATGGAATGACCTCCTACATCGGCCCAATCCTAGAAAGAGAAGGGTTCGCCACACGCGGGTCTCGGTCGGACCGCATTCAATTCAAAACCACAATCTGACCAACTACCGTCCTCGCCTCCAGCCGCCGCCTAAACCAATCCCTTCAGGCTGATCGTCCAGACATTCGAATTGCTGTTGTCCCAACGGTTCAGGCGTTTCAGGTCCTCTTCCGCCTGCTCGCGACTCCGAGGAAAGTGCGTCGCCTCCGTGCGGTCGCTTGAAAAATACAGCGTCACTCCGTCGCGCCCCAGCGTCGGTTCATTGTCCGTTGATGCCCCATATTTGGTCACATCGTTCTCATAGCGAATCATGGTGGGAGCGCCCCAATGATCGCCTTCCCGCTTCACCAGGAACAGGCGCTCATGCGAGTCTCCCTCCACCCGGCCGCCCGAGCTGAAAACCAGGAACGACTCGTCTGGCGCTACCTGCGGATCTACGTCGAGCTTGCTTCCATCACTGAAAGGCAGCGGCGTCGCGCGCTGATACGATCCGTTCCGCAGCAGCGCGACATAAATCGACTTCGCCGCTCCCGGGCCAATCACCGTAATGAACACGTCCCCGTTCGCCGCAATGCTGGGCTTGAAGATCGCGCCGCTGATATTCACCTCATCGGGCAACCGAACCGGCGCCGACCAGCCCGGCGGCGTCGCATCCACCCGCCACAAGTTCGAAACGATACCCGCGATCGGTTGCCCGGCTTTTGGCATTTCCTTGAGTGGCGTCTTCGGCCGCGTGGACACGAAAACGATGTACTTGCCATCGGGCGACCAAGTCGGCGAGGAATCGGGCCACTGCCCGGAGAACGGCGCCACCACCGGCTCCGTCCATTCGCCGTTTACCAGGTGTGACTCCAGAATCACGCTCCAGTGCGCCGCGTATCGCGTAAAGAACAGCGTCTTCCCGTCTGGAGAGAAAGTAGGGGATCCGTCGTTCGCCGGCCCCGAAACCACGCCTGGAGCAAAAAGCTGAACGGCCGGAAGTGCGGGCGGAACTGAAGTATTCTGCGCAAGCAGAGCCACGCACGCAAACAGGCCCGGCACGCAAGCGATTCGAGACAGCACGATCATGATTCCTCCTGTAGCAACCATAACGGTAACCTAATAGCTGAATGCATCTCGTTCAATTGGTTCACCCGTCCCAAGGTCACCGAATCGCCGTAGTGGAAGGCGACCATCTCCGTTTCCTCACCGGCTTTCAAAGCACCTACGATCTCGCGTGGGCCGCCATCGGCCGCCAGGTCAAAATCGACGAACTGGCCACGGAAGATCTCAGCTCCAGTTCGCAAACCCTCGACTACGCGCCCATCTACGAAGGCCGATCTTCCTGGAAACTTCGGGTTCCTTTCGACCATCCCGGCGATCCCTGCCATTGCCTTGTCAGCGGCACCGGCCTCACCCACAAAGCCAGCGCGGCGAATCGCGCCAAAATGCATCAGCAGGACCCGGCCACCGTCACCGACAGCCAGCGCATGTATCAATGGGGACTCGAAGGCGGCTCGCCCCCAGCCGGAACCGTCGGCGTTCAGCCGGAATGGTTCTACAAAGGCGATGGAGGCATTCTGCGCGCCCACAACGAACCGCTCACCGTCCCCGCTTTCGCGGAAGATGGCGGCGAAGAACCCGAGATCGCCGGAGCTTATCTGATCGGTCCGGACGGCACGCCCTACCGCGTCGGCTATATGTCGGGCAACGAATTTTCAGACCACATCATGGAGCGCCGCAACTACCTGTACCTCGCGCCCTCCAAGCTGCGGGAATGCGCCATCGGCCCCGAACTGGTCACCCGTGCCGGCTTCCAATCCGTCGATGGAATCGTAGCTGTCGAACGGGGCGGGGACGTGCTCTGGTCGGCCATGATCTTCACCGGCGAGAAGAACATGTCCCACACCGTCGCGAACCTCGAATATCACCACTTCAAATACGCCGCGCACCGCCGCCCCGGCGACGTCCACATCCATTTCTACGGAGCCGATGCCTTCAGCTTCGGCGCCGGAATTCAGCTCCAGCAGGGCGACGCCATGATGGTTTCCTGGACCGGCTTCGGACGCCCCCTGCGCAACACCCTGCGAGTCGAAGAAAAAAACGTGAAATCGATCGAAGTCAAAACCCTGTAACCCGAGGTGGGGCAGACGCTTTCGTCTGCCCGGCGCGAGCCCCGGGCTCACGCACGAATCGCGCCCGAAGCCTTATTGCACGACCTTCATCACCGGCGATGCACCACCACCGTACCCGTCATCTTCGGGTGAATCGAACAGAAGTAAGGAAACGTTCCAGCCTTGGTAAAAGTGTAAGAGAACTTCTCATCCGTATCCAACACCTTGGACTTGAAAACGTTTCCTTCCGCGCTCACCACCGTATGTGGGATATCGTCGTGATTCGTCCACGTAACTGTAGTACCCACAACTACAGTAAGTTCCTTCGGCGCAAAACTGAAGTTATCGATCTTCACCGCCGCGGTTGGCGCCCCACTCTGCGCCAGCATCACCAGCACCAATGTAATGAATCTGATCATGTCCGCTCACCCCAGCCTGGAATCGACAATCGCCAATGAGTGCCCGCCCCGCACGGAATGGACATCCGTGATTCCCAGCAAGCTCTTCAACTGCTCCGCCGGAACCTTCAGCGGCCCCGGCGACTCCGCCTTCCCCGGCTGCGGCTGCGGAAACGCCGTCGACGACGCGGTGTGAAACGTGACGTTGCCCTCCACCTTCTGCATAATCTGATGGATGTGCCCGTTCAACACCGTAACCGAACCGAACTTCTTCAAGTAGGTCAGCGCCTGTCCGCTATCCTCCGTACCCCAACCCCATTCCGGATACACCGTCCACAGCGGCATATGCGCGAACACCACAATCGGAGTGCTATGGCTCAGATGCTTCACATCGCCCTCCATCCATTCCAGTTGCTCCGCGCCCAGCGTACCCAGCCCCCCTGCCTTCAGGTTCATCACATTCACCAGGCCAATGAAATGGACGCCCTTCTTGTCGAAGCTGTACCAACCGCCGCTCCCGGAGCTTTTTCCATAGCGCTCCAGATATTGCTTCCCGCCGTCATTCAGCACATCGTGCTCGCCCGGCACAAAGAACGCATCCTTCGCTACAGCGCCCTTCAGAATTTGATCCACCGTGTCGAACTCCTCCGGCTTCGACAGGTGGCTGATATCCCCCGTGTGCAGCAGAAACTCCGGCGGTGTCGGCAGTGCATTGATCCTGTCAACCGCCGTCCGCAGCGTTCCCGCAACGTCGGGGTTCGCCGCCTTACTGAATCCCATGTGGCTATCGCTGATTTGTACAAAGCTCAGTTCCCCCGCCGTCGCCGGTTTTGCCCCCAGCGGGTAAGACTGCAATACGCCGCCCTCCATAACACAAAGCGCACCCGTTCCCGCCCACGCCATGCATTTCAAAAACCCTCGTCGATCGATTCCATCGTGATCCATAATTCCTCCTTCGTGGTGCTAGACCGGCCAACCGGAATCTTTATTCCAGACCGGAATAAAATCATCCTGTGGGCGATCTTGAGTAGTGAGTAACTTGGACCCGCAGGAAAAAGCGCGCTTCGAAAGGACCGTACTCCCGCATCTCGACTCCGCCTTCAATCTCGCCCGGTGGCTCTTGCGAACTGGCGTCGATGCGGAAGACGCCGCCCAGGAAGCCATGCTGCGGGCCTATCGCTTCTTCCCCGGCTTTCACGGAGGTGACGCGCGCGCCTGGCTTCTGCAGATTGTCCGCAACACCTGTTACGGCAGTTTTGAGAAGCACGGCCGTGAAAAGGAAATGACCGGGTTCGATGAACAGATGCATTCCGCGGCCGGCCCCACCCCCGAAGCCCTCGCCATCGCCGGCGACAACCGCGAGCGCCTTGCCCAGGCGATCGAATCCCTGCCGGCCCGGTACCGGGAGGCCATCGTCTTGCGCGAACTCGAAGGATGCTCCTATAAGGAAATCGCCGCCATTACCTCAATTCCCATCGGTACCGTGATGTCCACCCTTTCCCGCGCCCGCGCGCAGCTTCACGCCGCCTTATCCGGAGAACTTGCAAAATGAGCTGCAATCGCACCGGCTCCCTGCTCCACGCCTACTTCGATAACGAACTCGATGCCGCCGCCGCCGCCGAGTTCGAGCGCCACCTCGAACAATGCCCCGAATGTATCGAGCAATTGGATTCGCTCCAGTCGCTGCGCTCGTCGATTCTGAACGCGCAGTTGTATCACCCGGCGCCCGCCTCGCTTCGCCGTAAAATTGCGCCGGCTCGAACCACCTGGCGATGGATCGCCGTCGCCGCCGCACTCCTCCTCTGCGTCTTCACCGGCTGGCAAATCGCGTCGGTCGGAAGCCGGCCGACCCCGCCGCTAGCCACCGAACTTGTCGATGCCCATCTACGCTCGCTCCAGCCCGGACACCTCACCGACGTCCTCTCCTCCGACCAGCACACCGTCAAGCCCTGGTTTGCCGGTAAGGTCGATTTCTCCCCTCCCGTTCGGGATTTCACCCCGCAAGGTTTTCCCCTCCAGGGTGGCCGCCTCGAAATCGTGCAGGGCCGCGCCAGTGCCGCCCTGGTCTACGGCCGCCGTAAACACATTGTGAGCGTTTTCATCTGGCCCACCCATGAGCCTGAGAACTCTCCCCGGTCCGGGTCACTCCAGGGATACCAGTGGCTCGACTGGCGCCAGGGTGGAATGGAGTTCTGCGCCGTTT
>Ga0326727_10009304_pt1 | contig 24250 bp, 25 predicted proteins | sample MB2enrmetagenome_FD_207643 | JGI IMG/M metagenome (GOLD analysis project Ga0326727, IMG submission 207643) | Lab enriched peat soil microbial communities from McLean, Ithaca, NY, United States - MB29MY | ecosystem: Environmental > Terrestrial > Soil > Wetlands > Peat | place: USA: New York... | reverse complement strand
TTCATCGATGAGGCCAAAGCGGTCGCAAAGCTGGAAGAGGCACGCAAGCACCTAGTCGTCTTGGAAATCAACCCGTCTTATGGCGCCAGTTGCATCATCTTGGCGGAGTCCGTAGAACTTCTGCATTGCTCTTTATAGCGGTGATGGCGCGCGTGGTGACACGGCGTTTCAGCGCTGCGGGGTCTGCGACTGGCCGGGAGGCTGCGCATTTTGTGCGCGGGCGATGTTGTGGCGGATTTCGAGCTCGACCGCGATCTGCGTGATGATGGTCGCGGTGATCGTAATCCAGAAGAGCGCCCAGCCGGGATGGGCGGGCCAGACGAATCTGCCAATTCCAAGTAACCAGCCGCCCGTTCCTACAGCGGTGCCGACTGCAGTGGCCCACCAGGTCGATCTCTTGACCATCATTTGATCCCTCCGTTCGGTGGTACGGGGATTATAAGCGGTTTGTTCCCGTCAGATGGTGAATCGGCGGGCAGGGTAGACCGGTACAAGGCGGGGCAGCAAAGATCCGGGCCTGAAGGCCCGCATGATTGCGAGAAACTCAGGAGCCTGAAGGCTCCTGCTCCCTCCGATCCGCCGTCCGGTGGCAATGTGGCCGAGAAAGGCGCACTAGCCCATTGATTTGGTAGCATCGGTCTTCGGGAGAATGCAGCATGGGCCGGGGAGCGTACAGCCATGAGCCAGATTCCTGAGGAAGCGGCAGAGCGGGTTTTGGGGTTCATTCGCGAGGTGATCGAGATGGACGCGAATGGCCAGCACGCCGAGGCTGAGGCATTTTTCCGTCCGCTGGTTGAGGAGTTCCCCGAGGCGTCGCTGGTGCACAGCTACATGTGCTGGATTCTGTCGCGCGCAGGCAAGCATCGCGAGGCGATTGAGCACGGGCGGGTAGCGGTAAGGCTGCAACCGGAGTCGGAACTCTCGTCGGTGATGCTGTTCAGGGCATTGTGGGGCGCGGGCGAGCATGCGCTGGCGTTTGAGGAGATGAAGCGGCTGGAAAAGTACGGGCACTCGGAGGAGTACGCGCGCATGATGCAGGCGTGGAATGAGGGCGCCGACAAAGGAAACGGGGACGATGCCGCGAGCGAAACAATTCAGTAAGAGCAGCGGACCGGCGGGGGGAGTGCGGCTGACGCTGGCCATGACCGGCGCGTCGGGGGCGATCCTTGCGTGCGAGGCGCTGCGCGCGCTGGAGGCCGACGAGCGCGTGGAGCGCGTTCATTTTGTGGCGAGCGAGAATTCACTGCGCGTGCTGGCCGAGGAACTTGGCATTTCGGGCCGCACGAATCTGCTGGAAAAGCTGCTGGGCGCAAAGCCGAAGAAGATTGTGCAGCACTCCGACGCCGATGTGGGCGCGGCGATCGCCAGCGGCAGCCATCCCTCGAACGGCATGATCGTGCTGCCTTGCTCCATGGGCACGCTGGCGGCCATTGCGCTGGGGTTGGCCGATTCATTGATCGCGCGCGCAGCCGATGTGACGCTCAAGGAGCGGCGGCCGCTGATTCTGTGCGTGCGAGAGACGCCGTTCAACCGGATTCATCTGCGCAATATGACGCTGGCCGCCGAGGCCGGCGCGACGATCTTCCCGTGCATTCCGGCGTTCTACAACCGGCCCACCGATTCGGTTGAGATGGCGCGGCAGTTTGCGTATCGCGTGCTGGCGCATGTGGGGTTGGAGCAGGCGGGGGCATATGTTTGGAAGCCGGATGAAGGCAGGGACCAGGGAATAGGGAATAGGGAACAGAGAATAGGGGTCAGGGGTCAGGGGTCAGGGAACAGGGATCAGAGAAGCGGTTGAGCAGTGAAACAGTGAAGGAGTGAAAGAGTGATTCAGTTGACAGGTTCGCCGTTGCGCCTTGATACTGCCTACTATGCTGAATTCACGGGGATGCGGAACTGAGGTCATGGCCATGTGTATGTGTATGGCGTGGGGACTCGTCCGTGCGACTCGTGAACGGCAGATGCGTTAAGCGCAACCGATTCTCAAAGTCAAGCGGCCCGGTCCCGGAATGGATGCGGGCCGTTTCCGTTTGGCGGCGTTCCACGCTTTAACTTTCCCAAGTTCAGTGACTGATCGAAGGAGTTCTGAAGGAGATCACGATGTCTGAAACGAAGCAGCAGCTTGCCACCCTCGCCGTGCACGCCGGCCAGGTGGCCGACCCCACCACGGGCTCGCGCGCGGTGCCCATCTACCAGACCACGTCTTATCTGTTTAACGATGCCGACCATGCGGCGAGGCTGTTTGCGTTGCAGGAGTTCGGCAATATCTACACGCGCATCATGAACCCCACCACCGACGTGTTTGAAAAGCGCGTGGCGGCGCTCGAGGGCGGCGTGGCGGCGCTGGCAACCGCGTCGGGCCAGGCGGCGGAGACGCTGACGATTACCACGCTGGCCAAGGCCGGCGAGGAGATCATCTCGACCACATCGCTCTACGGCGGAACGTACAACCTGTTCCACTACACTCTGCCGCGGCTGGGCATCGCGGTCAAATTCGTCGACGCCGACGATTTCGACGGCCTGCGCGCCCTGATCAACGACAAGACGCGCGCCATTTATACCGAAACGCTGGGCAATCCCAAGCTCGACATCGCCGATATTGAGAAGCTGGCCGCGATTGCGCACGAGCACAAGCTGCCTCTGATCATCGACAACACTTCGGCCTCGCCGGCGCTGGTGCGGCCCATCGAGTGGGGCGCGGACATTGTGGTGAACTCGGCCACCAAGTTTCTGGGCGGACATGGCACGGCCATCGGCGGCGTGATTGTGGATGCCGGCAAGTTCGACTGGGCGGCGTCAGGGCGGTTCAGCGAGTTCACCGAGCCCGATCCTTCCTATCACGGGCTCTCCTACACGCAGACGTTCGGTCCGTTGTCTTTCATCATCAAGGCGCGCGTCCAGGGGCTGCGCGATACCGGCGCGGCGCTCTCGCCATTTAATGCGTTTCTGTTGTTGCAAGGCATTGAGACGTTGCATTTGCGCATGGAGCGGCATTCGCAAAACGCGCTGGCCGTGGCGAAACATTTGGCCGGGCATCCTGGCGTGGAGTGGGTCAACTATCCGGGGCTTGCGTCGAGTGCATACCATGAGCGGGCAAAGAAGTATATGCCCAACGGCGCGGGCGCGCTCGTCACCTTCGGCATCAGGGCTGGTACGTCGGGCGGCGGATACGACGCCGGCAAGAAGCTCATCGATACGCTCAAGCTTTTTTCGCTGCTGGCGAATATCGGCGATGTCAAGTCGCTGGTGATTCACCCGGCCTCGACGACGCATCAACAGCTCTCAGTCGAGGAGCAGGCCTCGACGGGCGTGACTCCGGGGCTGGTGCGGCTCTCGGTGGGTATTGAGGACATTCGCGACATCGTGGCCGACCTGGACCAGGCCATCGAGGTTGCCAATGGGTACGCGTTCGCGGGTGCGGGTGAAGCGGTTGCTGCAAAATGATAAAGGCAGGGACTGGGGACTAGGGACTAGGGCTAGGGACCAGGAGCCTCATCGGGGTGGGCTTTTGCTAACTCCGCTAACGCCGCTGACTCCGCTAGCTCCGCTTATAAGCTGATAGCTTAGGAAAAGAGATGGCGACCGACTCATTTAATCGCAGCGGCGCTTCGCCGCCACAAAAGACGATTGCGCCCACCTACGAAGGCGACTTTGTGCTCAAGGAGCCGTTGGCGCTGGAATGCGGACGTTCGTTGGACTGTCCTACGCTGCATTATGCCGTCTACGGCCGGCTGAATGCAGCGCGGGATAATGCCGTACTTGTTTGTCACGCGCTTTCGGGTTCGGCGCTGGTGGGCAGTTGGTGGCCTGAGATCTTCGCCCCGGGAGCGGTGCTTTCTCTTGAACACGACTTTGTGATCTGCATCAACTTGCTGGGTTCCTGTTACGGGTCCACCGGGCCGGGCTCGGTGAATCCCGAGACGAGCGAGCCCTACGGACCCGATTTTCCCCTCGTTTCAATCCGCGACAACGTGCGCGCGCAGGCGCAGCTCCTCGATTCGCTCGGCATTCGCAAGCTGCGGCTCACGCTGGGCGGCTCCATTGGCGGCATGCAGGCGCTGGAGTGGTCGATCCTTTTCCCGGAGCGGGTGGAGCGCGCGCTGATCATCGGGGTGGCCCCGCTGGGCGCGATGGGTTTGGCGCTGAATCATCTGCAGCGGCAGGCGATCGAGCGGGATCCCGAGTGGGAGGGTGGCCGCTATCTGCCGCAGAAGCCCCCGCGGAGGGGACTCTCGCTGGCGCGCCAGATCGGTATGATCAGCTACAAGTCGGCCCCGCTGCTCGAGGAGCGGTACGGGCGCAATCCCAACCGCAACGGCGAGGACCCGTGGCTCGAGGACCGCTGCGGCGGCCTTATCGGCGGCCGTTTCGACGTGGCAGGGTACCTCGACGAGCAGGGAAGGCGGTTTGTGGAGCGGTTCGAGGCCAACTCCTACCTGTCGATCATGAGAATGATGGATACCTGGGACCCGCTGCGCGGCTTCGATTCAGCCCGGGAGGCGTTCGGGCGGATCAGGGCGAAGTTGAGCTTTGTGGGCATCAGCACCGACTGGCTGTTCCCGGCAGAAGATGTGCGGCAGTTTGCCGAGGCGGTGCGGGCCGCGGGCGCAAGCGCCGACTACCGGGAGATGGAGAGCTCGCACGGGCACGATGCTTTTCTGGCCGAGCAGGCGGAACTGGTGCGGTTGCTGCAATAGCGGAAGCCCCGGGGAGCAGGATTGGCATTTCACTGCAGGCTGAATGCCTGCCGGCAAAAGGGAAAGCGGCCGAGAGCAACGCGGAAAAAATCGGAAGACTCCCGGTTACGACGGGCGGCACATTTTTTCAGAGGGTACTTGCTTGTCAGGGGGAGCGCGTGTTTCTATAATCCTTCCAATACTGCCTCGGATGCCGTGGTATTGTAGTAACCGTTGCCGCGGCGCCTAACCGCCGCTCAGAGCGGTTGTAATTTCCAAGAGCGAATGAGTATTATTGATCGCCATTTCAGCAATTCCCAGGAGCACTGAATGAAGAAGTTAGTCTTTGCATCTGCGGTCGCATTGGCAGCCATCTGCCTTGCTCTCGCGCCCCGAGTGCCAGCCCAGGACGGGGGGCAGGTCAGCCTGCCGGCCGACCAGTACAATGCTTATCAGAACGCCACTACTCAGAGCGATCCCAAGGCAAAGGCCGCGGCGCTTGAGAACTTCCTGCAGACATATCAGCAGACCACCGTCAAGAAGACCGTTCTGGATCAACTGATCGATGCTTACCGGCAACAGGGGGATATTCCCAAGGCGCTGGACGCCGCGAACCGGCTGCTGGCGGTGGATCCGGCGAACCCGAAGGCGATCCTCTTTTCGGTCTACTTCGACGTGACGGACTGCAAGAAGGCCGTCGATCCGCAGACGGGCGACCTGAAGGACGCGCAGCCCTGCGACAACGCCGCTTTTCTGGCTGATAAGGGGCTGAAGATCGGTAAGCCTTCCGAAATGGACGATGCTACGTGGAAGAGCTTCACGACTGCAGGATACCCGGTCTTCCACTCGGCAATCGCGCTCGACGATGTTCTCTCAAAGAAGGACTATGCCGCGGCGGTAGACGAGTACACCAAGGAATTGATGCTGTATACGGCGGACCAGACCAAGTCGGGTCCGGGCCTGGTGGACACGCTAAACCTGGCCGATGCGCTGGCCAAGCCAAGCCCGAAGAAGGACCTGGTGAAGGCGGTCTGGTTCTATGCCCGCGCCTTTGACTTCGCTCCTGTCACTCCGCAACATAACTATAAGACCGATATCGAAGCCAAGCTGGATTACTGGTACAAGCGCTTCCACGGCACGCTCGACGGCGACGCCGCCATCAAGCAGCAGATCGATGCCATCAAGGCCAAGGCTCAATCCTCGCTGTTCCCGCCCTCGGACTTTACCATTGCACCGGCGCCGACGCCTGAGGAACTTGCACATCACGCCTACACCGGCGGCGATCCCAAGAAATTGAGCCTCGAGGATAAGGAGTACATCCTGGCCAACGGCTCAGACGCCGATGCCAACGGTTTGTGGGCGCTGCTCAAAGGCGAGCAGTCCCCGGTTCCGGGGGTGGTGACCAGCGCGCAGGCCACGGTGCTGAAGGTGAGCGTGACTACTGCTGCTTCGCCCAAGGCCAAGGACTACGTGGTGAAGCTCACGACGCCGGCTGATTGCAATAAGGTTCCCGAGCCGCCGGCGACTGTGAAGGACGCTCAGGCTTACGTCCTGGCCAACGGCGTGAAGGCCGATACCGATGGGATAGATGCGCTCACCGCGGCGCCGGCGAAGATCAAGAAGATCGAAGTAGCGCCGGCAGTGGCGGCAATCGATGTTGCCGTGACACAGGACGCCAAGGACAACAAGATGGCCGACTTCATTGTGAACCTGAAGGAACCCGCATCATGCAAGGACGTTCCCGGCGCCGGAGCAACGCTCGGACTGCAGCCGGCGACGGAACTTGACGCAACTTACAGCACGTTCACGAAGATTGCTGCTGCCAACGGCAGAGACGCGTCGGCGCAGATCGTGCTCAGCGACGGCTTCCTGCAGCTTGAGAAGAAGGCTCCTCCGCATGCGAAACCCAGCCCGGCACACCATCCTGCCGCGGCGCACCATCCCGGAATGTAAAATCCTTAAACTCCTGGGACAAATGAAGGGCGGCTTACAGGTCGCCCTTCTTTTTTACATGGTGGTTGATTGAGCGTCGACCCGGCAGGATCGGCCGATTGCCAGGATTGCGATCGCTCAACCGTGCCCCCCGCCGCGCATTTCCCGGGCCGGGGAAGTGGTAGTCTAAAGCCACAATGGCGCGATCGAAGTCCCTAGTGCTTTTGGCGTTGATAGCGATAGCTTCCCCGCTTTGCCCTGCGCAGGACAACCACCGCGTCTCCGCATCGCCGTCCCCCAATGAAAAGCCGGTTCCTGCACTCCCGGAGCCGGCGCCGTTTCCGGTTGATTCCTCTCCGCTTGCCAATGGCTTCACCATCGAGGTTCGCACGCCTGAGCAGATGACCGAGAAGGACCGTCTGCTTGAGGCGGATGCCGAATCGTCGATTGCCGAGCGGGCGGGGTTTGCCGATCTCGAGTTCAACGCCGGAAAATGGAGTTACCGTCAGCTGGTTTGCCCGGATTTTCCCAATCACCTGTTTTTGCGTTTTACGCGGGATAACGGCGCGGGCGACCAGAGCGTGTTTTCAGCATCCATTCCGCGCGATGGAGAAGGGCACGTCCGCATCATCCCGATTCTGAGGCGCAGCTATTCGCTCTTTTCACCGGCGCCGATTAATGAGATCACCATCGCGGCGTTTAATCATATCCGCAGTGAGGAGAAGGCTGAGAGCGCGCCTTCCTGGGTGGGGACGGCGCTTTGCTACGCGGCGCTGGCGGGCGCCAATCCGGTAGCTGTGCCAGTAGGCGATGCGTCGCTACCGGGCGGATTTCCCGCAGCGGATGCACCCGAGCTTGAGGTTATCAGGGCCGGGGGCGAGATCATCCATCTGGCGGATGCATCGGCGAAGCCCAGGCCGGTGGTTATAACTATGACCTTCAACAAGAAGGGGCGGCTGTTGAAGGTGAAACGCCCTGCAGACGAGGTCAGCAAGCCGAAGCCGGTTCCTGCCGGCCCGCCGCCGGTGGAAACGCCGGTTCCGGGAACGGCGGCAGTGCGCTGAGTAGCGTCGTCCCAACGGGACTCCACATTAAAGACGACCCCTTTCCCCACGCTTCCACCCCAAGAAGCAAAGGCCGCTTCTCGGGGACCCCGGTGAAGCGCGGGGCTGACGACCTCTGCACCTACGGCGCGGACCGAAGAATTCGCCGTCCTGGGCGCGGGGTCTGACGTGATTACTCGCCAAGCATAATGCGCTGGATGCGGCTGGCACGGCCGGTGACAGGATCGCACTCGACCAGCGCTGCGCACATCTTCGGGTTACCCTTGGCGGCCTCGAATTTGCCCGGCATTCCGGTCAAAAACCTGTGCAGGACCAGATCTTTGTCGACGCCGATGATGCTGTCGTAGGGGCCGCTCATGCCCACGTCCGACTGATAGGCCGTTCCTCCGGGGAGGATGCGTTCGTCGGCAGTGGGTACGTGGGTGTGGGTGCCGAGGACGGCGGTGACGCGGCCGTCGAGGTGCCAGCCCATTGCGACCTTTTCGCTGGTTGCCTCGGCGTGAAAATCAACCACAATCACCCTGGCCTTCATGCCGGCGAGCAGCGCATCGGCTTTGCGAAAGGGATCGTCAATCGGCGTCATGAAGACGCGTCCCTGCAATTGCAGCACCGCGTAGTCCACGCCGCTCGCGGTGGTGCCTTCAAAGGCACCATAGCCCGGTGTTCCCGCGGGAAAATTTGCGGGCCGAATGACGCGCCGTGGCCGATCCACACGCCCGGCGGGGCTCACTGGAGCGGCAGAGCTCAGGTAGTCGATGAGCTCTTTCTTGTCCCACACATGGTTGCCCATGGTCAGCACGTCGGCGCCCAGGTCAAAGAGGTCCTCGGCGATCTGCGGCGTCAGGCCAAAGCCGCCAGCCGCGTTCTCCGCGTTCATGATGGTGAGCTCGACGCGGTGCGCCTCGCGCACATGGCCGATGTGCTCGCGGACGATCCTGCGTCCCGCGCTGCCGAAGATGTCGCCGACGAAGAGGATGTTCAATGTGTGGTCGATGCTCCTTTACGAGGGGTCAGGTTTCAGGGGTCAGGGGTCAGAAAACCAGCGCTGCTGACTAAATTTCCGTTCCCTGATCCCTGTTCCCTGATCCCTAATTCACGTCAGGCTCGAAATCGGGTGAACGCTGATCGTCGCGTGTCCGAGTCTCGGGTCCCTGATCCCTGTTCCGCATTAGCGGGAACAGAATCACGTCGCGGATGGACTTCGAGCCGGTCAGCAGCATGACGAGGCGATCGATGCCGATGCCTTCGCCGGCGGTGGGAGGCAGACCGTAGGCGAGGGCGCGGACGTAGTCCTCGTCCATCTGGTGGGCTTCTTCGTCGCCGCGGGCGCGTTCGGCAAGCTGATCCTCGAAGCGCTTCTTCTGTTCCACCGGGTCGTTCAGCTCGCTGAAGGCGTTGCCCAGCTCGAAGCCGCCGGCAAAGATTTCGAAGCGCTCCACATGATCGGGATCGCCGGGCTTCTGCTTGGAGAGCGGCGAAACAACAGTCGGGTAATCGTAGATGAAGGTGGGCTGGATGAGGAATGGCTCAACGACGGCCTCAAACAGGTTGTAGACACTCTTGCCGATGGGCGCACCCTTGAGCGAGTCGTAGTACACCGCGGTGATGGTCCCGTGCATGGTTTTGAGCTCGGAGATGCGCTCCGGGCTCAGTTGCACGGTCTGGCAGAAGGCTTTCTCCAGCGAGCTCATGGCCGCATGCAGCCGCGCCTGCATCACCTGCGACGATTCAAACGAGGTATCGGCAGGTTTGGCGCCGGCTTCCTGAGGCCAGTATTGGCGGATCGACTCCTTCATCGTCAGCCGCTGCCACTTGCCGAGATCGATGGTGTTGCCGTTGAACTCGGTAACGGTGGTACCGTTCACCTGTTTGGCCACAAACTTGAAGAGTTCCTCGCTGAGCTGCATCAGGTCGTGGTAGTTCGCGTAGGCCTGATAGAACTCGAGCATGGTGAACTCGGGGTTATGCTGGGCGCTCACGCCTTCGTTGCGGAAGTTGCGATTGATCTCGTAAACGCGGTCGAGCCCGCCAACCACCAGGCGCTTCAGATAAAGCTCGGGCGCGATGCGCAGAAACAGATCCATGTCGAGCGCGTTGTGGTGGGTTCTGAAGGGCCGCGCCGCCGCGCCACCGGCGACCTGCTGCATCATCGGCGTTTCCACTTCGAGATAGCCGCGGCTGTCAAAGAACGTGCGCAGTGCGCGCAACACCTTGGCGCGCTTGACGAAGACTTCGCGGCTCAAGAGGTTGGTAAACAGATCTACATAGCGCTGGCGGTAGCGCAGCTCCACGTCGGCCAGGCCGTGATACTTTTCAGGCAGCGAGATCATGGCCTTGGCGAGGAAGGTGAGCCGTTCGGCGTGCACTGAGAGCTCGCCGGTGCGGGTGCGGAAAAGATAGCCTGCGACGCCGATGTGGTCGCCGAGGTCGAGGAGCTTGTAAAGCGCCCATCCCTGCTCGCCGACGGCATCGAGCCGCACATAGATCTGGAGCCGCTGCCCGTCCTGCTGCAGCGTGGCGAAGCCGGCCCTGCCCATCAGGCGGATGGCGATAATGCGCCCGGCCACGGCGACAGTGGTGCGACTGGCCTCAAGCTCTTCGCCGGTGGCCGTATCCCATTTTTCGCGCACCTGGGGAACGGTGTGCGTGAAGGGGAACTGGTTGGGGTAAGCGGCCTGCCCCAACTTCTCGACCTGCTGCAGCTTTTCTCTGCGCAGGTTGAAGAGATCGTCCTCAAAATCGGAGTCGAACACGGGTTATTCCTTTGCGGTCAATCGCTGGATGGTACAACCGCCAGTATAGCGGTTCCTGCATCGCGGCATGCCCTGCGCAAGCCTCGTATTCGTTGTCACTCATGCATGTGACAATCCAAACGCCGATCGCGCAAGAGGCATCCAAGCGAGCTGGGGGATCCCTCATGAAGCAAGTCATCGGCGTGTTTCTCGCCTGTATCAGCGTTGCCGTTGCCGTTCAGGCCCGGTGCACCACCCTGCCGGACGCCTGCGGCGACGACAAGACTCAATTCGACGTCAAGACGGCAAAGAACCAGCCCCAACCTGCACCTGCCGACCCGGCAAAGGCACGGATTGTCTTCGTCGAGTTTGTGGACAAAAGCAATGCGGGATTGTGCCTTGGATGCAGCTTCACCGCCCGCGTCGGCTTGGACGGCCGGTGGGTAGGGGCGAATAAGGGGAACTCCTACTTCGTTCTCGACGTCGCGCCGGGCGAGCACCACCTGTGCACCGCCTGGCAGTCGATCGACGGGGAGCTCAGAACCGATATTGGCGTCGCTGCCCTGAATGCCGAGGCTGGCAAAGTTTACTATTACCAGATCACGTTCAAGGAGACCCAGGGCGTTACGAACCTGCCCAATGGCCGGGTTTCGGCCACCGGGGCCTGGTCGCTTGATCTGGCGAGGCTCAGCGAAGACGAAGGCAAGTACGGGGTGAAAGTCTCGGCTCTTGCCACTGCAACCGCCAGAGAGTAGGTGTCAGGGCTTCGCGTTGATGAGCATCCATAGGCGATAATCACGATGGATGCCTTACCATCGGCCCATTCCGGACTCGAACCCGCGCGGCAAGGGCTCCTTGCTGGTGAGCTCGATGGTCCAGGCCGAAAAAATGATTCAGGTCGCGCTTGTACCGCCTTGCGCCGGCTTTATCGGCTGGCTGGGCGGGGCCGGGCTCGACAAACTGCTGCACACGCATTGGATTGCCACGGCCGGAGTCGTCTTTGGCATCCTGGCAGGGCTGATCGGGGCGGTCAGGCTCACGATTACGCTCGCGGGTGGGCAGGGGACTGAAAAGGACACCACCGAAGACGAAGACAAGCAATGACGGAAGAACAGCAACAAACGGCCCAGGGCGCGATGCCCGATCCCGAAGCGATGCTGAAGCGCGCATTCAGAAACATCGTGATTCTGGGGCTGGTTGCTTCTCTGGCGCTGTGGAAAGCCTCAGGCTGGAGAGATGCCGCGATGCTGGCGGCGGGCGCAGCGGTTTCGGCCGCCAGCACACTTGAGTGGCGGCGGCTGGTCCGCTTCATCAACGCCAGGCTCGACAACCAGCAGACGGCTCGAGGAACGGTGATCGCAGTCACTCTATTTGCCCTCCGGCTGATGGTATTTGGGGTGGTCATCTATGTTAGCCTGAAGTGGATACAGGGCTCGGCGATCGCCCTTCTTTGCGGCCTTGGCCTCGCGCTTCTGGCCATCATCTGGGAGGGAATTCGCCTGATCCGGGGTTGAAATGTACAGGCCGGCAGACACGATTCCGGCTCAGAAACGAAAAGAAACGATTCAAGATGTTCATTGAAAGCCATATTACCCATTTTGCGAATCTGATCTTTGGCGGCGCCGCCCTCTGGCTGATGCACCTGGTCGGGTATCATCCAGCCGATACGTCTGCACCCATCAACGGCACCTTTGCGATGGAATTGCTGGTTGCCGGGTTCCTGATTTGCTTTTTCATCGTTGTCCGGCTGACGCTCTCAGTCGAGAAGCCCGGTGCGGCCCAGCAGATCGCCGAGATCATCAACGGGTTTACCGGCGGCCAGGCCGAACAAACGATTGGGCACGGCTATCAGCGATTCCAGGCGTTCGTCACCTGCATCCTGCTCTTCATCCTGCTCAACAATCTGCTCGGACTGGTGCCCGGCGTGGTGACTCCGACGAGCGACCCGGTTGTCCCGCTGGGACTCGCGGTGCTGGCGTTTCTTTATTACAACTACCACGGCATTCGGGTGCATGGGCCGGTGGGATACATCAAGGAATTTGCAGGGCCGGTGTGGTGGATGTCGTGGCTGCTGTTTCCGGTGGAAGTCATCTCGCACCTGGCGCGCATGATGTCGCTCACTATCCGTCTTTACGCCAACATGCTGGCCAGCGATCTGCTCGCGCTGATCTGTTTCTCGATGATTCCGCTGCTGGCGCCGACCGCATTTCTGGGCCTGCACGCGCTGGTTGCGGTGATCCAGGCGTATGTTTTCATGCTGCTGTCGATGATCTACGTCGGCATGGCAACTGCGCATGACCACTAAAGGCAGGTTTCAGGTTTAAGGGGTCAGGGATCAGTTTGGTTGCTGGCAGTTACGCGTTCTTGCCTGAGACCTGAAACCTGGCACCTGAGACCCAGGTCAAGATTCCGCCGGAGAGCGCTTCCGCTCCGGGTAAAACGGATAGGTTGCAAGCGTGAGGGGGCCGGCACGGTGAGCCTCAACCACCCACTGGCAGCTAATTCATAGGGAAGCTGGAGAACTATGCGGAAACTTCAATATGTGTTTATGGCCCTGGCGGCGCTGTGTTTCGCCGTTCCGGCCTTCGCGCAGGACGGCGGCTCGCAGGTAATGAACCTGGCCCCGATCGGCGTGGGACTGGGCATGGGACTGGCGGCCGGACTTTGCGGCCTCGGCCAGGGACGTGCGGTTGGCTCAACCACCGAGGCTTTGGCGCGCAACCCCGGAACCCGGCCGGCGCTGATGACGTTCATGATCATCGGCCTGGCGTTCATCGAGTCGCTTACGCTGTTCACCTTCGCCATGATCATCCTGAAGGTGAAGTAAACGGCAAACCAGTTAAGACGAAGAGCGGCGGCATCCTGAAGATGCCGCCGTTTTTTGCATTTTGCGCGCCCGATCAGGAAGACCTAGAGGGTGTCCCGAGAGGAATGAAGCGTGCTAATTAGAATCGCCGCGCAGCATCTGGATGGCCTCGAAGTAGCTCATTCGCAGCGGAACCGGGGTGAATCCGGACTCGTCTTCGGTGGTGTCGAAGACGCGGGCCTTGAAGAGGACGCGGCCGCTCATCTGCATCTGGATGTGGATGATGCGCCACTGGTTGTCGCCCACGTCGGCCTGGTCGATCCTGATCCAGCCGCCCTTGTTAAGCCGCCCCAGAATGCCCCAGCCGAAATCGACATCCTGGTCGAGATGTCCTTGCAGGCGCGTTACACGCTCTTTTGCCGCGTCGATCCAGATTTCACCGATCATTTCGGTGAGGATATGCGTTTCGAGGTCGGGTGGCGAGAAATCCGGGTTGGGTTTGAAGGTGAATTTCTCGATTGTGCCGGAGGAAGGGTCAGCGGGTCCGGCATATTGGTAGGTAAATGCATAGGGAAGCGAGCGCAGCACCTTGAGCGCCCGCTCGGTGTCTGCATCCTCAGATTGCTTGCGATGATGCTGCAGGCTGGGGTTGCGCGCGAGCGTATCCAGCCGCGTTTCTTCCTGCTGCTCGGCAGTGGCGGAAAGAGGCTTGTCGAAGACTGCGGTCAGGCGGGCCACTTCGCCGTCTTTGGTTTCGACGATTTGCTTGGTTGAGGTCAGGCGCGGGGTCATTTTATGCAGAACGTAGCGCATGGGATGGTTCGAGTCCTGGGCGGCGCGCAGTTCGTTGGCGAGCGCGCGATTGACCAGAACCTGGGCATCCGCGGCCGAAAGCGAACTGGCCGCCGGCTGCGCTCCAGCCAGGGTGACGCCAGTCAGCAGACAAGAGAACGGGATGAGCCTGAGCACAAACCCGCGGGCAGCGGAGCGGGGCGCTGTTCGGTTTTGAGACTGTCCCATTCCACTATTAGACAACCAAGCCCCCTGATCGGATGCAGGCTTAAAGCATTAGGAACGGGTAACTGCTATAGTTCGGGCAGGGACCACAATCGTCCGGAAAAGCGGCCGCGCGGGACCGGGTTCCGCACGCGGCTGCGCCAGGCGGCCGGCCGGTACAGGCCGGAGCGCCTCCAGGATTCCCGGAAGCGACAATTCCGTGGCCAGGAGAAGGGAACATTATGCCAGTGGAGAGTACTCCCGCACGCATCGGCAAGAGCGTGATCATTTGCGGCGAAGTGAAAGGCAGTGAGGATTTAATTGTTGACGGGCGCGTGGAAGGGACCGTGAACCTGACCGAAAGCCGGCTGACGATTGGCCCCACCGCCAACGTGGCAGCGGACCTTTGCGCCAAGGATGTGCTGATTCTGGGCCATGTCCAGGGAAACGTAACGGCGAGCGGCCGCGTTGAATTGCGCGCCGGATGCACGATGGAGGGTGATATTCGCGCCCTGCGCCTGGCGGTTGAAGACAATGCGGTCTTCCGCGGCAAGGTGGATCTCACTCAGGGCGCGACCAGGCAGCCCGAAAGCGCCAACGCCGCGCAGTCCGGCAGCATCTTCTGAAGTTGAGCGGTCGAACTTGACCGCTGCGCGCGGGCGCCGGTGGCTTGCGCACCCCAATCGAGAGGGTTGAAGGTTGCTGAACTGGTTCGAAAAGAAGCAGGGCGGAGGCGTCACAGCCTCGGTAACCGCCACGACCGGTCCGAAAGTGCCGCGCCACTCCGGTGGTTGGTCCGTGTTGCGCAAGCGGCTGCAGGCCGAGCCCGGGTTGCGCGTGATCGACGTTGGCAGCACCTCGCCTGCGAATATTAACTTTCTAACGGAGCTGGGTCAGAGCATCTTTCTGGCCGACCTGGTACACGATGCCTGGGGCGAAGACTGGCAGACCGGGAAGGACGAAGAGGGAAATCCGAAGTGGAATGTCGAAGGTTTTCTCGAGCAAAGCATGAACTTTGGCGGGCGCACCTTCGACGTGGTTCTGCTGTGGACCGCGCTCGACTATCTGCCTGAAGCTTTTGTTGTTCCGGTGGTGATGCGGCTGTTTGATGCGATGAATCCCGGGGGCCAGGTGCTGGCGTTCTTCCACACGCGCACACATGGTGAGGAGACAGCCCATTGCCGTTTTCACGTGACCGCAACCGACGATGTCCAGGTGCAGCTTGCGCAGACCGTGCCCATCCAGCGCGCATTCACCAATCGCAGCATCGAGAGGCTTTTCGCGGGGTGGTCGGGTCACCGTCAATTCCTGGCCAAGGACAGCGTTTCTGAGGTGATCATGACGCGATGAAAAAAAGGACTAAGGGAACAAGGAAGCGTGTGCGTGTGCGCCTGCACCCAGCCCGGCGATTTTCGATTGCGATCACCCGCTGAACGGCAGCCACGGCTGCATTTCAATTTGCGGCGTGGGAGCGGGATTCCAGCTTGATTCGCCGAAGCGCGTATCGAGCTTGTATTCGCGGCGGATGGATTCAACCAGGTCGCCGATGCGCTTGCGGTATTCGGTGGAGACGAAGGCGTTTTTCTCGTATCGCCGCCGGTAGGCCTCGGCCTGGCCGGGAAAATTCTCCTGCACAAATGCGAAAAACGTGGGCTGGGAACAGGGCTTGAGGAAGAGCGCGCCGGCAAAGAAAAACTCTGCCGCTGCGCCGGCGGCGGCGCGGGCAACGGCTGCTATGGATGAGCGGGTGTCGGTGATTCCGGGCATCAGCGGGGAGCAGTTCACGCCGGCCCGGATTCCGGCCTGGCGGAGTTCGGCCAGCGCGGCGATGCGCAGATCGGGGCGCGGCGCGCGGGGCTCAAGAACGCGCGCCAGCTTCACGTTCATGGTGGTCACGGTAAGGTGAACTGTGAGTGCGTGGCGCAGGGAGACCTGCCTGAGCAGGTCGAGATCGCGGGTGATAAGCGTGGACTTGGTCACGATCCCGATGCGAAAGCCGCTGGTGCGGGCAAAGACCTCGAGCAGCGAGCGGGTAATGAGTTGTTTGCGTTCGATCGGCTGGTAGGGATCGGTCGCCGTGCCCAGTGCGATTTCAGTACCGGGTCTGAGCTTCTTCAGCTCCTGTTCGAGCAGCCAGGCGGCGTTCTCCTTGAAGAAGATCTTGTGTTCGAAATCTTCGGGCGTGCGCAGTTCGAGGAATTCGTGCGTGTAACGGGCGTAGCAGTATCGGCAGGCGAATTCGCAGCCGCGGTAGGGGTTGATGGCGTGGGTGAAAGGCAGGCCGCGCTTCGAGACGACCTTGCCTAGGATGGATTTCGAGGGCAGCGGGCGGTACTCGGTAAGGTGGCCGGCGGAGTGAAGCGGGGACTGGGAGGCGGAGCGCGCGAGCGGACCGATCTGGGAGGGTTGCAGGATGGGGAAGAGCGAATCAAGATTCGCCATATATTCGCCTTTTGAGATAGCGTACGCTTGCCTTAAACCGGCGTCAAGCGATACTTCTCAAGAGGCAGGCGCTAGAGAGTTCTTAATTTCGTCTCAAAGGGCATACCCTTTTCCAATTCAAGGAGAAAACCATGACTACATCCGCAGGAACCCGCATTACCTGGCTTGGCCACGCTACCGTTCTCATCCAGACGCCGAAGGGAACCAACATTCTCGTCGACCCGTTCATCAAGCACAATCCGAAATATCCCAAGGAATTCGAACTGCCCTCGAAACTGGACGCCATTCTGCTCACGCACGGACACGGCGACCACATCGGCGACGCCGAGCCGATAGCCAAACGGCACGGATCGAAGGTGGTGGCGATCTACGAACTGGCGGACTACATCGCCGGCCTGGGCGTGACCGAGACCGTCGGCATGAATCTGGGCGGGACGGTCACGATCGGCGACGTGGCCGCGACGATGGTTGACGCCAGGCACTCTTCGGGCGCGCAGGACGAAAAGGGAACCCACTACGTTGGCGTTGCGGCTGGATTCGTGATCTCAATTGGGGGCGGGCCGGTGCTGTACCATGCGGGCGATACCAGTGTCTTCGGCGATATGAAGCTGATTCACGAGCTATACAACCCCACGGTGGCGATGCTGCCCATCGGCGGCTTTTACACGATGGATCCCAAAGAGGCGGCGTTCGCGAGCCGGTTGTTGAGGCCCGAAGTGATTCTGCCCATTCATTGGGGAACCTTCCCGCCGCTGACGGGCACGCCCGAACAACTGGCCGCGCTTGTTGAGCCGGGTGTGAAGGTGGTGAGTTGGAAGCCGGGAGATGCGTTTGAGGGGTAGGGACTAAGGGACTGAGGGACCAGGGACTAGGGACTAGGGGACCAGGGACTAGGGACTAGGGGACCAGGGATTAGGGATTAGGGGACCAGGGAATAGGGAATAGGGAATAGGGAACAGGGATTGAGAGGTTCACCTCTGATCTCTGACCACGAACCACGATTCACGAACCACGATTCACGAACCACGATTCACGAACCACGATTCACGAACCACGACTGAGGAACCATGGTTACTGGTCTCTTGTCTGGCGGATGGCGCGCGACGGCTGGTCGATGGTCGAGTACTGGGACGGGGTCCCCTGTCCGCCGAGCCGCGGACCGGCGGGCGAGTCACCTGCCCCGCGACAGTTTTTCAGGTCGCGCAGGATCTCGGCTTTCTCGCGCGCGTATTGGCCGGCCAGGCGAGACAATGCAAAGGTGATGATGTCGCTGTGGTGCAAATCGGCGGCCGATGGGTCGCGGCGCATGTTGAGCCACAGGCGATGAACAAGCTGCACATCTTCAGGACTGAGGGTTGGCGCATGCGGGCCGATGAAGAAGACTTTGGTCTCGCCGCCGGGCCCGATGATATAGAGGTTGAACTGGCGCTTGGGCTCGGGCAGCGCCTCCCAGGCCTGGCCCATGTGAAAGGCCTGGTCTTCGGCAGTCATGGAGCTGGAGAGAGCCGACACAATCGTGTCGACTTCGAGCGAGTTGGCAGCCTGCACCAGCGCGGCAAAAACATCGCCCGCCGGTACCACCAGCAGCGAAACCTTCTTGCCGAAGCTCTCAGCCACTGAAACGGCTTTGGTAAAGATCATCTGCTCGTGCTCGCTGAAGCTCTGCTGCTCGGCGCTCAGGAACTCAGGCCCGCCAACGCCCATCATGCGCACGCTGATTACAATCACGTCACGATCGTCGGTGTCGGTGCGGGCAAGCGTCCACTTGAGCGCGACAGGATTGGTGGGGTCGCGCATGGTGACCATCAGGCCGCCGGGGCGCAGGGCCGCCGATTCGCGGCTTACCGTGTCCTGGTGCTCGAGCTGGAAGTAATCCTTCATCTGCCGCGCGGTGAGTTCGTGCTGGCGCAGATTGCGGCGTTCAGAGACGGTAAAGACGATGAAGAACCCGGCGGCAAACACGATGCCGCTTTCAGTGGCGATGGACTTGGTGAGCAGATTTACGGTTGCCGTAGAGAGCAGCACCATGAACACCGAGATCAGTCCGACGGGAATCTCGAACTTGCCGACGCGGATATTCGGCGGAACCTTCCAGCCGCGTTCGCCGATGTACTTCCAGCGCAGCACCAGCGTGGCGAGCGCGTTGAAGGTGAACGACCAGATGACGCCGAAGGCGTACGCTTCACCCAGCAGGATTACGTTGCCGCGGCTCGCGATGATGGTGAACATCTGCAGGATGAAGACGAGATTGATGATGCGGTAGCTGGTGCCGAACCTGCGATGCGGCTTGCGGAACCAGTCGGTGAGCACGCCATCCTCGGCCACGCGCATCAGCACGCCGGTTGAGCCAATCATTGAGGTGTTGATGGCGCCCGAGAGGATGAGGAAGCCGACCAGCACAACGAAGATGCGGAAGAGAATGCGCCAGAAGAGCGGGCCGACCATGTACATGGCCAGTCCGGCGATGAGGTTGTCGGGGTAAATGTGGGTCCGCTCGTAGTTGGGGATGAGCATCGAAGCCAGCAGCGTGGCGCCGCCGGTGAAAATAAGGCTGTAAATGGCGATTACGATCGCCGCGCGCTTCAGGTTCTTGAGCTTGGGGTGCTCGATCTCGCGATTGACCTGGGCCAGGGTCTCTTCGCCGCTCATGGCCAGGATGGAGTGGCCGAAGGCCATGAGGATTCCGAAGAGCCCAAGAATTGGCAGGCCTCTGTTGCGGAGGAAGCCCTGCGCATCGTCGCTGAAGTGCAGATGGCTGGGAATGGGCGAGGGCGGCACATGAACTCCGCGAATCATCACGGAGTAAACGCCCCACACAATCAGAATCACCACCATGATGGTGGTGATCTGCATAACCCGCATTGCCTTGTCGCTCGACTGCTCGATGCCCTTGATGTTCTGCCACCAGTAGTAGATGGTCACTATCGCCGCAAAGAGCGCCGAGGTGTAGTTCATGTCGAACTGGAAGGCGTGTCCGTGGGCATCCATCAGGGCCGGGGGCAGCCAATGGCTCTGGTTGGCTACATTCAGCAGCTCGTTCATGAGGCCGGTGATGTACTGCCCGGCGGAAACGCCCGATATAGGTCCGGTAAGGATGTAGTCGAACATCAGCGCCGAGACGCTGAGTTTGGCGAATCCTCCGCCGAGGGCCTCTTTGACGACGCGATAGACGCCGCCACGAGTGAACATCGAGCAGCTTTCTACGTACACCGCGCGCACGGCAAAGCTAAAGAGCATGATGCCGAGGATGAACCAGGGCGCGGCTGCGCCCACCGCCTGCTCGGCGATGCCGCCGGCGTAAAAGGCTGAAGAACCAAGATCGTTGAGAACGATGGCAGCGGCTCGCCAGAACGAGATGAAGGTGAGCATCACCGACGATGCCACAATCAGACGGACGCGGTCGGACGGAGGAGCAGCGGTCGTTCGGGTGGATGCCATCGTAAAAATGCCGGCGTGGAAGGCCGGCGGTCGAAATCGGAGGGCATGAAACTGCCGCTCTGCGCTGAGTTTATGGCCGAATGAAAACGGTGTCAATAAAAAATAAACAATTCACAAATGCGCGCCGGAATGACAGAGGGACAGGAAGGGAGGGGTATTTACTCTCCTTTGCTGAAAAGCTCTTTGCCATCTTCAACAAAGCTGATGATGACCACGATGGCCGAGCCTATGAGCCCGACAAAGAACATCGCCTCGAGGACGCGCATTCCGAAGAGAGCCAGGGGCATGGATTCGATTGTAACCCGGATTTCCACCCCAGCGACCAGGACCCGTCGCTGGGGACCCCGGATTTTTGCCCGCCGCTGCAGCCATTTCACCGCTGTTCACAAGTCGTGGTGGCAAATGCTTTAAACTCAGGGCAGTATGCAGCCGACAAAACAAGCAGAGCCTGCGGCCCAACCAGGCCGGACCGATTGGCGCCTGTGGGCCGCGGCGGGGCTCTCGGCCGGCTTACTGGAGCTGCCGTTTCCGCTGGCCGGGCCGTTGCCGCCCTGGCGCGCGGTTTTTGCGTGGTTCGGGCTCGCGCCGCTCATCTGGGCCGTGCTCTCCGATACCTGTACCCACAGACCCCGTCCACTGCGGCGGGCCTTTCTGCTGGCCTACGTTTGCGGCGTGCTGTGGTACATGGGCAACTGCTACTGGATCTACGACACCATGCTGATCCATGGCGGGCTGCCGCCCAGCGTCTCTTTGCTGCTTCTCATCGGGTTCAGCTTGGTGCTGGGGCTTTACTTCGGGCTCTTTGGATTCGGATTGCAACTGGTGCGCCGCGTAACCGGCTCGACCCGGTGGGCGCTGGCGTTCGCGCCGTTTTTATGGGTTGCGCTGGAGCTGGCGGGCGCGCGCATTACAAGCGTGCCATGGGATCAGCTTGGCTACTCGCAGGTGGACAACGTGCTGCTAACGCAGCTTGCGCCTTGGACGGGCGTGTATGGGATCAGCTTTGTGCTGGTGGCGGCAAATGCATTTCTCAGCGCTGGCATTCTCGATCGGCAACGGACTGGGTTCGCACGACCTCGACGGTGGATCTTAACCGCCATTGGGGCTGCAGTGGCGTATGTCCTCCTGTATGCCGTTTATGCAGGCCCGGTATTGATAAGTCAAATGCCCCAAACCACAGCAACCGCCGTCCTTATCCAGCCGGACCTCGACGTGGAGCACACTGGCTTCTGGAGCGGGCCGGGTGAATGGCAGCAGCATATCGCCGATTTCATCAAACTCGGCGGAGAGAATTGCAAGACCTACATCGCGGGTATTCCGCAGACCGGCGCGCCTGAAGGCGAGATCGTTTGCCCGCCCTATCCGACTCATCCCGATCTGGTGGCCTGGCCCGAGTCGCCTGCGCCCTACTTCGAGCAGGATCCCCGATTCAAGCGCTCGATGGCCGATGTGGCGCCCGCGGAGCAGGCTCCGCTGGTGGTAAACGGCATTGGATCGGATTTCGATCGGGAGGACGGCAAGTGGCGGGATTACGTTTCAGCGATGGTGTTTGACTCCGGGGGCAAGGAGGTGGGCCGCTACGACAAGATTCATCTCGTTCCCTACGGCGAGTACATCCCTTTTGCAAGACTCTTCTCTTTCGCGCACAAGCTCACTGGGAAGGTCTCAGCCTTTACGCCGGGCGACGATCGCAAGGTCTTTCACCTGGCCGATGGCAAGGGCGCGATGCACCGATATGGCATTTTCATCTGCTATGAGGCCGTGTTTGCCGACGAAGTGCGGCAGTTCGCGCGCAACGGCGCCGAGGTCTTTGTGAACCTGAGCGACGACGGATGGTACGGCGATACCAGCGCGCCGTGGCAGCACCTGAACATGACGCGGATGCGGGCCATCGAGAACCGGCGCTGGATTCTGCGCGCCACCAACAACGGCGTGACGGCGGCGATCGATCCTTACGGGCGCGTGCGGCAGTCGATTCCCCGCCACAAGGAGGACGCACTGCCGGCTGAGTTCGGCTACCGCGACGACACCACCTTCTACACCGGGCACGGCGACGTGTTTGCGTGGTTGTGTGCTCTCTTGAGTCTAGGGATGTTTGCCTGGTCTGCTCAACGGCAGCGAAAACGCAAATAATGCTTGCCAAAATTAACCAAGTAGGTTAATATCTCATGGAGAAGCGAACTCCGCACTGTCCGCTGTCTCGCGTCAAGGCACTGATCGAGGCAGGCAAGGTGAGATCTACGCACACCGCGCGTACGACCGCCGCCCTCCTCGGTTTCGATTTCAAGGGAATGATAGCCGTGGTTGCTTCATTGACGATGAAGGATTTTTACAAGTCCATGACCACCTATGCCGATCACCGGATATGGCAGGACGTGTACCATCCGCAGACCAGTGTTGGATCCATCTACCTCAAGTTGACCGTCATCGAGGAAGTGCTGATCGTCTCGTTCAAGGAGTTATGACTATGAAATGCCCTATTTGCGGCGCGGCCGAGTTGATCCACGATACCCGTGAAATCCCTTTTAGCTACAAGGGCGAGACTACCATTTTGAAGACGACAGGCGATTTCTGCCCGGCTTGTGGCGAATCCATTCACGATAAGGAGGATTCCGAGCGGGTGATGCGCGAGATGCGGGCCTTTGCCCGGCAGGTGAATGCGGCCATCGTCGACCCGGAGTTTATCGTCAAGGTGCGCAAGAAGCTGGCGTTGGACCAGCGCGAAGCCGCGGAGATATTCGGCGGCGGCGTCAATGCCTTCTCGCGCTATGAGAACGGCAAAACCAAGCCACCGTTAGCGCTGGTCAAACTGCTCAAAGTGCTCGACCGTCACCCCGATCTGCTCGATGAGATCAAGGTGGCGTAGGCGGCGGATGGACGCAGTAGCATTGTGGCGGACTTAAAGTCGGAAAAGCCGGACCTGGGACATCAGGCCGCGCGCCATAACCTGGCTCTCGAAGGAGGGCTTGGTGGATTCTGTTAAGAAACAGCACGAGCAATTCCTTCTGGACTGATTTCTTGAACTTCAAGGAATAGCGCCTACGTGTATCCAACCATTAGATCCACCTGACTTCCTAATCGAGCTTGAAGGGCGCAAGGTTGGTATCGAGCTGACCGAGCTTTTCATTCGGAGGAATAAATCGGGAACACGTCCCCGACCGAAGGATAAACCTCTTCTCCAAACAGTAGAATCAATTACAAACCTGATCGTGTCCAAGGCATGGAAGATTTATTTCGACGCCGGTAACCCTCCCATCCTGTCAACAATCTGGTTCTCAGACCAGATCACAGCCGACAAGAAGAAGGCCGATCAGATCGCCGAGCTGATTGCGCATCAGATTCAGAGTATGAGCCTTCAGAGTTCGCAGAAAGTCACCTGGCGATCGAGCGAGGATGAAAATGAAGATCGCTCTTTATCTGAGTCGGTCGCTATCATTCATGCCTACAGAGTGCCTGAACTCCGTTTTGCACGATGGACCGTCGCAAGACCTGGATTGGCTGCTCCCCTAACCCCCAGGCACCTGCAAGAAGTGATCGACGAGAAAGCCAAAAAGATCAACGGCTACAAAAAAGTTGCAGAAGAAATTTGGCTTTTGATTGTTGCTGACCGCACACATCCCTCGCAGATGTTTTACGTCGCACGTGACTTCCCACTAGGCTCGGTATCGAGCCCCTTCACAAGGACTTTTTATTACGGTTACCCGGAGGCTGAAGGTGTGATTGACCTTACCAACAAGGTCTAAACCAGTACGGTGGTATTCTAAGACCGTAGAGAACAAGCTGCTTCACAGTCCACTCAAAGTCAGGTCATAAAAACAAAATGGCGTTAAACGATCTCGAATTCGCATACGCTCCCGTGCGCACCCAAGTGCGCGACCTGCGGGAGTATCTTTGACCCTGCCCGCATCCGCAGGGAACTCTCAAACATAGAAACCAGGCTCGCCGATCCGGCGCTGTGGTCCGAACCAAACGCAACCAAACCGCTCATGCGCGACAAGAAGCGCCTGGAGACGCTCGTCGCCGCCGACGACGAACTGGTGCGCCGCACCAGCGATATCGATGCCTACTTTGAGCTGGCGCGCGAGGGCGAGGACGTTCTCCTCGATCTGGAAAAGGGCATTAACGATCTGCGCACCTTTGCCGAAGAGCTCGAAGCACGCACCA
>Ga0326727_10009303_pt1 | contig 24255 bp, 18 predicted proteins | sample MB2enrmetagenome_FD_207643 | JGI IMG/M metagenome (GOLD analysis project Ga0326727, IMG submission 207643) | Lab enriched peat soil microbial communities from McLean, Ithaca, NY, United States - MB29MY | ecosystem: Environmental > Terrestrial > Soil > Wetlands > Peat | place: USA: New York... | reverse complement strand
CCCTCTCTCACCGATGTCAGCGACGAGGGCGTCGCTGACTGCACGCGAGGGCGCGTGCGCTCCCCACATTAGGACACGGTCTTCACCCTCCCCGGGCCGCCCTTTCTTTTTCCTATGGCGGTTTCTTAATCTTGACCCTAATCTTAATCGGAATCCAATTTGGAAGGCATTGCATGAAGAAAATTTTGATTGTTGAAGACGACCCCATCCTGCGCGGCATTTACCGCCGCAAGTTCGACTTGTCGGGATTCGTCGTGGAGGCGGTGGATGACGGACCGGCCGCGTTGGAGGTTCTGCCCACTTTCAGCCCCAACCTGATCCAGTTGGACCTCGCGCTGCCCAGCATGAGCGGCATAGAGTTGATCCGCCAGATCCGGGCGATGCCCAGTTTTAAACTTGTCCCCATCGTCGTCCTCTCCAGTTTTTATCCTCCCGATTTGATCAAGCAGGCCTTCGACGCCGGCGCCAACAAGTGCATTTCCAAGATGGATTGCACTCCCAATCTGGCCCTGGAAATTGTCGAGCAGATTTTCAGCGGCGAAATCCTCGGCCTCTATCCCCAACCGCTGGGAAGTTCACCCATCCCCGTCAGCATGCCGCCGCCCAAGCCGGCGGCCACCGTTCATCTGCCGGCGACGGGAGACTCGTCACCTCCTCCAGCTCCGCCGGCCGCGTCTCCATCGCCCAGGCTGGTCACTCCGCCTTCCCCGCCCAGATTCGGGACTACCGCCGCCCAGCCGTCCGCCCCGGAAAAAATTGCGTTCGATGCCGACCTCATCAAGATGCCCGCGCCGCCGGCCGCCAGACCGGGTGTTCCCGCGCCCACGACGACACCGGCCATTTCCGGCGCGCGTCCTCCGGCCAAGGAACCTGCCCGGGCGGAGGTGGAAGGCCAGGCGGCGCCGGATTTTGGCTCCGACGCGACTTCGGCCTTTCGGCTGGAAATCCGGCAGGAATTCCTCAAGCGTGTTCCGCAAATCCAGTTGGACCTGCGCGAGCGGGTGTCGGCGTTGGTGCGGAGCAAAAGCACCACCGAACAACTGGCCCTGTTGCAGGGATTCGGCGTTTCCATTTCCTCCCTCGTTGGACTGGCCGGCGTGACCGGTTTCAGCCGCATCGCCCACCTGGCCGGCGCCATGGAAGCGCTGGTCAAAGACCTGCAAAAGAAGCCCCGGCAAATGACCAGTTCCGTCCTGCGCACCATTGCCCACGCCTCCGATTGCCTCAACGCGCTCTTCCGCGACATCAACCAGGGCGCGCAGGAAATCCCCCAGTCCCTCCTGATACTGGCCGTGGACGACGAGCCGATTTCGCGCCGCACCATATCGGTGGCGCTGGCCAAGGCCAACTTGCGCTGTATCTGCGTTGAGGAATCCAAAGTGGCCCTGACCCTGCTGCGCGAGAACCAGTTCGACCTCATTTTTCTCGACGCCGAAATGCCCGAAATGAACGGCTTCGAACTCTGCGCCGAACTGCGCAAAACCGCGACCAACAAGGGCGCGCCCGTCATCTTTGTCACCAGCCTGACCAACTTTGAAGTCCGCGCCCAGTCCTCCCTGGCCGGGGCCAACGACCTCATTGCCAAGCCGTTCCTGATGATGGAACTGGCCGTCAAATCCCTGACCTACCTCCTCCGCCCCAGATCCACTATTGACGCAAAGAGCCAGCCCGCCGACGACTGACCCATCGGGCCGGAGATTCATCACAACCCGCCGTCAAACACATACCGGTTGGCGGCATTGTCATTGCGCACGGCCAGGTTGAATTTCTTTACGCCACCCATGCGGCATTTCACGAAGTAGGCCGATTCCTCTTTTGACCAGACCGCCGCGCCGACTTCCACGGTTGGAATCGCATTGTGCGGATCCATCCCCGCTTTATTCATTTCGGCGGATTCCTGTTTGGTTTGCTCCACGTCGGACGCCGGCGCCACTTTTCCCATCGCCTCCCAGTTCGATTCTTTCATCGCATCAAAGTAGGCTTTCGCGACCTCGGTGGGAGACATCCGCGCAAAGGCATCGTCTTTGGGCAGGGTTTCCGGCGGGTTGTTCCACTCCAACTGCTCCATCGGCTTGAGTTTGCTGTCATAAAGCCCGTAAATCACATAGCGTTTGGCGGAATTGGTGTTCGACACGCGCACGTTGATCTCCATCGGGCGCAATTTAATCTCATAAGGCACATACCAGCCGGAATACGGGCTTTTTTGGTACGGTTCGCCGAGGCTGATCAATTGCAGGCCGCCGAGGTACTCCTTCATGCGGTCAAATTTTTCGCCCGTCGGAGCTTCCGGCCAGAACTTGGCCATTTCATCCCAATTCGCCGCCGCGCAGGCTTTGAAGAACGCTTCGGCGGCTTGCTTGGGCGTCAATTGCTCGTACTTCTTGTTGTCTGGCAGAAGCTTCAAGGGCACGTATTGCTGGTTGTCTGGCAGAGTCGAGACTCCGGCTTGCTCGGCTGAAATACCGCCGGTGATGTTCCAATACTCGGGATGCTGTTCATTGTCGCCAGGACGCACGTAAGCAGCGGAAGCCCAGATTGATTTCTGCCCGTCCGCATGGGTGATTTCCACTTTGCACGGAACCATGTAGCCACGTTTAACCCAATTGGTCTGCAAGACCGCCGGCCCGACCGAAACGATGGCGGTGACGTTGATTTGCCCGTATTCTTTTTGGGTGAATTGCTCCAATTCGCCGCCCATGACCAGGCCCGCTTTCTTGTAGTCCTTGTCAATCAAAGCCTGGAAAAACGCCCGGGCGGTCTGGGCGGCCGCCTCTTGGTCTGTCAGATTGCCTTGGGCCACACCGCTCACCTGCGTGACTTGATCGGCAATCCTCACATCCGGCGGCAATTGGTCCCGCAACGAGAACATCTTGTCGTCAATCGGGACATTGTAGTCGAGGAACTCCATCTTGGACTGCAAAACGTCGGCGCCGCCTTCGGTTCCATAATTCTCAATGGAGGTGATCAGGTCCGATTTCCGATCTATCCAATAGACCTGCTTGAGCGGCTTGGTTTTGTTCACCACGACAATTTTGACGGGTTGAGCCTGGTCGGCCGGTTGCTGGATATCCATCTCCACCTTGCCGCTTGCTTGAGCTTCCTTGAGTCTTGACGTGACCAATTGGGGCTGGCTTTGCTCCAACAGGCTCTGCATCCGGGCTTCGACGTTCGTGGTCTGGATCGTGAGGAAACCGTGTTTGCTCTTGAACCAAATCTCGGTTCTTTCGGGTGTCCAGGTAATCAACTTCGCGCCATCCTCGGTCGCGGGCAGGTAGTACCGGGCTTTGGCGACATGGCCGGATTGGTCGCAAACGATCCAGTACTCATTTGGAACCGAATCCTTCGGTCCTTGTGTTTTGATGTGCAATGTGCGAACGCCTTTGGCGGCGGCGATCACCTGATCGAGTCCAAAAGCGGAGGGCGCCGCCTTGTCGAGAACCAGAATGCTGGCGGCCAGCGCCGCCGCCGTCAGGCCGGCGGCCGTCCATCTTGTCATACGGTTTTTCATAATTATTCTCCAGATATTCGGCGGGAAGAATCCGGCCGAAGGGGTTTGTTTTCTCTCCGCCAGCGCCTCGTCAATGGCGCGATGCACACGCGCGTCGAGTCCGGCGCTGGGCTTTGCTCTTAAATCCGCAAGCCGCTTTTCAACTGGTTCGTTCCGTCGCATGGGAAAGTTGGCCGTTCATCCTGGCCTTGAGTTTTTCCAGCCCGTAGCGGTACCGGCCCAGGACCGTGTTGATCGAAACATCTTGTGACCTGGCAATATCAATGAATTTCAATCCGCCCTGATGATGCAGCAGAACGACTTCTCTCTGCTCGTAGGGCAATTCACCCATCGCGCGGGTCAGGAGGCGGCCTTCCTCGCTCAACATCGCCTCGCCATCCGGCGACGGATCGTTCGAAGGCAACGCCAGGTCATCCTCCAGCGGTTCCTGTGGGCGCCGGCCATTGTTGCGCAAGACGTTCCGGGCGCCGTTGGCCACGCAGGTCGCCAGATAGCCCTTCAGGCTTCCCGTCAACCGGAAATGCCGCAACCGCAAGAACGATAAAAAGACATCATGCACAACATCTTCCGCGGCGGCTGTGTTTTTCAGGAGAACGACCGCCAGTGCGACGAGATCGCGCTTGTACTTCTCATAGATCGCGCGCACTGCTTCGCAGTCGCCGCGGTTAAACCGCCAGATCAGCACCTTGTCTTCAACATTCACACAGCCGCTTCTAAAACGATCATATTATCAATCGTCATCAATACAACACCCGGCGCCCCTCTTTTAGTGTACGCTGATTCCAAGCCGTTTCCAGGCTTTAGCGGCTGCCCAGCGCCGTAGGCGCGAAATCTCTGTAGAACCCATTGACCCACAAATTGCCAGCCCCGGCGGGGCGGCATATTCAGAAAACCAATCCTCGCCGGCGGGGTTGCGACCGCCACGCACATTGCGCTCTGCACTGCTGTCCACACCCGGATCGCCAATGGCCTGCCTGAGTAAAGGAGAGACCATGTAAGTTCGAACAAAGACCCTCGCGCGGAGGCCGCCGAGAGCGCAGAGCGTGCGAAAGGGGCCTGTGGAGTGGGGTAACCCGTGGACACGATGATTCCACCGAAAACAGCGAGGAACCAGGGCAAATCAATCAAGTTCCTCTCCATGAGTATGTTACATAAAAATGCAACGGCTCCAGACTCCCAAAGACCCCCTGGGCCTCCGCACTTGGGCTTTGCAAAAGGGGCGGGGGTGTCGCAAGATTTGGCGCGGCCCAGTTGCTTCGCGCCAGTCGGGGCGGGCCGCAAATTTTATGAAACCTGATGTTGAAATCTACGACACAACCCTCCGCGACGGCAGCCAGGGACAGGGGGTCAATTTCTCCGTGATGGACAAGCTGCGCATCGCGGAAAAACTGGACGCCTTCGGCGTGCATTACATCGAGGGCGGCTGGCCGGGGTCCAATCCCAAGGACATCGAGTTCTTTGAACTGGCCAAGCGGAAAACTTTCAAACGCGCCCGGCTGGCCGCCTTCGGTTCGACCCGGCGCAAGGGGTTGGCCGCGGCCGGCGACGAGCAGGTGCGGCTGTTGCTGGAGGCGGAAACGCCGGTGGTGACGATTTATGGCAAGTCGTGGCTCCTGCATGTGAAAGAGGTCTTGCGCGCCTCGCCGGAGGAGAATCTGGCGATGATCGCCGACACGGTGCGGTTCCTCAAGGAGCGCGGGAAATTTGTGATTTACGACGCGGAACATGCTTTTGACGGTTTCAAGGACAAGCCCGATTACGCGCTGGCCACCTGGCAGGCGGCGGAAGCGGCCGGAGCCGACAACGTGACTCTCTGCGACACCAACGGCGGTTCGCTGCCGGGCGAGATCGCGCGCATCACGGCGGCGGCCCGGGCCAAACTCAAAGGCGTCATCGGCATCCACACGCATGACGACATCGGGTTGGGCGTGGCCAACGCCCTGGCGGCGTTGGAGGCGGGCGCCACCCATGTGCAGGGAACGATCAACGGCTACGGGGAGCGGACGGGCAATTGCAATTTGACCACCGCGATTCCGGACATTGTCTTCAAGATGGGCCGAAGTTGCGTGTCGGAGTCTTCGTTGCGGCAATTGCGCGAGTTGTCGCAATACGTGGACGAGATGGCCAATTTCCGGCACAGCCCGCGCCAGCCGTGGGTTGGCACGGCCGCCTTTTCCCACAAGGGGGGAACGCATGTCAATGCCGTGCAAAAAGTGGTGCGCAGTTACGAGCATATTGACCCGGCTTGCGTGGGCAATGCGCGCAGCGTTCTGATCAGCGACCTGGCGGGCCGCAGCAACATCGTCATGAAGGCGCAGGAACTGGGCATCAAGCTGGGCCAGGACGCGCCGGAGTTGAAGGAGGTGCTCGCGCGCCTGAAGAAATTGGAACACGAAGGTTACGAATTTGAGGCCGCGGGCGGTTCGCTGGCCGTGTTGCTCCGCAAAGCAATTCATCCGCAAGTCCAGCCCTTCGTGGTCCATGCCTACCACGTCTCGATGCGGCGCGAGGAGGGCGGTTCGGTATGCGAAGCGACCATCAAAGTGCGGGTGGACGACCGGGTGGCGCACACTGTCGCGGACGGGGACGGCCCGGTCAACGCGCTGGACACGGCGCTGCGGACGGCGCTGGCGAATTTTTATCCGCAAGTCAAGAAGATAGTATTGACTGATTACAAGGTGCGCATCCTGGATTCCTCCACCGGCACCGGCTCCAAAACCCGGGTGCTCATCCAGTCCACCGACGGCAAGGAGGAATGGGGCACCGTGGGCGTCAGCAGCAACATTGTCGAGGCCAGCTTGCAGGCCCTCATTGACAGCTTGGAATACTGGCTGATGAAATAATTTCAAAAAAGATTTGACATATATACATTATGATGTATATGTAGCATCATGAAAACAGAAAGAAAAAGAAAAACACGCAAACCGGCGGCCGCAACCGGCGTCTCCTATCGTGAACCGGTCCATGAGGCCGGGGAGCCGCTCATGCTCAAAGACGCCGCCCCGGCCTGCGTGGTGGACCAATCGCCCATGATCCGCAGCCAAGTCTATTTGAGCAGGCGGGAGCATGAGTTTCTCCTGCACGAAGCCGCGCGCCAGGCGCAGCCTATGGCGGCCATCATTCGGGCCTTCATTGATGAGAAGATGGACATTCCTGAAAGCGCCTGGACAGACAACCCTCTGCTGTCCCCGCCGGCGGATCCCGGCTTTGTCGGCCCGGAAGACGGTGCGATCAACCACGACCATTACGTCTATGGCGGACCCAGGAAATGGATGAAACGCCGCGGCCAATGGGTGGAGGCTTCGCCGGTGCCGGAGGACTACCATTCCAATCCGGCCGGCGCCGCCGCCCATGACCGCAAGGTGGAGGAGGAACGGTGACGGCCCAGGTTTTGCTTGACGCCTCATTCTGGATCGCCCTGCGGGACGCGCGCGAACCCTGGCACAGCCAGGCGCGCCGGGCCGCGGAGGATTTACTGCGCCAGCGCACCCTGCTGGTCTTCACCAGTTTTATCCTGGCGGAGACTCAGGCCTATTTCAGCCGGTCGGCCGCCCTGCGCAACCAGATCCTGGATGATGCGGAGAAGAACCCGGCCCTGCGCTGGGAGCCGGTCCTGCGAAGCGATGAAGTCTCTGCCCTAGCCTTGCTGCGCCGGCACCGCGACAAGGAGTATTCCCTCTGTGACGCGATTTCTTTTGTGGTGATGCAACGGCTGGGCATCCGTCACGCCGCCGCATTTGACAACCACTTCCGCCAGTTTGGCGGCTTTCAAATTGTCCCTTGAATCCGCCAAGTTATCCGGCGCCCGCTTTTATGCCCGAAATTCCCAAAGCTTACATTCCCCAGGCCGTCGAGGAGAAATGGTATCAATTCTGGCTGGACCGCCATTGTTTCACCGCCGATCCGCGTTCGCCCAAACCGGCCTACTCCATCGCCATTCCGCCTCCCAACGTCACCGGCGTGCTCACCCTCGGCCACGTCCTCAACAACACCTTGCAGGACATTCTCGCCCGCCGCGCGCGCATGACCGGCCACGAAGTCCTTTGGCTGCCGGGCACCGACCACGCCGGCATCGCCACACAATCGGTCGTCGAAAAAACCTTGCGCAAAGAGGGCCTGATCCGGCACCGCCAGGACCTTGGCCGCGAGAAATTCCTCGAAAAAACCTGGCAGTGGAAGGAAAAGCACGGTGGCATTATTATCCAGCAATTGAAGAAACTCGGTGCCTCCTGTGACTGGTCGCGCGAGCGCTTCACCATGGACCCGGCCTATTCCCGCTGCGTGCAAAAAGTCTTCGTCGAGCTTTACAAAAAGGGCCTGATTTACCGCGGCAAACGCATGGTCAACTGGGACCCGGCCGCCCGCACTGCCCTCTCCGACGAGGAAGTGGACATGATCGAGGAGCGCGGAAAGTTGTGGCATGTCAAATACCCGCTGCTCGACGCCAGCGGAGCCGCCGTGCCCGGCCAGTTTGTCGTGGTGGCGACGACGCGCCCGGAAACCATGCTGGGGGACGAGGCGGTGGCGGTGCATCCCGGCGATCCGCGCTACCAGGCCATGGCCGGAGGCCGCGCCCTGCTGCCGCTGCGCAACAAGCCTATTCCAATTATTGACGATGAATTTGTGGACCCCAAGTTTGGCACCGGCTGCGTCAAGGTCACCCCGGCGCACGATCCGAACGACTACGAAATGGGCCTGCGCCATCACCTGCCGCTGACCACCGTGATCGGCCTGGACGGCAGGATGACGCCCGAAGCCGGGCCGGATTTCGCCGGTCTGGACCGCATGGCGGCCCGCAAGAAAGTCATCGAACAATTGGAGGCGCTCGGCCTGTTGCTGAAGACGGAGGATTACACGCACAAGGTGGGTTACAGTGAGCGGAGCAAGGTGCCGATCGAACCTTGTTTGAGCGAACAATGGTTCTTGAAATATCCCTCTGTGGAAAAATCACGCGCGGTAGTGGCTGCCGGCGAAATGAAATTCTATCCTGACCGATGGGCCAAAGTTTATGACCACTGGATGGAAGGCATCAAAGACTGGTGCATCAGCCGCCAACTGTGGTGGGGGCATCGCATTCCGGTGTGGAGAAAACTTTGCAGTATATCGGAAGCTGACAGTTGGAAAGCCTTGATTCCAAGATACGAGGACGAAAAGCAAATTCGCCTTATTCCCAACGACAACAATATGGTCATCGTTGAGATCGCGACTGTTTCGCCGGAGACCCTCAATTTGATTCAGCCCGCCGGTTTCACCCAGGACCCCGATGTGCTGGACACCTGGTTCAGTTCCTGGCTCTGGCCCTTTGCCACCATGGGCTGGCCGGAGAAGACCGAAACGCTGCAAAAGTTTTATCCCACCTCCGATCTGGTCACCGGCCCGGACATCATTTTCTTCTGGGTGGCGCGCATGATCATGGCCGGATATGAATTCACGGGAACCATGCCGTTTCGCAATGTATATTTTACAGGCATCATCCGCGACAAGCAGGGCCGCAAAATGTCCAAGAGCCTGGGCAATTCGCCCGATCCGCTCGACCTCATCGCCCAATACGGAGCCGACGCCCTCCGTTTCGGCGTCATCCGCTCCGCGCCGCTGGGGCAGGACGTCCTTTATGACGAGCAGCAGGTCGAACTGGGCCGCAATTTTTGCAACAAGCTCTGGAACGCCTGCCGTTTCCGCCAGATGCAACCCGGCGCAACCGAGGGTGAAATCCGCCCCGAACTTCTTGCCGGCGACGACAAATGGATTCTGCTCAAGCTGGATCAGGCCATCACCGAGTTGAGCGCCGCGCTCGCCCAATACAAATTCAACGAGGCCGCGCAGACCCTTTACCGCTTCTTCTGGAGCGAGTATTGCGACTGGTATCTGGAGGCCGCCAAGGCCGCGCTGGCTCCCGGCGGCGGGGCCGCCGCCGTCCAGGCCAACACCCTGGCGGTGATGGATTTCATCATGTCAAACACATTACGCCTGTTCCATCCCTTCCTCCCCTTCATCACCGAGGAGCTTTGGCACGGTCTGGGCTGCCATCTGGATTTGCCCGCCGATCAGGGCGGCGACACCATCATGTTCGCCCGCTGGCCCAGGCCGCTGGATGAGGATTTCAAGACGCATTACGGATTGGAGGCCCGATTTCTCCTCCAGGTTGAGGCGCGCAACGAACTCGTCACCCAGGGCCGCAATCTCCGCCGCGCCGCCAACATCCCCGGCAACAAGAAAGTCAAATATATTTTCAAGCCGGACGGCGCGCCGGAGCCGCGGGATTTGGCCGCGATGAAGCTCCTGCTCAACGCCGATCCCTTCGAGGTCCGCGCGGACTATGCCGCGCCCAAAGGCGCCCCGGTGGCGCGCTCGCCCCTGGGCGAACTTTTTCTCCCGCTGGAAGGCATGGTGGATTTGGACGCCGAGAAGAAGCGCCTGCAAACCGAGGTGGAGAAATGCCGGGTGGAAATCGGGAAAGTCAAGCAGAAATTGGCCAATCCAGCGTTCGCGCAAAAAGCTCCTGCGGCCATTTTGGATGAACACCAAAAACGTCTGTCCGACTGGCAATCGAAAGAGGATCGCCTCCTCCAATCCTTGCGATCCTTGGGCGGCTGAAAGCCCTGCCGGCCGCCGCCTACGGGGTCCGCATTGACAGTATCCAATATCGTGGCACAATTGATGCATGACTGAGCAAATCAGACTTCGGATTGACAGCCAATTGGCGCAAGAGGCGCATGTGGTTTGTCGGAAATTGGGTATCACCCCGACGGCGGCGGTGTCCATGTTCTTCGCGCAAATGGTCAAATTGCGCGCGCTGCCATTTCGTCCCAGCGATTTTCCGGCGCTGGAAGATTATGGGACGACCCTCGCGCAAGCAACGGCTGCCGAAGACTCCGCCCTGGCTGAAATCCGGGCCTCGCGCAAAGCAGGCAAGTTGAAAGTCTTCACAGGCAAATTGTGATTTCCGTCCTGCTGAGTGAAAGGATCAGCAAGACGGCTGACAAGTTGCCGCCGGACACGCGGGAGAGAGTTTCCCGGGCCATCGCGGAAGTCGCTGCCGCGTTTGGCGATCCTCATAAACACCGCGGGCTGGGACTCCGCAAGCTGGCCAGACGCTCCTACGAAATTCGGGTGCAACGACAATGGCGCGTCGTCTTTATTCACGACAGGGAAACCCTGATCGCTTATGATGTGATGAACCACGACGAAGTTTCGCTCTGGCTGCGGGGACAGCGGAAGTGACGCCTGAATTCGACAACTCGATTTATTTCGTAAATCTGAAATTGACGACATCGTAGTCCTGCATCACGTAAGTCTTCAATTCCAACCGCACCTTGCCTGCGCGCTTGGCCTGCGTCTCGCCGCCCGCCTCCGCCAAATCGGCGAAGCTGATGATCTCGGCGCGGATGAATCCTTTCTGAATGTCGGTATGCACGTAGCCCGCCGCCTCCCAGGCCGTCGTGCCGGCGCGGATGGGCCAGGCGCGGTTCTCCTTGCCGCCGACCGTCAGGAAACAGATGTAGCCGCTCTCCGCCAGCGCCCGCACCAGCAGCGGGTCGGGCGCGGCCAATTCCGCCTCCTCGGCCGCCACCACCGGGCGATTGGTCACAAAACTGTGCGCCGAAATCGCCGCCAACTCCTCCGCGGTCAATCCCAGCTTCGAGACCGGCGTCTCGCTGACCAGCCCCTCGGCCATCTTTTGCAACACCTTTTTTTCCGCCTCGACGGTGGCCCGTTCCAACCGCGACTCGACAAAATCCAGGTCTTTCATCAGCAAATCGCTCAAGGCGGCGCGGCTGGTGAGAATGGCGTCGCAAACGGCCAGTTCCTTCTCGTCCGCCAGCACCACCTGTGCGTAACACTTTTTTTGCGCCTCGACCATTTTATCAACCTGGTCCAGGCGGGGGTCCTTGATGTTATGGTTTCCGACCGGGATGCCGGTGATGCCAAACAGGCAAATCTTCATACGCAGTGCTTAAGGTGCCGCCTGCTCAACGTCAAGACGTAATCGCACGAATCCGCGCATGGCGCATGGCAGTATTCCTTGGGTTCCTCTTAGTGGGCCGCTTCTCAAATAACCTAACGTATGAGAGGCTGCAAAACATGACCGAGCAACGTCGCCAAAATCACGTCGGCTCCCGGCCCAGACAATACGTTAGCGAACTTATGAAGTGACCCACTTAGTCTTAATCCTAATCTTAATCATAATCTATCCTCATTGGATTGAATTTTATGGTTAACTAGCGGCTTAGCATAAGCCATCGTAATCCGTTGCTGCTTATATAATGCTAGCATTGCAAATAAAAGGTTGACATTTTAGTGATGCAATGTAGAATTTATATCATGTTAATTTGCTTTGAATCCAACACTGAGGCCAAAAAGGCCTTGGACGCGCTGCTCGAAACCAAGGAATTTCGTGACGTCTCGGAAGTGGTTTGCATGGCACTGATGAACTACGAGGCCATGCATCGAACGATCGGCAAGTCTGGCGCTATTATTGGGGAGCCGACACCGCAACCGAAGCCGCCTGCTTCGGTCAAAGGCGGTCCAGCACAAGCCGCAGTCAGCAATTCCCCGTCCCGCGATTCCGGATTTGCTGCGTCATGGAAAGACGCTCTGGATCCCTTCAGCCTAAAGGTTTCTAGCATAGAGGGGGTCGAAACTCTGCCGGTCACCGAAGCGGAAAAACCCGCAGCCGCCGATCTGCCCCCACGAGACTGGCTGTTCGGGCAACTCAATCGCTTCCTTCCGGTCAAAGCCACCTGCCGCGCTTTGTTGAATATGGAACGTCAAAACCCGAAGGGTGTCGTTGTCAGTGACGCCTCTTCGAAGATTGCCTTTGCCGCATGCCGTTTAGGCGATTACCTCCGAGATCTCGACATTCGCTTTAACTTTAATCGCGATTACTCCATTGCCGCTGCGTTTCCCTCCACCGAGTATCATGGTGCCGAAAGCCGGGTCCGTTTCGGAAGCCAGTTCGTCGGTACCCTCAGACAGGGCAAACTCACAGGCCTTCCTGCCGGCATAGGGCTTCTGGGGCATGATTCCTCTAGAGATCCCCGCCTTGTGCTCACTCAGCCGGGCGCGCAATTTGCGCTCATGCCGAATCCGCTCCTCGACTTCACTGAAAGCCCTGGACGCGAAAAACTGAGCGAGGCCGAAATCCGATTCCTATTGGAGCACATCAGGAAGCATGTCCCAATAGAGGTTTCCGCCTACGGTGCTATAATTGATGGGATCAAGGACAAGGCAAACACGCCCGAGAAATTGGACGATTATCTATGTCGGCGTTTTCGATTGCAGGTCGTGGACAGGGCGGATCCAAAGAAGAACGAGGAAATCACCAAGACATTTCTTTCCACGCAACGCACCGGCGCGGTTTCACGTATGGCCGATTTGAACCTGCTGTGGCGGGAGAAAAAGGGACTAAACGTCTCCTATACTGTCAGTCATCCAGGTGAGGTTTTCCGAAGCGAGATCCGGTGAATTATGAAAGCAATGCTAATCTCTAACTATATTAAACCCGAGGCGTTCTTGAGCCAGGCTGTCCAAGCCACGACAGTTAAAGCAATTACAACCTTGCTGGCGCAGTTGCCTATCGTCAGCGAAAACGACTATGCATTCGAGGCCATCAACCCGGCTAAGGGCTGGGTTGAGGGCAAACTCCACTGGGTGCCGCTTGGCAAGGACCGAGGAAACGCCGGGAGAATTAAACTTGCCACCCGGCCCGAGGGTCCCATTGCCGAACGCACCATAAATGGCATGGAGGCGCTCATCGAGATGATGCGGCGGCTGGAATTTCTGCACGACCCGTGCGCACCCATGCCGCAGAGCGCACGAGAGGCGGTGGCGCGGTACTTTTCGCTGCCGCCGCTGGATCGGATACCCAGGATGAAGACCACCATCAAGGGGCAGAAACCGCGAGAATATGCGCGTGAGCTGGCGCGGCTCTTGCGGGTTCGGATTGCCTTCGAGAAGACCCAAAGGGAATTTGCCGTCTTCATCGAGGACGAAGGCATTGGACAGGCCCCGGCGCGCATGCATGAAACGCTGCTGTCGCTTGGGAGCAGCGACAAAGGCGACAAGCCGTACCTCATCGGGTTGTTTGGACAAGGCGGTTCCTCAACCTACGCGGCCAGCGATTATTCATGGTGCGTCTCTCGTCGTGTTCCTCAACTGCTCGATGGAATGTCCGACGGGGTCGGATGGACGGTGGTTAAGCAGGTCTTCCCAGAGAAGCGTCGCGACCCCTTCTACGCTTACCTCGCGGCCAGACCCAACGGCGAGGTTCCTGCCCTTCCGGTTGAAGCCGCCGAGGCCATTGGCCTGAAAAATGGCAGCCGGTTCGCCCACTTGGGGTACAATTTTCCTGGTGGTGGATCGGCCGTCACGAAGGGGCTCTACCAAACGCTAAATCACATTCTGTTCAACCCCGTACTCCCCTTCGATCTGGACGTGGGCGGAACGCTCGCAACTATCTACGGCAACGGCTACCGGCTTTCAAACGCCAGCGAGAAATCAAAGACACGGCTCGACAAAGTTTTCGAACTACAACCCCTTGACGAGCGCTCAATTTGAAAAGCGAAGCCCTTATGCAAACCACACTTCTTCTCGATAAACAGTATGAACCGCAACTCGATTTTCAACTCGGAAAAATCGGCATTCGAGTTGTTGTCTTCGCCAAACGTCACGGCGACGCGGCTCAACTGGACGATGACGTGCCCCTCGACCTGCAGGCGGACGAAGATTTCACCTCCGGCGACTCAGAGGTTAACAGCTATTTGGAGTTCCCGAAGCGCGGCAAGATGTGCTGTGTGTTCCTCATCAACGGCCAGCGCCACCACGGCTTGGACAATTCGTTTATCGTGAATGATCTAAAAATGAAGTATCTGCGCAAGCGCATGATCATCGTAGTGGACTTGGATGCGTTGAGCCCGCGAGCTGTGGCGGAGATAATGCAGGGGTCGCGGGCCGGGCTATATGAGGGGCAGGTTTACCAGAAGATACGCGACCGCTTAATCGCAACCTTGCAGGGCGACCCCGACCTGGAGGAGCTCGAAGATGAAGCGGAAGACGAGCTCTCACAACTCCAGGCTGGCGACGCTGTCGTGCAGCAGGCCCTGGATGAGCTTATCGAGCATCATTTTGACCTCGGCGACCACGACACCAATGGCGCCGATCTTGCTGGCGGAAAGCAAGGTCAGTTCTTTGGCCCTGACGGCAAGCCCACGGATGTGAACGTTGTCGTCTATGGCGAGAACGGAACAGCGGTCGCCGGCCCGGTGCTGGTATCGGATCATGCACCCACAAGCCTCAGAGTTCCGCCAAACACAAAGGCGAAGCTGTTGGTGGCGGTACAGCCACAGGCTGATTGGGCAAGATTGAAAGAAATCGGTGTATTCATTGATCCAGTGACCGAGGGATTATCCGTCATACTGAACCGTCGAGAGTCCAACGCAGAGGTGGAAATCGAGTTCTTGGAACCGCAAGACTTCGATTTAGAAGAATACCCAGTCGAAGCGACAATCCGGGTCATGGCCTCCTTCGCCGATAAACCCGAGACGCGGTTGCTCGAGAAGAATCTCGTCATCCGACCTCGGAAACCGCGCCCACCCCGGCCGCCACGCATCCTTCTGGACATTCCAACATACCTGAAAGTGTCCAGCCGCCAGCCCGTCCGTCTCCTGGGCGGCGGCCCCGACGCCCATGTGAGAATGACGTGGGATGGAAAGGACTCGCTTACGTTCGACCCAAACCCCGAGTGGACATTTAGCGCGACTTGCAAATCGCACCCGAACTTTCCCGGTGTAACATTTACGAAGCCGACAAATGGTCGGTTCGAAGCATTACTGCATACTCCCGCTGAATACCTTGTCGGAACAAAGATAGAATTTAAGATGCATGCAACTGGCCCCGGTGGAGCAACCCTCACTTCCCAAATGGCCGCGGAAGTCGTGTCACCGCCCGGTCCAAAGAAGATTACCACAGTAATTCCTGCCCGAGGTCAGCGCCGCCCGCCTTATCAACTAAAGTACATAACCGAGGACAAGTTCGAAACGCCGACGCGCTGGGGCGATGAAACATGGAATGCTGGCCACGCTGGAGCCTTTATTGAGCCAAAGCCAGGCGAACCCCTCACCCTGTGCATCAACCAGGACTTCGGACTGCTCCGGAAATATATGGACGGCCTCCTAACGAAAAAGGCCGACGAGCAGCGGATGGAAGAGAAGAAGACCAAGTATATTTCCCACGTCGCCTACCACCTGTACCAAATGTCGATGGGTAAGGACGAGATCAGGAAGCAGGCTGAGAGTGGCGTAGCGAATGAAGATGTTCATACACCGACCGATGAAGAGATGCAGCTTGAAGTAAACCGAGTCGCTTCAACCCTGATCCGCTTAATGGAAGTCATGCGATGACGGCACAACCCCTGTCAATCACAGGAGTGGCCGGTGGATGAGGAGAACTTCTTTGCTAGCGGGAATTTTGCCTTTGTTCTTGGCATACCATTTCCGCCCGGGCACTTGGCGCCAAACGCGGCCGTCCACAACGCAATCTGCCTTTGAGTCAACGTGGACCTCACGGTAGCCTGCCAGTTCCATGCCGCTCAAGAAAGAGTCCAATTGCCCCGACGGTTTGGAGAAAGCGACAAGCTGAAAGACGAGCGCGTCCTCGCTGAGCAGCGAGCGGACGGATGCGAAGACGCCTTGAAGGCGCTCGAAATAAGTGGCAAGACCGGGCTCATGGCGGCTCCCAAGCATGTAGAAAGATGCTCCCGCGCCGTCCCGCTGGTTAGCTAACCAGAAAGGCGCTGGTGTTTCCTTCCTCCCGTTAATCTGCCATCGGTGGTACACGACGTGGACACCCGGGTAAGGCGGCGATGTTACCACAAGCTTCGCCGGCAACCATGAAATCGGGATGCGCCCTTCCTTTTCGCTTCCCTCAGCATCGCGGTTGATGATGCGCCGCAAAGAACCTAGCCGACAGCGAGGCAGTTCGTTAGCGGCGGCCGCTGTCGTAAGGTAATCGAAATACGACTGCATGGCCCCCTTTAGCCGGGAGCAAAACTCCTTCTTGAACGCGAGGATCGAGGGCACGCTCGTCTTACAATCAAGCGCCCATTGTCCAACGGAAAGCAAAATAAGCCGGGCGAACGCCTGCTGACGCACTTTCGGCAGCAGCGTCACCTTATCAAGCGCCCAAGCAAAAAATGCTCTGGCCCCCTCCGGGCAGTTTCGTTCGTAGTGCTCGCGCTCGTCGGTCGTACCCCATGTATCAAGCGCAGGTTGCGACGGTTGCTCATCAGCCATACAATTCAGCCAAGCCTCGATCGCGTAGCGGTCATGAACGGACAGCGGTGTCGTCTTGGTCCTGGCAATAAAGGCGGCAAGCGAACTGACATCCATACCCGCAGTCCGGCGCTTCAGCCGAATGGCTTCGAGCAACGTCGTACCGCCGCCGCAGAACGGATCCAGGACAAGCTCCCCCTCCTGAGAAAACGCTTTGATAATCTCCCGCGCGAAAGATGGCGCGAAGCGGGCTGGGTACTTGTAGAGATTGTGCGGCGGCTCGTCCACTTTGTCCTGGTTGAGAACAGCCTGAACTATGGCGTCCGGCACTGCCATGTGCTCTCTTTCTTTTGCTTTCATCACTCCGTCTTGCGTAAGGGACTTCCAAGTTCCAAGAGAAGCTGCGGATCGTCCGCACGATCAAGAACTCCCTGAATTGCCCAGTTCACAATATACTGTAGCGAAAATGGGGGGCGATGGCCGCGCACAATGCGTTTCAGCTTCCTATAATCGCCCTCTGAGAGCGATACCGAAAAGCGTTTCTTTTTTTTGCGCATTTGTGTCACCAATTCGCACCAATTATCACCAAAACGAACCATTCTGTCAATATTTTCTTTTTCTGTAAATGCGAGGCCATCGGGCTTATACGCCTGGGAATAGCGTCCCTTTTTCCCGCTTTTAACGTCGGCAAGCAAACCCGGTCTTACACAGGCACCTTATTCTAAAGCGCCCAGTTGGGTTGGATGTCGGCATCCAGGCTGGTGGGAGGTTGGCCGGCCAGAAGTTTGCGCTCGGCCAGGACGCCAATCATGGCGGCGTTGTCAGTGGCGTATCTCTTGTCGGCGAGCCGCAGGACCAGCCCCTCCCGCTGGCAGGCCTCGGCCAGTTGGCGGCGCAACGCGCTGTTGCAGGCCACGCCGCCGGAGACGGTCACGCATTGCGCTCCCAGCCGCAGCGCAGCCCGGATGGTCTTGGCGGCCAGTACGTCAACAATCGCGGCCTGCGCGCTGGCGCACAAATCGCGCAGCCGCGCCGGATCGTCCAGCCACGCCGGGTTCTTTTCCAGGAAGTGGCGCACGGAAGTTTTCAGGCCGGAGAAACTGAAATCATCGCCGGGATCGTGCAACATCGGGCGCGGAAAGGCGTGGGCGCGCGGATTGCCCCGCGCCGCCAGCCGGTCTATTTCCGGTCCGGCCGGATAGGCCAGGCCGATGAGCTTGCCCACCTTGTCGAAACATTCGCCGGCGGCGTCGTCCACCGTCGAGCCGAGAACGCGATGCTGAAATTCGCCCCGGACCTCGACCAGCAGCGTGTGCCCGCCGCTGACAATCAACGAAACCGACGGCTGAATTTTGGCCGGACCACCCTCCGGCGGCCCGGCGGCAATCCACGGTGAATACAGGTGGGCTTCGTGATGATGGATGCCAAAAAACGGTTTGCCCAGGCTGAAGGCCAGGGCCTGGCCGGCTTTCAACCCGATGAGCAACGCGCCGGGCAGGCCGGGGCCTTGGGTGGCGGCGACGGCGTCCATCTGCGTGACCGTGCGGCCCGCGTCGTGCAAGGCCTGGCGGGCCATGGGAAGGAGGTTGCGCAGGTGTTCGCGGGTGGCCAGTTCGGGAACCACGCCGCCGTAAGGGGCGTGCAGGCCAATCTGGCTGGCGATGGCATTGGAAAGGACCACGCCGCCGGACACGACCGCCGCGCTGGTTTCATCGCACGAAGTTTCCAAGGCCAGCAAGTTCAAAGCGGTTCTTACTTGCCAGCTTCGGCCACCTTGGACGGCGTATAACGCTGGGAGTAGAGCAACACGCCTTTGAGCAGGTCGTCCGCGCGTTCCATTTGAAGGTCATGCGTATTCTTGACCCGTTCGCGATCCTTCTCGTCCAGCAACTCCATCGCGCCCTGCGTATGGGCGACGTGCAAGTCCTCGTCCTCCTGTGGAGAAAGCGGCACCAGGATGTCGGGCGTGATGCCGTGCTCGTGGATGACTTTGTGGCTGGGGGTGTAATACTTGGCCGTGGTCAGCTTGAGCGCCGAGCCGTCGCCCAGCGGCAGGATGCTTTGCACCGACCCTTTGCCGAAGGTCTGTTCGCCGACAACAATGGCGTGGGTGTAGGTTTCCTGATAATCCTGGAGACAGCCCGTCACGATCTCCGCCGCGCTGGCGCTGCCCGAATTGACCAGGATGACCATCGGCAGATTGATCCGCTTGCCGCGGGTACTGGAGCGATACTCGAAATACGGATTGCGTCCCCGCCCCTCGGTGGAAACAATCTTCTGGCCGAAGGGCAGAAACTGTTCGCAGACCCGCTCGGCCTGGTCCAGAAGCCCGCCGGGATTGTCGCGCAAATCCAGGATGAGCGCCTTCATTCCTTTCTCGGTCAACTTCGTCAGGGCGGCGTGCAAATCGTCCGACGTTCTTTCGCCAAACGTGTTAATCCGCACGTAGCCGATGTTGTCCCCGCCCATGGGAAACTCCTGCTTGTTGTTGATGTCCTGCACCGTCGGCACCTTGACGATGGCCCGCACCAGGTCAATTTTTCTGGTTTCGCCGGTGGAAGGACGATGGATGGTGATGGAAACCTTGGTGCCCGGCGGCCCGCGCAACACCCCGACGGCGTCTTCCAATCCCATCTTCTCCGTGCTCTTGTCGTTGATTTTGATGATCTGGTCCCAGGGCAGCACGCCCGCACGATAGCTCGGGGAATCATCCATGGGCGTGATCACCGTCAATAACTTGTCCTTGCCCATTTCCACCATGATGCCGATGCCGCCGAACTCGCCTTCGGTGTCGTTCTGCAAGTCCTGAAAACGCCGCGCGTCCATGTATTCGCTGTGCGGATCCAGCGAGCCGAGTATCCCCTTGAGGGCGGCATGGACCAGGTCGGGATAACTGACTTTGTCGCCGTCCACGTATTCCAGACGCACTTTTTCCATCACGTCGGCCAGCAGTTTGTAGCTGTCGTAAGGGTTGTCGTTGGTGGCGGCGGCGGCCTGGGCGGAATAGAAATAAATCCGCGCGCCCAGCGCCAAATTGACGGCGAGCAAGGTCAGCAGGAAGGCGTATAGGATACGGCGTTTCATAAGCTTCTCAATGTAAAACCAAAATGATCCAATCACCATCCAGCATACGTTCCAATCGCCGGATTGGCAAGGCGGACCCCAAGAGCGGGAAACCATGGGCCAGCCGCAACCAATGGGAATTGAACCGCGGATTGCGGGGATTCCACGGATAAAAAGGGACATCTCAGCATGGAGTGTAAGTTATTCATGGAAAGGGACTTGCGTTGATTTGCCGCGAAAAATCTCGAAAGGCGCAACGTGGCAACCCGCGACCAAATCCCCTTTTTCCCGACGGGCGCGCAGGCGCAGGGAGCGCGGAGAGAAAATCCGGGCGAAAATGAGCGACTTTGCCGGATTGCAGCGAAAAACTGATTTTTCACAGATATAATTTTTTTATTTTTTTTTTACCTTCATTTGCCTTCATTTGCCTTCAGCAGCCTTCATTTGCCTTCATTGGAAAGGCCCCGGAAAGGGGGTTTGGAGGGGTTTTTGAGAGTCGGCGCCGGGTTGGCGGCGGGATGGGATGGGACATAAAGGACAAATAGTAGGCATAGGACGGACCACATGCGGCCCTGGGACTGTTCCCCGTGGCGCCCGTTCCGGCGTCCGCGCCGGCTGGACTTCCGGGGCGGCCCTGATATGAGTTTTGCTGGCTCACGTAACTTATTGGACCATAGATTCTAATTTTTGTCAACCGACTTTTTGGTATTTCTGTTGCCATACGGGCGGGACGGCGGCAGGGGATGGGACGGTGCCAGCCGCAGCGGAACGGCGCGGAGGAGAACAGCTCGAGCCGCGAAAAGGCGCGGAAGGCGCAAAAAGAGAAGTCAGAAAGATGGAGTCGGAAAGATGTTTATGGTTCCATTTTTCTGACAGAAAGAAAGCCTTAAAGGGGGAAGGTCCGGGGTGCTTGCGGAGCCCGGAAATTGAACGCGAGGAAGCCGCGCGGCCAGTTGTAACCAGACAATTTGAACAGGAGTGAACGGAGGGAACAGAGGAAAAATTCCGTTATCCACGGGTTGCCCCTTTTGCCGAGGGGCGCGCAGAGGCGCAGAGGGCGCGGAGAAAAAATCCTCGCGGAAATGCGCGATTCTGACCGATGGCAGTGCCATATTCACGGGTTCCCCCGCCCCGCAAGGCCCCTTTGGCCGCTCTGCGCCCCCTGCACTGCACACCGTGAACATCACGCCATTTCGCGAGGATTTCGTCCCGCAGAGCAAAGCACTTGAGAGAGCAAGAGAAGACCTTTGCCCGCAGATGACGCATCCTCCTTCGCCAAGCCTACGGCGGACGCGGATTCACGCAGATAACGAGTTCAGAGTTCTTCTTTTCCCCATCTGCGTGAATCGGCGTGATCTGCGGGCAATTCCGGATTCGGTTGCGGCTGGCCGCGCTGCGGCCTCTGCGCGAGTGTCTTTGGCCGAAACGTATGGCCGATATGCAGGGGAGGGTGTCATTTTTTGGTTGACTACGATGCCGTCGCGGGATTAGGCTCGTCCCGTGGTCCGAAAAGCGCGCATTCCACATCCGGGGGCGGTCTGCCATGACCTGAATCGCGGCCGCCGGGGCAGGGCAGGGTCGTTCTTGCCGGTAATCAGTGCGAACGACGCTTCCTGGAAACCCTGGAACACACCGGGGCAAGGGCGACCCCTGGGAAGGTGCCACCGGCCTTGGAATGGCGAAAGCCGGGCGACGAAGCGTTGAAAATATGACGATACCACGACCCCTTTCCTTTACTTTATACTTTACGAAGAGAGCGGCACTATCCCGGATGAATTGAAACTCAAGGACAAGGGCTTGGGCACCCAATGAGCCCTACGACTGCATCGTTCCAGAAACTTTGTAGGCTGTGCGCATTTAGCAAACGCGCAATTCCCAATCGCACATTTTATACATCCCTCAAGTTCAACGTCCCAAATTGTTGGTCTGGGGATTAGTTATATAATCCAAAGTGAAGATGTAGTTTGTTAGGTCAGATAATTCACAGCCAGCCTGACAGTAAAAGGCAAGATTTCCTGTTGTTTTAAAACACAAACCAAGTCGCTCGTTTCCAAGTAGATAATTAGGGTACCACGCCATGATACTATCTGGCACAGGTACGGTGCCAAGTGTGAACATTATTATGTAAGTATTATTCGTTCCGTAGGGAACAAGCGACGCCCTTTTTGAATCACCAACACGAAATGTTTCTGTCCGGATGTCTTTAGGATAACGGACGGAATCTGGATTTCTCAAATCTAAAAGCAAGGTCAAACAATAATTGCTTGTCGTTTCGGAGTTTGCCAGAATATTTATCCAAGTTAATTTTCTAGGTGCATTTGTAACAAACTGTAGGGGAGCACACAAGAATGCCGCCCCTCGTGGAAATGACACCTGTGAATGAGTTTGAAACTCGCTATTTCGGTAATAGTCCGCGTCGCCGAGCTGCAATGGCGGCTGAGGCATCCATTCACCGGCAATGATATTTGAGCTATCCAAACCGACTGTTAAGTTCACAACAATTTGCCCGGCCGTAGCGAACTCGTCATTCAATATTCCAATGCGCAGGTTGCTATTAGTATCTAATAGCACTATAGAATGATTTGTAAGTGTTTGGTTGCCAACCAGGAATTTAAATGCTGCTTTCGGCTGAACTAACCCGGCGAATGAATTTGTCAGTACCCGTTCAAGTTCCATAGGATTTGCCAGCGCATTACTTTGGAGGGATGCAATGTTGGTTACAATGCTAAGAATTCCGCTCGGAAGGGTTTCAAAATAGGTTACTCTTTGTTTAAGAGAATCAATCTCACTGTGCAATTTGGAAATATCCACGTCCTTTTGGCGGTTTATTTCGCGTGACTCGGATTTAAAAGTCGTCAGTTCGTTTCTTGCGTTGTCACGGTCATTGGTGATTGACTTTATTTCGCCTTCTTTCTCGGACAATTGCTGTTGACTCACAGAGTGCATGTGGGAATATGTTAGATACACTGCCAGACCGATAAGAACCGCACCAGTTGCCCAACCCCTTGTCAGGGCCTTCGTGGCAAACCATTTCCAGATTGGCTTTACGCTAAGGTCGGTAATTGATTCCTCCAATGCAGAACCGAGATTTTTGATGGCAGTAGGATTCCGATGTTCAGGATCCCCCTCCGCAGCAGGCGTTGCGCTCGCCATAGGATTCGCGGCCTTGGGTGGCTGCTCGTCCCCTGCTTGGCTCTTGATTTGAGCGGGCGGGTTCGGGGTTTGGTTTGTGCTTTCGCCCATGTGTCAACTAGGTTAGCATAAATGTTCTCCATTTACAATTACAAATTCGCCGCAAAATTGTAGCGTGAATGCTTAAAATCTGCCTCCGGCGGAGAAGGGTGAACTTGAGCCTTTTTGTTTCGACAAACGAACAGAAATGGCCGCCTATTGCCGATGGTAGATTTGTCATGCACTTGATATTGGCGACGCCACCCGTGAAGGGACCGGCTAAAAATGACATTAGATAAGAGAATTGGCTTGTAAGATGCTTGGTCACAAGATGTTACGAATCGCGGCTTGAGCGGTGGGCACAGGGTGGCGCTCCTGGCGGAGGTTGAAATCGCTTCCTCGACGTTTTCAGTGGAAGTCGCTGTCCTGTAGCGCACGGTTTCCAAAGCTGCTGTGTCGCCGATTTCCAAATCGGCGGAACAGCTTTTACCGGACTGCCAGCGGGCTTGGAAGCCCGCGATACGGCAGACTTGGCAGTCTGCGCTACAGGCCCGACCGCGTAGAGGACGTTTTCAGTGGAATACGGGGAGAGGTATGAGGTGGCGTCATTGGGTTTTCAATCTCAACGGAAATCTGTGCGAAATGTCGGTAGAGGCGGTCTTTGACCGGTGCCATGCTGTTGTTTCCCGCAGTTTGCGGCGGTCATAGACCGCCGCTACATGGGGTGAATCTGGTTCGTAAGTCTCTGATATTCAACCCTTTCAGGGTTGTGGGGATTAAATGCGGTTACCCAGGCTAGGCCCTCTCGGAATCGGGCCAAGCCTGGGCTGAGAGATACAATCCCTTCGGGATTGACGAGAGGTGGTTGCAGCTCATGGGTGAGGCAGTCAATTCTATTCCACTGAAAACAGCGAGGAACCTGTTTAAAAACCAGGATAGAGCGCCGCGTGGGGGCACGCGGCCTACAGCAAGCAGGCGCAATTCCATTTTTTGCAGGCCCGGTCCCCTGACCGGGCGAGTTTTTCAACTGTCTGCTATCACTCTGCGATTGCGGCGGCGGGGGGGGCGTTGCGCTTGGCCATGACGGCGGCCACGATTTTTTGGGCGAGTTCGGGCTTGTCCACCAGGGCTTGGCGGGCGGCGTCCTTGCCCTGGCCAATGAGTTCGCCGTTGAATTGGAGCCAGGCGCCTTTTTTCTCGACGACGCCATGGGTCAGGCCAACGTCTATGATGCTGCCTTCTTTG
>Ga0326727_10009301_pt1 | contig 24256 bp, 26 predicted proteins | sample MB2enrmetagenome_FD_207643 | JGI IMG/M metagenome (GOLD analysis project Ga0326727, IMG submission 207643) | Lab enriched peat soil microbial communities from McLean, Ithaca, NY, United States - MB29MY | ecosystem: Environmental > Terrestrial > Soil > Wetlands > Peat | place: USA: New York... | reverse complement strand
TTTGTAGCCGAGCGAACCCACAAGGAAACAGAGCATTTACTGGCTGCCAAGTTGAATCACGCTACTATCGTCAGAAATCCGGTCAATATGAGCGACATTAGTCCAATATCAATGCCCATAGGGTCTACTGTTCGAATTGCATCCGTGGGAAGGCTGATGATCAACAGTAAGGGTCAGGATACTTTGTTGGCTGCGTTAGGATCAGCGTACTTTATAGATCGAGACTGGCAGTTGTCAATATATGGCGACGGCCCTCATCTGCGGCAACTCCAGATTCTGGCGGAACATTATCAGATATCGGAACGAGTCGCGTTCAAGGGATATACGCACAATGTTCGTGCTATATGGGCGGAAAACCACATACTCGCGCTTCCCTCTCGTAACGAAAGCGCTCCTCTTGTTCTAATTGAAGCGATGTTGTGCGGCAGACCGAGTGTGGCAAACAATGTAGGCGGAATTCATGAATGGATTAGCGAGCCTGAGACGGGATTTATATCGCATGGGATCGACATCGAAAGCTTCCAATCCGCTCTTGAGCGTGCATGGTCCGCGCGCCCCGAGTGGGAGTTCATTGGATTACGAGCACGAGACAATGCTTTGAAGATGATTGATCCGGACCCTGGAGGCACTGTGCTGAAGATTTTACTTGAAGTCGCCGCAGAAAGCCGTTCTGACATTCGAACTGAATTGTGAGGATTTCAGAACACATATCATTATAGGGATTAGAAATGCATATGAAAGGCGCGCTCAATAGTGTATTGAAAAAACATGCTAGTAGTATTGAGTGTCTTAATTATCCGAGTCGAGCTATACCTGTTTAAAGGTATTTCTGAGCCGAGTATATAGCATATGAATAAGCGTCTTGTAACGGTAGGGATCATTGAAGGGCCAATGCAGCACGGACCTCGTCATCATTGCCAGATGTGCCGGGTTTCCCTGTTCACGTAGGGTGTAGGCAACATCCCCTTCTTTTTCGCTCAGATACTTCAAGTACATAGCCCATCCGGTGAGTATGGGCAGGTTGGGAAGTACATGTCGTCTATAGATTACTATGCCTTCCTTAAACCATGCCATGTTCTTCAAAGTGTTTCTCTCATGACGGCGATACTGAATTAGAGGTTCGCGGCATACGGCGAATTTCGCTCCTGCGTGGAGCAACCTTAGCCACAACTCGTAATCTTCGTTACCTTGGCATATTGTTGGATCGAAGCCGTTCACCGCCGTCAGCGTAGAACGCCGGATCAGCACTGAACTCGGCAGAAAGGTCCACTTTTCGTATAGGGACCTGCGAATATCTTTAGCCGGCGGTGCGTGAACCACTCTTCCAATGGTCGCGGTATCACCCTTCTGCATCAGCAGCGCGTGACCGGTATAACAGAGGTCCGCCTCTGGATGACGCGCCAGCTCTGCCATCTGCCGCTCAAGTTTGTTGGGCTCCCATAGGTCGTCGTGATCGATAAAGGCGATCCACTCGCTGGTGGCTTGCTGCACGCCGAAGTTGCGCGCGGCAGCCTGGCGCTGGTTGGAGCGGCGGTAAACACGCACTCGCGGCGCAAAGCTTTCGGCAATTGCCGCGGTGTCGTCTGTGGAACCATCGTCGATCACTAGCACCTCATCGGGCTGGAGGGTCTGAGCAAGAACGCTTTCCAGCGTTTCCGCGATAAAGCGGGAGGCGTTGTAGGCGGGAATCACGACTGAGATCGACATGGAATCCTTTTTCCCAGTATATCCTTATTGACGGCAAACTAGGAGCAGTGGAGCATTCGGTCGAGCCAGGTGAAAAGAGCATTAAATTCAATGACTACTCGCTGTTTCGAGCAGGCTTGGGTCGCAGACGATGGACGTGATATTTTTGTTGTGCATGGCGAACTCCCTGCCCGATTGAGCGTGAATATAGAATAACTCGACGGTAATGCGCTGACCTGGGAACATCCAGTCGTGCGGCTCCATGATGATGAAAGGAAACTGGTCCTATACAGAAGCAGAACCGGTAAACCACATCGGCTTCGATGCCATGTTGTTCCTCCCAAGTGGCTCGGGACTCGGTCAGCTCTTCAAAGAGGACAAACCCTTATCTGCCGGATTTCTATTGCTTGATGAAATAGTACTTCTCATAATTGTCGAGCGCGATAACTCGCAGTTTTTCCGGCTTATCTGACAGAAACTCGTCAACTGCTTTGTTACAGCCAGGCCAAGGTGGATCGTTATACTCGTCGAACGAGATAATGCCACCAGTGCTGATCCTTGAGTAGAAGAAAGCTAGGCATTCCCGGTAGGCTTCGTAGGCATCACAGTCGAGATGAACGAATGAAAACGTAGCGTTGGAGAAGGCCGGGAATGTTGAATCGAAATAGCCTTTTACAAGGGTCACGTTGCTTAACCTGAAGACCTCAGCCTTCGAGGACACGAGTTCCAGCGAGGTGCCACTCATGTTTCCCGGCACTTTCCACTCATCATTAGTCCCGCCGAGACGCAGATCTTCCACTACCGATGGTGCAAAACCTTCAAAGGAATCAAAACCGTAGAGATTCTTATTGATCCCTTGTTGCTTGACATAAATGGCCATAGGAATCAAGGTGCGTCCGCGGTAGACTCCGCATTCCGCGATGTCCCCGGCGACCTGCCGTGTTTTTTCGATCAGCTCGATCAAGTTGTTAATGTTCGCAGACCCGATTGGCTGGGGAGTTGGGTGGGGAACGATTCCCCGCGGGATCTTGATCTCATGGATGCGGCCAAGAATCGGCGGCCACGACGAGAGCGGCCGGCGAGCGAACATCGCCGCTGTCGCCTGCCGTACAAACGGCCTCACAAAGCTGCGTGCAGCTTGCGCCGCACGTGAAAGTGTCGTCCTCTCTGAATTATCCGGATACCCCATTTGTTCTCCCGACTGCGAGGCAGTGTATCACCAGCGAGCCTCTGCTAGCGAATACTTTGCATTTATTCCAAGACCTGAGGGCGGGCGTGCCCGGAGGTCGTGTCAATCGAAATCGCTACAATTGAGAATTACCATTACTGCCAAGGAAGATCGCCCGCGCCAAAGTCTCTTTGAGAATTCATCATCACACCTCCTCGAATCACTTAGTATAATGCTCTGGATTGAAACATAACATGGTTCATGTTGAGAATAATACAGATCTAACCCCTAAGGGAAAACTTGACCGCAATTTCTAATACATAGATTTCTTAACGTGAACCGCAGGAGAATTATACTGCGAGGCAGATCTATTTGATCGTGCCTGCGTTGGTATGCATCGCCATGTGGGCGGAATCAAATCTGCGCGATGAATATCCGGGAGCCATGGGTCAGGGGCTAAGACGAGCTTTTCCGCGTTTGGATTGAGCCATGCGCCCCACCAGGAGAATGTACTGTTCGCAATGATGTGGTGGCGGCAGGAAGACATAAGGCGCAGGTCTTCATGCGCTTTTTCTTCGGAATTATGACTTACGAAAACCATGCGTTCGCGTTTGGGTAAATTCGTGCGAGAAAAGTTAACGTCGTCAGAAAAAACGAAAAAAGTAGCATTAGGATAAATATCTAAAATCGCCGCTATTGCATTGTCGTAATATGTCATCGGCAACAGAAACGTGCCATTATGGATCACCTCATAGTCACCTCGACGGATGTGCAAGGAGACTGGGCACTTACAGTCCCGGGTACGATTGAGCATCTCAAGAACAGAGCACGATGGAGGTTCGCGAAATGTCAGCTCACTTCGGAGTTTCCGTTCCACATTCTGCGCATATTGATACGCTTGAAAGTGTCCAAACAAGTATAGCCTCTTGATACCTGCGTGAAGCGGCAAATCTGGTTGGAAGTCTCCGATAATCTTGCAATATGGATCGTGGGAATATGCGCCTAAGATGCGTCGAATGGGCGAGGCAGCCAGACCGATCAGACGAGAGTTTGTGCGTAGTAGTCGGTCTAAGAATGTGCGTTCCCGTACTGGAGTAGTTATATGAAACCTATCAAGCATAAATGGGCGTGGATGTCCATGGGAGGTCTCTTTCCATTTCATTGTTCGAATAATCTCGAGACTGGCTCCGTACTTTTCGGCAAAGTAAAGGCCGGCTGAGTATTGAAACAGTTGATTTCCCAGTCCATCCCTTTGAGAAAGTAGAATCTTCAAGTTGTCGGCGCTCCTAAATAATATGGTTGCGCTGAGTTGAGAACAGTTCATGCAACATTATGATTATAACTCTACCAGTCTCAAACGATGTAATAAGATCAAGGCCAATAACTGCCCGTGGCTCGGCAGACACCCACTTGAACCCGAAAACGGCTCCGGCTTTCGCCGCCGATGCTGGTCCGCTTCACATCGTAAGGAGATGTCTTTCCTTGCAGATTTACTCCACCATAAAACGAAAAGGCCGCACGGTAACCCGCCTCTCGCGCTAACTTCTGCGTCTGATCGGTGAAGCTTGACCTAGCGCCGACCGGATACGCAAGCACATCGGCTTCGACGCTAAGCTGCTCCTTCAAGATAGCCCGGGACCTTGATAACTCCTCGAATTGCCGATCCGGCGCCAATTGACTAAGCACCGTGTGCGAATGTGTGTGGGATCCAATCACCATGCCCCCTTTCCTCATCTCCCGCGCCTCCTCCCAATTCATAAATCGCCGTTGCGTTCCGGGAGGTTCTTCACCCTTTGACTCTTCCGCCAACTCCCGAAGGAATCGCGCAGGATCAGAGTTATTGGGCTGCTTATATAACTTCAGAATGTTTCGCAAACTCTCCACAAGGCCGGTCTTACCAATATCTACAGTTAGGTCATCCGGATAGTGGAGAGAGAAGCTGCGCCTTCGCGCCGTCTTCACCAGATAGGCAATATGATCCCACCACGGCACATCACAGGAGCCAACTATGCTCGTGGCAAGGTGAAAAACGCCTTGTGCGCCATGCGAGCGCAAGATAGGGTATGCGACGGCGTAGTTATCCAGGTACCCGTCGTCAAAAGTGATTAATACGCGGCAGCAGCGATTCCTATCTATATTCGTGCCTTCAATAAAAGCCAATGCTTCATCGAGAGTTACAAGCGAAACACGCCGCTTCAGCCAGGAGATATGATCGTTGAACTGATCGGCGGTCGCAGAAAACACTCCTGAATCAAACAGATCGTCATCCGGATTTCCGACGCGATGATAGTTCAAAACCAGAAGTGAATCCCGCGCCGGAAGTTGCGAGAGCAGGAGAGATGCGCCACTCCAGTGCAAACCGCGCGCCAGCAACTCTCGCTTTCCTCCGAAACTTAAACTGCCTGTCATAACTAACCGATCATAGCAGGGCGCGTCAGTTTGTGACAGGCTAGCCTGCTTCCCGGCTACATTCACAATGCATCGGAGGTCATCCTCGCGCGGGACACAAACTCCCGCACCTTGGCAGGATCCTTGCGGCCCGGCGCGGCCTCGACGCCGGAGACGGCATCCACTCCCCAGGGGAGCAGCGCGGCAATGGCTTCGGCTACGTTGGCCGGGTTCAGCCCCCCCGCGGCTACCAGGCGCTTTCGCGCTACCGCGTTATCAAAAATTGATTTGCGCGCTTCAACCCAGTCAAAGGTCACTCCGCTGCCGCCGGCAGCCGCGCTCGTCCTCGAATCCACCAGCACCGCGTCCACGTGCGGGTTCCGAGTATGCTCGTCGATCTGAGTTGAGCATTGTCCGGCGCTTTCCGCATCAAAGTGGATCACGCGCAGAATGCGCAGTTCCGGCCCCAGGCGTTCATGGAGCCGGGCCGGCAACTCTGAGTCCGCGTCGAAGTGTAGTTGCACGCCGGTCAGCCCACAGGTTTGAACCGTGGACACAATCTCTTCCAGTGTCGCCTTGACAAAGACGCCGATCTTCTCGACACTGACCGGCAGATGCGGAACAATGGCCGCCACCTGCTTCGCTGTCACCCGGCGCGGGCTGGGCGCAAAGACGAACCCTACTGCATCGGCCCCGGCTTCCGCAGCCACGAGCGCATCCCCGAGCGAAGTGTTGGCGCAAATCTTGATCCAGATGCTCATCAGGTTGCTCCAGACAGCAGCGCCTTGAGCGCCGCGCCGGGGTCGAGTTGCCGCATCAGGCTTTCCCCGATCAGAAAAGCGTCGAAGCTTGCCGCGCGCAGCCGCGCCAGGTCTTCCGGCGCCGCAATGCCGCTCTCGGCCACGCGCACCACGCTGTGCGGAATCCTCTCCACCAATTCGAGCGAGGTTTCGAGGCGGACCTGAAAAGTTCGAAGGTCGCGATTATTCACGCCAATGGCATCGGCGCCTGTCTCGCCCAGCGTCGAGAGCACGCGGTCCAGCTCCTCAGCCGTGTGCACCTCAACCAGCACACCCAGTGAAAGGTTGTGCGCCGCCTGTGAAAAGCGTTGAAGCTCTCCGTCATTGAGCGCGGCGGCGATCAGCAGGATCGCGTCCCCATGGTGCGCGCGAGCCTCCACGATTTGGTACTCGTCCACCGTAAAGTCTTTACGCAAACAGGGCAACGGAACCGCAGCCGAAGCCAGCTCCAGATCGCGCAGGCTGCCCTGAAAGAACGGTTCGTCGGTCAACACCGAAAGCGCCACTGCTCCGCCCGCAAAGTAACTCCGCGCCAGCCACTCCGCGTCGAAGTCAGCGCGAATCAGCCCCTTCGATGGCGAGGCCTTCTTAATCTCGGCAATCACCGCCGGTCCGGCAGCAACCTTCTGGCGCAGAGCCGCCGCCCATCTGCGCGGTTGATGCGCGGCGGCCAGCCGCTCCAGCTCCGCTAAGGGAACACGCGCCCTGGCCGCTGCCACCGTGGCTCGAGTCGAGGCCAAAATCTTGTCGAGGGCTGTAGACATACGCTTAGGTCAAGTATACGAGTAGGAGTGAAAAGGGCGTTGACTTTTAAGCTACGCATGCTAGGCTGCTGGTATGAATCCGGATATTAACACGAAGCAAATGGGCGATGCCTGTGAAATGCTGGTTGCTGCCGAATTGACATTGGCGGGAGTTCCTGCTGTGAAAATGCCAGATAACTGGCCCGTCTACGATGTAACAGCATATCCGAAAGGAGACGTTGATCCACAGAAAATTTCAGTGAAATCCAGGACTTTTAAGCGCGGCAGAGATGCATGGATTCAGTACGATATTAAAGATCATTTCGATTGGCTTGCTATCGTTATACTCCCAATTGACAAGAATGAACATGATAAACGCAGGGTTTTCATTATCCCAAAGACTTTTTCTGATCTTCACTTTCATCATTCTAAGTCTGGAACCAAGAGCCATGACATTAGGGATGTTCAGATCGATAGGATAGCCGAAGTTCTACTGGATTTTGAAGACAACTTTATTTTGTCACCGAATGGAAAATCCAAATCAATTTAACTCCCCACCGCCATCCCCACTGCCTCTTTCGCGCTGGCCGCCACTTGCACCAGCCCCCGGTTTTTGGCCTTCACGAAGCCTGCCGCCACCGCGGTGTCGAGAAAAGCCAGCAGCCCGTCCCAGTATGCGGCGGTATTGATGAGGATGCAGGGTTTGGCGTGCAGGCCGAGTTGCGCCCAGGTCACCACCTCCACCATCTCGTCCATCGTGCCGTAGCCGCCCGGCAAGACCAGAAACGCATCGGCCAGTTCCACCTGGCGCGCCTTGCGCGCGTGCATGGAGGGCACCAGTTCCAGCCTGGTCAGCCCGGTGTGCTCCAGCTCGCGCCCGGTCAGCACATCTGGCAGCACGCCAATCACCTCGGCTCCGCCAGCCAGCGCCGCATCGGCTACCGCGCCCATCAGCCCCACGCAGGCCCCGCCATAGACCAGCCCCAGCCCGGCGGCGGCAATCGCCGCGCCCAGCGCGCGCGCCTCGGCAACAAATGCCGGATTGGTTCCGTTTGCCGATCCGCAATAAACCGCCACGCGGCGAACAGGTTGATAAGAATGTGTCATGGTCTTTTCAGGATACCTTGGCGGCAGCACTTATGAATCCCACCCACTAGGAAGCGCTCCTGGACGAATCCCCGGATCAGCAAACCCAGCAGCTACTCGCAATCATGGATGGAAATCCAGATGACTTTTCCCTGGCTGAAGCCAAAGTCAGTCAATTCCAGTTCCTCACCATACTGAAAACCCAAATCACCAGTCGGAGTTGGACTCTTCTTCAGATCAATGCCTGCAATCTCATATGGGTACTTAACGGTAGCGCCCTTGCCAACTTTGAAAGCATTTGGATGGGGGTAGACACGCAGCACATCTTCTTTGGTGCTGCCGATCCCGATTCCCTCAGGCGTCTTCCAAAGATTCGGATCGATAGTGGTCTCGATGACCGGCAGATGTACGCAATTGGGAAACGTGCTTAAAAGCACCATCTCGATGCGACCCGGATGCTCTTCATCCTGACGCCCGTAGAGATAAAGCCCATGCTTCTTGTCTTCAAAACAATAGATTTCTCTCTTGGCCGGCTTGGCTCCGAGCGTCGCCAGGAAAGGCTTTACGAATACGTCGTGGAGATGCGTGTAGGGGCCGAGCGAATTCGGAACCTTGCCTTTGGCGGCTTCTCCACTCTGTCCGGATTGTGCGGCGCAGAGCGATCCAAGAACTAGAAAAGCAAATGCGCCGGAGCGGAATCCATTCATCATATACGTGCTTTTCAACGAACAAGCCTATCCTATCACTAAGCAGGAATCCTGCGGCTTCTCTCGATTCCTAATCAATACCAATCGGGAGAGCAGCCAGTGAGCCACCCAGCCGGTACACTAGACACAGGATCCTTCCCGCCCGGACTTGCCCCTTGCAGCCTCTTGCCGACAACCTGAACCCCGAACAGCGCGCCGCCGTCGAGGCCGCCGATGGCCCCCTGCTGATTCTCGCCGGGGCAGGTTCGGGAAAAACGCGCGTCATCACCAGCCGCATCGCCTGGCTTATCCGCGAGAAGGGCGTCGCCCCGGACTCCATCCTGGCTGTCACCTTCACCAACAAGGCCGCCAGCGAGATGGGCGAGCGCGTGGACCGGTTGCTGGGCCATTCCTCCCTTACCAAGCCGCTCATCTCCACCTTCCACTCCTTCTGCGTCCGCATCCTGCGCCGCGACATCGAGGCGCTCAAGGTGGGCAAAGAGGGCCTCACCCGCGCCTTTGCCATCTACGACGAGAACGATCAGCAGGCAGTCGTCAAGCAGATTATGAAGCGCATGGGCCTGGACACCAAACAGCTTACCCCGCGCGCGGTGCTGGGCCGCATCAGCTGGGCCAAGAATCGTATGAAGGATCCTGAGGATTACTATCTCGAATCCAGGGATCCCAACGGCGAGCGCATCGCCCACATCTACCAGGGCTACCGCGCTGAACTGCGCAAGTGCAATGCTCTCGACTTCGACGACCTGCTGCTGGAAGCTGTGCGCCTGCTCAAGGTCTCGAGCGATGCGAGAGAGCGCTACCAACGTAGATACAGATATTTGTTAGTGGACGAGTATCAGGACACCAATCGCCCCCAGTATGAGTTGATGAAGCTGCTGGCCGGCGAGCGAAAGAACGTCTGCGCGGTCGGCGACGAGGACCAGAGCATTTATTCCTGGCGCGGCGCCGACATCCGCAACATTCTCGAGTTTGAAAAGGATTTCCCCAACGCCCGCATCATCCGCCTGGAGCAGAACTACCGCTCCACGCAGAATATTTTGGAAGCCGCCGGCGCCGTGGTCGCGAATAATATACGACGCAAGGGCAAAAAGCTCTGGACCGATCGCCAAGGAGGCTCGCTCATCGGCTACTATGAGGCCCCTGACGGCGAAAACGAAGCGCTGTTCGTCGCCGACCGTATTCAGCAATTCCTTCGCCAGGAAAGCTCGTCCGAAACGCAAGACCGCGGAGCGGAGCACTGCGCAGTCCTCTACCGCACCAACGCCCAATCCCGGCTATTTGAGGAGGCTCTGCGCCGCTACAACATCTCCTACACCATGGTCGGCGGCTTCAGCTTCTACGAGAGAACCGAGATCAAGGACCTGCTCAGCTATCTGCGGCTCATCCGCAACCCCCACGATTCGATGGCTCTGCAACGGGTTATCAACACCCCGGCTCGCGGCATCGGTAAATCCACCCTTGAAACCCTGGAAAGGCTGGCTCTTGAAACCGGCCAGTCCACCTGGGACGCACTCTCCGCCGCCATCCAGAATCGCCTCATCCCCACCCGCGCGTTGATGGCCATCGACTCCTTCCGCCAGCTCATCCTCGACGCTCAGGCCATGATGGACCCCGATTTTGCCGGCAAACTCTCCTCAGGCGTGGCCGCAACAGAGGCGGAGGAGGCCGATACCGGCTTCGAGTTTGGCGCGTCCACGGCAGGCTCAGCCAGCAAGGAAGGCAACGGCCTTTCTCACTTCGACGCCAGCAGTGTTTCGCCCTTTGCCGCCCAGTCCAAGCGCCGGGAGTCTGGGATTTCGGCTCAGCCAAATCCCGATGCTGAATCGGACGCCGAAGAAGTCGCGACAGGCAAGAATGAGCGCGCATTTCGCAAGCCCGGCGGCGCGGCTACTCTCCCCGAGCTGATCCGCTTCCTCCTCGACCGCACCGGCTACATCAAAGCGCTGGAAACCGAAGGCTCGCCGGAGGCCTTCAGCCGCATTGAAAACCTGAAGGAACTGGCCAATGCAGCCCACGACGCCGAAGCCCGCGGCGAGACCCTGGCCGAGTTCCTCGACCACGCAGCGCTGGCCTCTGACACCGACCAGTTCGACCCCAATGCACGCGTCACCCTGATGACCCTGCACGCCGCCAAGGGCCTGGAGTTTCCGCTGGTCTTTCTCGCCGGCCTCGAAGAGGGACTCTTCCCCCACTCCCGCACCCTGAACAATCCCGATGAGCTCGAAGAAGAGCGCCGCCTCTGCTACGTCGGCATGACCCGCGCCATGAGCTCCCTGATCCTCACCCGCGCGCATTACAGGAGAAGGTACGGCAACGACGCCCCGGAGATGAGCATCCCCTCCCGCTTCCTTGAAGAAGTCCCCCTCCGGTTGATCGAAAATCTCGGCAGCCGTTCTCCTGCCCAGTCTGCCTGGGTCACCCCTGGATACCCCAAGAGCTATAGCCGCCGCCCCGGCACAACGAGCGACTTCGCCGACCAGAAACACTATAACTACGAAGACGAAAACCAGGAGGCCCCGCGTTCCATCGACAACATCGCCCGTTTCTTCGGCGGCAAGGCCGGCCACGGCAAGTCCGGCTCGCTCCCCCGCCCGGCCGCGGCAGCTCCGGCCATGGACATCCCCGCGCCCAGCGGCGCACTCAATCTGAAGAAGGGACAGCACGTCCGCCACGCCAAGTATGGCGAAGGCACCATCCTCCAGCGTGAAGGGGACGGCGAGAGCGCCAAACTCACCATCCTCTTCAACAGCCATGGCGTGAAAAAGCTGATGGAAAAGTTCGCCAATCTAAAGCGAATTTAGGGAAGAGCGAATCCAGATTGTCTCTCTGCCTTGCCCTAGGAGAAGAGAATGCCAGAATCGATCCGTAAGGCCCCGCAGGCATAAAAAAGAGGGTGCGGAATCGCACCCTCCGTGGTGATCTGAACCCTAAAAAACCTACCTCGCCTTGACCATGCTCAACCGGGACTTCCAAAAGACGAAGCCTACCATGCTCAGCAGACCGGTGCCCAACAGCATCAACGAGGACGGTTCCGGGCCGATGTATAAGTCGAGGGGGATGCCGCCTTGACCGTTATCTGCAGTGAGGGGAACAACCCAATACCCGCCACTGCCATATCCGCCTCCGCCATTCGCGCCGATAAACTCATTCCAAAGGTAGTCGCCATAGTATGGGTCGCTGGAGTCATTATCCAGCCAGATTGTTAACTCCACAGGATTGCCGCCCACTGTGAACTGAAAGAGAAGCCCATTCGTATCGATAGTTGGCGATGTTCCCGGTGCGACATTCGTGAGGGTGTTGTCGAATGGGATGCAGTAATTATCATGACTGCTACCACAGCCACCAGCTATGGCGACTTGAGTATTGATATAGAAATTGGACAAGTTTCCGGGGGATGGATTTTGGACAATGTTTGCTGACACTCCGTTAACCTGAAATAGACTTGTGCTGGCGAGATCAAACGCGCCGCCGCCGAGCGAATTGAGGGTGGCCATGCCGCTTCCTTGAATGGCGGGACCGACGCCGGTTACGGCAGCGCCGTTGAAAAAGAAGTCATACGTTATGCCGCTTGCCATCGCGGCCGGCGCAGTCGCAAGAATAGTAGCCACTGCGAGTCCAACTAACCATATCTTCTTCATGCTCCCTCCTATTTCACCTTCGCGGGCGCCTGTATTGCTTGCTTCATCCTGGCCGCTGGCCCTGCAAAGCCTTGTACTGACAGAGCGTTAGAAAAAACAGACACTCTCCCTGTGTAAAATATAGTACACCGTGGAGCGGCAAAACAAGAACACACACCACGCGGGATGTTAAAAAAAATCTAACCTGCGTACTCCAAAATGTGTCCGAAGGTGTATTCTTCATACATTACTTGTGAAATAAAACTGTTTAGAATCAGTCGTTTACGTGCGTGTGTCCCAAATATATACAGAACATGCAGAATGATTGCTGAGAATGTTCTCACTTTTTCCCCAGCTAAGACTCCCCCATTACTGGTTTTTTTCTCGCAAACAGCCTTTTCGCACAGCCCCCGCACCCTATTTTGAGCAAAACAATCTCCCCCGCGCCTTGCTCGGTGAGGTCGTCAATTTCACCCCCGCCTTAGCCAACCCGCTCCCTCTGCGCTACCATAAAGTCAAGATCGGATACGCATATGTTCGTCGTTATCTGGCAGTTCGAGATTGCCGAGGATAAAATTGCCGCTTTCGAGGCCGCCTATTCGCCCCAGGGCGCGTGGGCCCAGCTCTTTGGCACTTCGCCCGAGTACCGGGGCACGGAGCTGCTGCGCGACGCCTACATCCCCGGCAACTACCTCACCATCGACCGCTGGGCCAGCGAAGAGGCCTTCCGCGCCTTCCGCAAGGACCACGACGCCGAATACGAGAAGCTCGACCGCGCCTGCGACGCGCTCACCAGCCGCGAAATCCGCATCGGCGCCTACACCGTCTGAGTAGCCCGTTCACTTTATTGTAGGAGTAGGACATTCTGGCTGAACTCCGCGCCCGCCATACGCTTGATGCCCTGATCGAAGGTGACCAGTACGCCGTTCTCCTTGATCGCTAGTCCTAGAAGATAGGCATCGGTTATCTGTCGATGACCGCTAATGCGTACGGCAAAGGGCGCGGTAACTTCAACCCAGCTTTTGTTGATCTCCCAATACCCAAAAAGCGGATGAGCAAAGCGCGGATGCTTCTTGAGAACCTGCAAGATAGCGATTGCTTCTTCTATCGTGCGCGGTGCCGGCCGGTAGGCAGGATTCGTTGTGATACGGAGGAATCCCGCTTCAGTGAGTGGACAAAGGCCAATGTGATCTTTACCGGAAGAGATGAACCAATTCTGCGTCTTTTGGTAATGTTGGTGGCCGGAGTCCACCAGCGCTATCAAAACGTTCAGATCAAGTAAATAGTTTCGGGTCAAACTCCTCCTCCTCGATCTTCTTCACCATTTCCGCGGTGATCGTTCCATCTCTGGGAGGAAACATGGGTAATCCGCTATTGGGAGAAAAGCAAATCTCCGGCTTGAATTTCGGCGCAGCCTGCGCCTTGTGAATCAGCTCGTCGATGGCCGCGCTGAGCGTGAGTCCACGCGCATGGGCGTAATAGCTGGCGAAGGCATGTGTCTCGTTGTTCAATGTGATCGTGGTTCTCATACATATATTCTGCATCAATTCTGAAATTGATGCAACCTATGACGATTGATGCAGTTTGCGGGATCTGGCCGCTCGGTCATTACTTTCTCCCTCTCTTCGCCTTTTTTCTTTGTCATCGCTTATCTCGCCCTGCTACAATCCCTTCGAAATGAATTCCATGCCGCCGCGCCGCTTCCCCGCTGAGGTAAGCAAGAACTGGCTTCGGTGAGCACATACAGGAGAGTCCCCCCATGGCTACCACCGATGACCGCGCCAAAGCCGTAGAACTTGCCCTTGCGCAGATCGAAAAACAGTTTGGAAAAGGGTCGATTGTCCGGCTCGGCTCCAAAGAAGCTCTCGTCCCCATCGCCGTGATCTCCACCGGCTCCATCAGCTTTGACGCGGCTCTGGGCGTCGGCGGCATTCCCCGCGGCCGCGTCAGCGAGGTCTTCGGCCCCGAGTCCTCCGGCAAGACCACCATCTGCTTGCAGATCATCGCCGAGGCGCAAAAGGCGGGCGGCCTGGCGGCCTTTGTCGACGCCGAGCATGCCCTCGATCCCGCCTACGCGCGCAAGCTGGGCGTGGACATCGACAACCTCCTCGTCTCGCAGCCCGACAGCGGCGAGCAGGCTCTCGAAATCACCGAAGCCCTGGTCCGCTCCGGCGCCATCGACGTGCTGGTCGTCGATTCCGTCGCCGCGCTGGTACCCAAGGCCGAACTCGACGGCGAGATGGGCGATTCTCACATGGGCCTGCAGGCCCGCCTCATGTCCCAGGCCCTGCGCAAGCTCACCGGCACCGTCTCCAAATCCCGCACCGCCCTCATCTTCATCAATCAAATCCGCGAAAAGATCGGCGTCATGTTCGGCAACCCGGAAACCACCACCGGCGGCCGCGCCCTCAAGTTCTACTCCTCGGTCCGCGTGGACATCCGCCGCATCGCCGCCATTAAGGATGGCGAGGCCGTCACCGGCAACCGCACCAAGGTCAAGATCGTCAAGAACAAAGTCGCTGCGCCCTTCCGCGAGGCGGAGTTCGACATCCTCTACGGCGAGGGCATCAGCCGCGAGGGAGACGTCCTCGACCTGGCCGTGGCCCACAACATCGTCGAGAAATCCGGCGCGTGGTACGCCTACTCCGGCGAGCGCATCGGCCAGGGCCGCGAGAACACCCGCGCCTACCTCAAGGACAATAAGGAAATCTTCGCCAAGCTCGACGGCGAGCTGCGCAAGAAGCTGAATATCGGCGCCGTCAAGGCCGAAATCCCCGAAGTCCCTGCCGCCGGCCCCGCCGAAGCCAAAGAAGCCGTGAAGCCACGCAAGGGGTAACTGCCTGCTTATCAATCAAAAAACGGCTGCCTTCGGGCAGCCGTTTTTCATTTATTAAAGACCTTTGTTCTATTTGCTTTTCTTCTTGCTATTTGTTGCAAACGGGGGTACATTTGGAAGTAGAAAGGAGTGGTACTGTGACGAAGTATTACCCGATCTTTCAGTGGCTTTCAGGCTTGAATTCAAAGAGTGTGATTGTGACTTTCGGAGAAGTTGAAAATGTTTTTAAATTGCGAACATCGAAATAGTGTCCTTCAGCAGATCAGGAGAGAGGCATGACTTTCAGCGAAGAAGTTCAACAGTATTTTCAGGGCAATTACGTCATTCCTGCTCGGCAACGCGGACAAGCGATCGTTGAGGTGAAAGCCGGTGATATACACACCAAACTGGGGTGGACTCGGCGCGTTCCCTTGGTCTGTGCGGCGCTCTCCTCCAAAAAACTACAGCGCAATGTGGGAGTGCGTTTGACAAACAAAATGGGTCCTCCATCTGGTCAGAGTCCGACTGTGATCTTCCGTTACGAAGTTCTGGACCGTGAGGAGCCCTCGAGACTTGGAGCCGCTGCGCTACCGAAGCGCGGCTTGCTGGCCTCCTACGGCGTTGCCGCTCACCTCTACCGTCAGGCTGGAGGAGGGGATGCTTTCCTCCAGGCCGATCGTAAGAACTTCGGCTCGGTTGTACCTGAGATTCAGGATGCCGGCGGTCAACCACCAGCGAGCGGGGGTTCTCGCTCGTGAGCCGAATCTACTGGGATACCAATCTGTTTATTTATCTGCATGAGGGCCATCCGGCATTTGGCCCTCGTGTGCGTCGCGTCTACGAAGAGATTGTCGCCCGCAACGACACGCTCTGCACCAGTGTTTTCACAGTTGGCGAAGTCCTGACGCTGCCGCTCCGGATGAAGGATCAAGCCGCAATCACCTCAATCAACGAATCAATGCTGAGCGGCGAAGTTGAGTTGCTTCCATTCACGCTGGCGATGGCGCAAAGGTATGGCCAGATTCGCGCGATCGCCTCATTGAAGCCTGCCGATGCCTTGCATCTGGCTACTGCCATCGAAACCAAGGTTAGCCTTTTCGTTACCAATGATCGGCAGTTACAGAGGTTGCAGGTGCCGGATAAGCCATTCACGGTCGGCCTCGACGGTAAACTGTTTTAGGCGATAGGCGGAGTAAGCGGACGAGCGAATTCACCGACGCCCGTGCCCGTGCGCAAACACCAGCATCCGCAACAGCAGCAGAAAAACCGCAAACACCACCGCGCACGCCAGCATCAAACGGCCGGAGCTCGCTCTGGCTGTGCGCGGCTTTGCTTTGCGGGTCTGGTTTCTGCGGCTCATCAGCAATCGAAACCAGTTTATCGCGATCCGCGAGACATTCCGCGCCTGTTTTTCTCACTTCAACGCAAAACCATCTGTCAAAAATCCTCTTTCCCTCGCTCCTGATAGAATGGAATCTGCCGCACTGTGCGGCACATTGCTATATTTCCGTCCCCCAACCCACAGCCCATCGGCCAAACCAGAAGTAGGAAAAGCTCCCCTGTGACTCAGACGATACGCAATATCGCCATCATCGCCCACGTTGATCACGGCAAGACAACCCTCGTGGACGCCATGCTGCGCCAGTCCGGCACCTTCCGCGCCAACGAGCAGGTGGCCGAGCGCGTCATGGACTCCAACGAGTTGGAGCGGGAGCGGGGCATCACCATCCTGGCCAAGAACACCGCCATCGTCTTTGAAGGCGGCAAGATCAATATCGTCGACACCCCCGGCCACGCCGATTTTGGCGGCGAGGTCGAGCGCGCCCTCAAAATGGTCGACGGCGTAATGCTCCTCGTTGACGCCGCCGAAGGGCCGCTGCCTCAAACCCGCTACGTCCTGGCCAAGGCTCTCGAAGCCAAACTCAAGCCCATCGTGGTCATCAACAAAATCGACCGTCCCGACGCCCGCCCCCAGGAAGTCCTCAACGAAATCTACGACCTCTTCATCGACCTCGACGCCGACGAGACGCAACTGGATTTTCCCGTGCTCTACGCGGTGGCCAAAGAGGGCACGGCGACCCTCGATCCGGCCAAACCCGGCGTGAACCTGCAACCGCTCTTTGAAACCATCGTCTCCACCATTCCTCCCGCCACCGGCGACGCCGGCGGAACCTTGCAGATTCTAGTCACCAATCTCGATTACTCCGATTACTTTGGCCGCATCGCCATCTGCCGCGTCTTCCAGGGCACCCTCCACTTCGGCGACGACGTCACCATCTCCAAGCGCGACGGCTCGCTGATGAAGACGCGCATCACAAAATTATTCACTTTCAGCGGCCTCAAGCGCATCGAGACTACCGAAACCACCATGGGCGACATCGTGGCCGTGGCCGGCGTCGAGGGCATCACCATCGGCGAAACCATCACCAGCGTCGAAAATCCATCGCCGCTGCCGCTCATCGTCATCGACGAACCCACCATTGCCATCCAGTTCAGCATCAACAACTCGCCCTTCGCCGGACGCGAGGGCCAGTACGTTACCAGCCGCAACCTGCGCGAGAGGCTGGAAAAAGAGCTGCTGACGAATGTTTCGATTCGCGTCGAAGACACCGGCTCGCCCGACAGCTTCAAGGTGCTGGGCCGCGGCGAGCTGCAACTCGCCATCCTCATTGAAATGATGCGCCGCGAGGGCTTCGAGCTTTCCGCCGGCCGCCCGGAGATCGTCACAAAAATCGTAGATGGCACGCGCATGGAGCCGGTCGAGCATCTCACCATCGACGTGCCCGACGCATACACCGGCACGGTGATCGAAAAACTCGGCCCGCGCAAGGGCGAGATGACCAAGATGCACAATCACGGCTCGGGCCGCGTGCGCATGGAGTTTCGCGTGCCCAGCCGAGGCCTCATCGGCCTGCGCAGCGAGATGCTCACCGAGACCCGTGGCACAATTGTCATGAATTCACTCTTCGACGGCTACATCCCCTACCAAGGCGAGATTCCGCAGCGCCCCACCGGCGCGTTGGTCTCCGACCGCCAGGGACTCACCACCACATACTCGCTCAACGGATTGCAGGAGCGCGGCATCCTCTTTGTCGGTCCCGGCGTCGAGGTCTACGAGGGAATGGTCATCGGCGAGCACTCGCGCGACAAGGACCTCGACGTCAACGTGGTCCGCGAAAAGCACATGACCAACATGCGCGCCTCTAGCGCCGATGAGGCCATCCGCCTGGTTCCCTACCGCAATCTCAATCTGGAGCAGGCCATCGAATTTATCGCTGAGGATGAGATGGTCGAGGTCACGCCCAAGTCTCTGCGTCTGCGCAAAAAGATTTTGCAACAGAATCGCCGCCCCAAGCGCTGGGAAAAGAACATCGAGTAAGCTGAATTATTCCCTTCGTCGCGTTTAGACACCTCATAGAAAGAGGTATGATGGGCTGTGTCTTCCATTCGGAGGTTTTGCGTCATGTTGCAGCGCCTGCGTGGCCACGTGCGGCGTCGTTGGTTTTTTCATCTGGTACAAATTATCGCTACTGCCACACTCGTCTATTGGTGTTGGCATATACCTTCCCCGGGGTACGCTATTGGGGCGCTTGCCTTTTTGGCTGCTGTCATGAGCCTAAATGACAAGATGCTCCGTTGGGAGAAAGCTATATGGATGCTTCTGATTGGAGCATCGTTGATTCTTGAATTTTATGCTATTCATGAAGAACGAGTTAATACTGCAAATGCGGAAGCTCATAGGACGGCGCAGGAACACCAACAATTCCAAATCATTGCCGATGGATTTAAGAAGACTATTGAGAATAGTGACCGGCAATTTGCGGCAACAGAATCTCATTTTAATGAGACTCTGAACACGATGACTGGGGATGGGAGTTATTGCTATTTTACGTTTAATCTGGACGGTGCTCCAGGATTGGTACACAAAGGAAAATTCACACTATATGATCTACGTGCAAATTTTCTTGATGCTAAGAAAAGTTTCATCGTTGGCACCGAATGGTTGTTAGGGTCTCCGATAAAGATCGGTGACTTTCCCGCTGGCAGCGGTCAGTTTATTTCTGGTGTGAATAAGCCTTCCAGTTCAACAGGTCAACTTAATCTTCTGATTTTCTTCGGTGAACGAAATGGTTTCTGGCACGAGGTGTATCGTGGACGATATGTGAATAATACATGGGTGGAAGCCATCAGAGTCGTTAAGGAGAACGGTGCTCCTTTTTCGCAGAAAGATGTACTAATATTTGAAAAAATCGATAAGCAGTTTCCTCGCGATAAAAAAGGTAGAGTTGTTTGGAATTAGGTTTCTGGTTCAGCATGTTATGCCGATTGCTTTTTGTAGTCGTGGCTGATGAAGCAATCAGGTAATTTCCCCTCACCGCCGGAAGATCGCCGTCACCGCCACTTCAATCACCGCGAACAGCACGCTGACCGCCGCCAGAAACCCCTTGGCCCGCTGCCAGTTCTGCTCGTGCCGCTCCATGCGCCGCTCCAGGTCGGCGACCCGCCCGCCGTTGCCGTCGCCCATCAAGCCCGTCATCTGCGTCTTCAGCACGCTCAAGTCGCTCAGCACCTGCGCTTCGAATTCATTCATCATTCGCATCTGCTGAACCCCATCCGCTTATCGTCCCAAAAAACGCTCACCATCACAGCGGCAGATTGATGAACAATGCCGTTGAAAACTCCGAGTAATTCGGCGGCGTCGAGCCGTCATACATCCGGATAAAAAATCTGTCATTGGCGCTGATGCGCGAAAACGTCATCGTCGGCGTAGTCGACCGCATCACCAGCGCCGGGTCCGTGCCCGCCATGAAATCAAAGTCCCTCGTCCGGACCTCGAATCCTCCGCCCGTGGGCGGCGTCACTCCGGCATTCACCGTCACCGTCGTTCCCGTCACCGCCGTCACCGTGAGGCTGTTCAAATTGGCCAGCACCGTCGGCGCAACAGGCGCCGGCAGCCACGCATCCGCGGGCACCGTCGCGCTGCTCTTGATCGCCAGATCGTCGGCCCAATCATTGGCAAACGTAATCGCATATTCCACCAGGTCCGGATAACTCGATCGATAACTCACTTTGATTGTCCGCACCACCACCTGCGCGTCCAGATTGGTCGAAGGCGCATTCAGAAGCAGCGCATCGCCCGGCCACACATCGGTAGCGAAACTGAATCTCGTCCCCTTGTAAGTCCCGCTCCACAACGCGCTCACGCTGGCCGCCGCCTGCTCCATCACCAGCGCCGCATTGCGGCAATCCGCCGAACTGCGCGCCGGCGGATTCGTCACCGAACCGATCCACGCAGCCTCAACGGGCATTCCCGCCGCGGCCAGCGCCGTCTGGCTGGCGGAGTTCACCGCTCGTCCCACCGCCCTGCCCACCGTGCGATAACTCACCGCAACCTGCTCGCCCTCGACCGGCGCATATCCGGTGTAAAACACCAGCTTGCCCGTGCGTTCCAGATGGCACTCAGCCGCCTCGCCCGTCGTGCCAAGCGTCCGGGTATACGGACCGCCGCCTGGCGGTGTGCTCACCACCCATCCCGAGCCGAGATTCGTCAGATGCAGCGCGCGCATCGTTCCAATCAGATTGATGCTGCTCGCGGCCACCACAGTGCAGGCTCCGGGAAGGCTGCCGACCGCTCCGTCATACAGCGTCACCGGCATCCCGCCCACTCCGTTGACAAACTGCTGAATCTCCATCTGTATGTTGCCCGCAGCAACATACGTCTGCCCTCCGGCCGTAATTTCCCCGCTGTCTCCAAAGGAGCGATAAACGGCCAGCTCCCGTTCGTTCTCCGCGCAATGCATGCGGACGCGCAGCGTATATTGGTAGGCCGGATTGATGGCATACGACGTTCCCACCGCGCTTCCATTAATCAGCGGCTGCACTGTGACAGCCCCGGTGCCCCCTTGCGCCGTCGCCTGAAAACCCGCAATGCACGCGGCCTGCGTCCCCCTGCCAATGTAGAAGCCGGCCAGGACTCCTGCGCTCCCCGCGGCCAGCGTGACGCCCACGGCCTCCAGCAGCAGCGTTCCGCCCATCTCCACCGGATCAAGCCAGGCCAGCAGCGTCTCTCCGTCGATTCCGTTGCCGCCGTTCATCGCCACTCCGCACGCGCCCAGCGACAGATACCCCGCCCCGCCCATAACGCCCCAAACGCACTGGTTGATCTGCGCCTCGTTGAAGAGCTCGCTGATGATCGTAGCCTTGGAGGCCGCGGGAAAAAACGGATCCTGCGCCAGATAAAACTGCGTCGTCGCCCCGTCGCCCAAAAAGTATTCGGTCACGTAAGCCACCGGCTCATGCTCGCCGCAAACCGTTACATCGTTCGCCAGCGCTCGCTTGACGCTGGCCGTGAACCCCAACGTTGCCAGGTTCAGGCTGCCGTCCGTCTCGTTCAGCGGATGCACGGTCGTCTGCACGGGGGAGATCGTCAGTGCGCCGTTGATCGCGCGATACGCGGCCCGCGCCATGTTGGCCACTTGCCCGGCGCTTTTGCTCCACGGCGCGCCCGGATCCGGTACAAACTGGCTTACCGCTGTGCTCAGTGAAAGTCCTGCTGTCGACAGCCGCGTAATTCCGGTGCGGGTCACCAATGCCGTCAGCAGCGCTCCGGCGTTTTCACCCGTTGCGCCGCTGCTCGGTGGCATCAGATTCTGGTCCAGCAAAAGCTCGTCGCTCAATGCCTGAATCGCGATCCGGTAGCGCGGGCCCTCCAGCGCCAGCCCGGCGTACTCCGGCAGCGGACTCACCGCGATGTAGCCCGTAAAGTAATAAGTCCCATCATCGCCCGTCACCGCAATCGCTTGGTTGCGCAAGGGCATCGATAAGCTGCCGTTGTTCGCCAGGCTCAGCCACAGTTGGCAGACAGAGGGCTCGTTCAGTTTGCGCTCTATTGTCAAAGGCTGCGCTGCATCGAGCGCGGCCGTGTAGTCTTGCCCGTTGATCGTGATCTTCATTGGGTCTCTCTGCCCTGTTATCTCGATAACTTACTAACTCGATGAGTGCCCCACCCTCGCAGCTGTCATCCTGAGCGAAAGTAGCGAGTCGAAGGACCTGCATCTTGCAAGATTGCGGCTAGGGTGGGAGTTACTCATCCTGCTGACTCGCCGACTCGCTAACTTGCTAACTCGCTACTTCCGTGCAGCGGAAGCTAACTTGCCGTCTCGCTTAAACCAGCGCGTGCGCCGCTGGTAAGAAACTCCGGTAGCAAACCACCCGTTCCCCATCCAGGGGATCGGTCACCGGCAGCGCCAGAAACTGCCCCTTGAGCAGCACTCGCGCCAGCCCGGCCTTCTGCTTGCTGTCCAAAGGCAATGCGGCTTCCTGTGCGCTGGCCACCGTCTGCAAGCGCGGATAGTGGAAGAAGATCCGTTCCCCCTGGCTGCCTTCCATCACAAACAGCGCCGACCACTCCTGATAGAAACTGCCGCCTTCGCGATCCACAAAGCCCGTCACCGCCTGCATCTTGGCTCCAGCAGCCGGAGCGCCGCCCGGCAACGCCGCGGCCAGCGTCAGACCCGTTGTTCCTGTCGTAGCTACTGCGGACACCAGCGCAACGTTAAAAGTCACTCTCCGTATGTAATCCACATCCGTCAGCGCCTGCCGCACATACGCTCCCGAGACCGGCGCGCCCACATATCCCGTCTGTCCCGTGTAATCCGCGTCCAGCGCGATGATCGATCCGGCTGTGAATTTTGCCGCATCCGCCGATGCCAGCGCGACGAACGTAGCCGTCGATCCGCTCTGCACCGTCACAGCCGTCGCCGCCTGCGCTCCATCCGCTGCCGCTGTTGCTCCGCTTGCCGGCGCCAGAACGTTCATGTGCTGCGAGCCCGTTGCCAGAGCCATGGTCAGCTTGGTCCAACTCAAAAACTCCAGGCTCACCTGCGCTTCTACAGACTCCCTCACCTGCTCCAGCGCACTGGCTGGAATCCCCGTTAACACCGCCGCTGTCTTGCTCCCCGCCTTGCGCGTGAACTCCTGAATCCAGCCCAGGCCGATCCACGGCGCCGGAGGAGCATCCAGGCTGAAGCCGCCCTGCTCCGCCGGATCGAAAATCACGGGCGTCTGCGCCGTTCGGTTCACCGGCGCAAAATACCCTCGTACCCGCCGCGCCACCGGGGCGGGAGCCGAAAACCAATTCGTCGCCATTTACTCCCCCTGCTCCTGGTAGCTGTAAACCATCACCTTTGCCGAACGGCTCAGCAGGTCTCGCTGAGTTACGAGCGGCCCAAACCCCGGCTCATCCCAAAACACATTCGTCAGCATTGCCGCCGGCGGCGTGGTCGTGTAGTTGAGCTTGGCCGTGTAGAAAGGCTGCACCATAGCAGTCAGCTCCTCGTCCATCTCGCTCAATGACCGGCCGCGGTCCAGCCCGCCGAAGCTTTGCGTCCCGCAGGTTTGGTAGATCACCTCGCACTGCTCCGCCGCCATCGTGGAACCCAGATCAAAATCCACCCCCAGCCCGAGCCAGCGCAAAACAAACACGTCGTTGGGAGGCTGGCTGAATGGGGCCTCGGCTTCCTCCGCCAGAATCCCCGGCCGCACCGCTCCGCGCAACAGGATCGTCCGCTCCGGGTTGATCGTCGCCAGCCGCGTGCGCAGCGCCATATAAAACGAATCTTTCGCATTCTGCATGGAGTAAAACTCCCTCCAGCTAGCAGCAAACAGCTGACAGCTGACAGTCTTTCCCGGATAACTCGTCGATGTTAGGAGACAACTTAGAACTGTCAGCTGTTATCTGACAGTTGTCGGCTGTTTCTCATACCGCCTGCTGATGCGCTTCCCGCAACAGCAACCGGTACATATACACCTGGTTGAAGGCTTCGTTGGCGGCGATTGACTCAATCAGGTAATCCTGTCCCGCCACGGTAACCGTCAGGGTCATCGCAAAAAGTGCCTGCGCTGATTCCAGGTCCAACGCATTCACCTGCTGTTCCACGCTCGTGGCTGAAACCAGCAGCTCCCACTTGGACTCGTTCTTCTCCTGCCAGGTGGGACGCATCTTGCGCATCACCACCGGGCTGATCGCCACATCGGAAAAAGTCGTCGCCACCAGTCCTACCTCCGACTGGCTGCTTGTTGTATTCGCTCCCGTCACCCGCAGAAGGGCCGTCGTGCCTGTCACGCTTCGCAGCAGGGCATCGGCCAGCATCCGCGGCGCTCCCACAGGATTGCGCGCCGCCGTATCGCTCATCCCTCACCCCAGCCTGTTCGCCACGTAGGGACGCAGCCAGGCTTGCACTGTTT
>Ga0326727_10009300_pt1 | contig 24256 bp, 20 predicted proteins | sample MB2enrmetagenome_FD_207643 | JGI IMG/M metagenome (GOLD analysis project Ga0326727, IMG submission 207643) | Lab enriched peat soil microbial communities from McLean, Ithaca, NY, United States - MB29MY | ecosystem: Environmental > Terrestrial > Soil > Wetlands > Peat | place: USA: New York... | reverse complement strand
TCCGGTGCCAGCGGATCGAGGATCAACAGCCTGCCTTCGGGCTTCGTGACGCGGATCATCTCCTGGAGAACCGGCTCCGGCTTGGTGATGTGGTGAAAGGCATGCTGGCAACTGACCAGATCGAAGCAGGCCTCGGGAAAGGGAAGGGAGTCCGCATCGCCCCGGGCGAACGCTACATTGGCGATTTGCTTCTCAGCCTGGAACTGGCGCGCCTGGCGAAGCATTTCAGGTGTTAAGTCGATGCCCAAAGCGAAACGCACACGCGGCGCGACCGCCAGAACGAATGCGCCCGGCCCACAGGCTACGTCGAGCACGAGTTCCTGAGCTTGGGGCTTGGCAAACTCCACTTTTTCGGAAAGAACTTCCAGTGAATCGCGCACCGCGAATTTGGCAAAGGCGTCGGCCGTCTTGGTGAATTGCTTTTGCACCGTTTCTTTATGTTTCTTGGACATAGAAGCTCTCAGCCATCAGCGAAGTCCGTGCTGAGGGTCAGCGGCCGATGTGTGCCTTCCTGGGATTTATCCTGTTCACTTCCAAAGAGTAACAGGCCGGGCCGTGGTGTCAAGTGCCTCCGGCAATCGGAATTTGCAAATTTGAGATCTCAAATCTGCGAACCCTGTTGCGGATCGCCGGTAGCGATGGTGAATCAAAATTAGACTCCCAAACCACAAAAAACACTCTTGTTATTTTTCCATGTCGCGAGTAGGATGATTTTGAAATCCCACGAGGCGGTGGAGTCAGCTTACAAATTGGAAGAGTTGCCCCAGTGCATTGTCGAGTTACGAGGCGTTAGCAAGCGCTACGGGGAACATACAGCGCTAGAGGACTTTTCCCTGGAGGTCGGCAGGGGAGAGTTCCTGACGCTCTTAGGGCCCAGCGGAAGCGGGAAGACTACCATCCTGCGTCTGGTGGCCGGGTTCGAGCAGCCTCAGAGCGGGCAAATCCTGATTAACGGACGCGACGCTTCTCCCCTGCCACCTTACCGCCGAAATGTAAATACCGTCTTTCAGCATTACGCGCTTTTTCCCCACCTGAATGTGTTCCGCAACGTGGCATTCGGCCTCGAGCAGAAGAACCTGCCGCGCCCGGAGATTGCCAAGCGCGTTCGTTCCCTCCTCGAGATGGTGGAACTCCCCGGAAAAGAGGACCGTTACCCCCATCAACTGAGCGGAGGCGAACGGCAGCGCGTAGCGCTGGCGCGGGCCCTGGTTCTCGAGCCGGCGGTGCTGTTGCTGGACGAGCCGCTGGGCGCACTCGACCAGAAACTGCGCCAGCAGATGCAAGTGGAACTGAAGCGTCTGCGCGAGCGCCTGGGAATCACGTTCATTTTCGTCACCCACGATCAGCAAGAGGCGTTGGTCATGTCGGACCGGATCGCTGTGATCAATCATGGCCGCCTCGAGCAGGTAGGGCCGGCAGAGGAGACCTACGGCGCGCCTCGAACGCCGTTTGTGGCGGAGTTCATGGGTGTGGAGAACTTCTTCCCAGTCCATTGTCTTAGCCACTCCGACCAGGGCACTCGCTTCGAAACCGAGACCGGATGGACTCTCTGGTCGAGGAATTCGATGGACTTGGGGCGGGGCTTTGCTGCCATCCTGGGTGTGCGCTCGGAGGCCATGCGACTGACTCTGGGCCGGCCTCGGCCAAGCAGCGAGGCGGTCAATGTTGTGCCGGGCGAGGTGGTGGAGGCCATCTTCGAAGGCGGCAGCCGCCGCTGGACGGTGCGGATTGCGAGCGGTGAACGGCTGGTGGTGCGAGGAGCCATGGCCGCGAACGCACTTCCGCTCGAGCGAACATCTCCGGGCGCTAAGGTCTACCTTTCCTGGGAGCCGGACCGAAGTTTGGTGTACCCCGTCAATAGCGGGAGCGCCCAGGCGCCGCCGCCAACCGCGGAGAAGAACCTTGGTCCGCAAAGAGCCATGGGCCAGGAATGACAGACTGGACTGGGACCCTTTCACACCTTTTCAGGCCTGGGGAGAGCGCTGAGAATCGAGATCAGGTCATCTGGCCCCTGCCCGGTGCGCCGCACGGCAACTTCGAGTGAGACTTCTTGTAACCAACCCCCCTTCATTTCCATCTCTTTGTCTTGGGGCTGTTTCACAGCGACAAAGGCAAACCGCACCCGGCAACTCCGGTGCGATTCACAGCCTCCGGAAAGCGAGAAGGAACTGTTATGGCTGATAAGGTCGTGAAGACAGACGAAGAATGGAAGCAGGAGCTGACCCCCGAGCAGTTTGCGGTGACTCGAAAGAAGGGGACAGAGCGGGCTTTTACGGGCGAATATTGGGACAATCATGAAAAAGGCGTCTACCGTTGCGTCTGCTGCAACAAACCGCTCTTCAGTTCCGACACCAAATTTGAGTCAGGAACCGGGTGGCCAAGCTTCTGGGCGCCGGTGGATCCGGACAACATCCGCACGGAAGACGATCTCTCGTACGGCATGGTGCGAACCGAGGTAGAGTGCAAGGAATGCGCTGCACACCTGGGCCACGTGTTTGAAGACGGCCCAGCCCCGACCCACCTTCGCTATTGTCTAAACTCCGCAGCCTTGAAATTCGACAAAGAGAAGTAGGGGGCGGCTTACCGTCATCGTAACAATCCCATGGTGTACTGTAGCATCGCATAGACGGTCTGGTAGTCGTATTTGGCGTTCAAGTTTTCGATTTCAGCCTGGGTTAGGTTTAACTGCGCCTGGGTCAATTCCACAATTGAGCTCAGCCCCAAGTTGTATCGACCCTGCGCCAAGTCCAGGGCCAGGGAGGCTTCGCGGAGCATCTCCGCCGTGACATCGATGTTCTGATAGACGGTTCTGGAGTTGGACCAGGCCACGCGCACGTCCCGCGCAATCCGCTGCTGAAGATCACGCACCCTCTGGTCTTCGGCCTCAGCATGGTATCGGGCCGCTTCGCGTCTGGCCGTAAAGAGGCGGCCGTTGAAGATCGGCACCTCGACATTCAGGGCTGCAGCTTCGTAGTTGTTTGGGATTTTAGCCGAGAGTATCTGGTTAATCTCCGGGATAACCCCCGCAGTACCTAACAAACTAACTGTTGGGAGCGAGAGGTCTCTTTCTGCCCGCTCGAACTTGACCGCGGCTTGGTGTTGGAGCTGCAGGCTCAGCAGATCCGGCCGATTGGCATAGGCTTGGGCGACTAGCGAGTCGGCGTCAGTCGCAGGACTGGGTGGCAGCGGCTCATCCGTCAATTTGTAGTTCGCTTCCTGCTGTGACCCCAAGGCCCGCGTGAGCTCGGCAAATGCCGCCCGCATCTGGTCCTGGGAGCGGAGCAGCAAAAGCTTGGCCTGGGACAGGTTCACGTCGGCGAAGGCAACGTCAACATCCGAGCGCAGCTTGTTTTTAGCCAACTCGGTTACCTGGTCGGACAGGATTTGGCGCGCTGCGACAGTTTGCTGCGCGACTTTGACTAAGGCCTGCGCGCGGAGGACGTCGAAGTAGGCCTGGTTCACGGCTAACAATACGTCGTAACGGGTGGCTTCATAGGTCCGCTGGCTGGCCTGCGCTTGCAGCCGGGAACTCGCCACGAGGTTGGGAGTGCGTCCGGAATCGGTGACGAGCTGGGAAAGCATGATTCCTGTTCCCAGCCGGTCAAAAAGCCGGGAGGCGGGCAGGTACCCCGCGCCAATGCGTCCTTGAGGATTGCCTCCTGACCCGGTCAAATCATAGTCGACTGTTGGGAAGTAGGCAGAGCGCTCCTCGACGACGTGCTCATTGAATTCCAACACCGTGGCCTGCGCGGCCAGAACCTGGGGATGATTCTTGAGCGCAAGAGCCTCGGCGTCCTTTAAGGTAAGCAGCGTCGGCGCGGCACTCTGGGCCCGCGCGCCTGTCCCGCTGATCAGCAAAGCTAACAGCACAAGGAATCTACTGTTCATAACTACCTAACCTCCAGGTCATATTGAGAAGTCCGCGCTTTGGAAAAACCACAGACGAAGTGACGCAGAGCCCGGCAGGGCTGCGACCGAAGATTTGAGATTCCAAGTTCCAGGGTTCGGCACGGCTCTGCACCTCCGTGCAGGCGTTGGCCGATTAGCGCTTTCACGAACGGGATTCTGCCGGCGCCTCGGTGCCGGGCCTCTTCTCGTTCCCGTAAGCGAGCACGTAAGCCGCTGGAACAATGAAAATCGTCAAAACCACTGAAGAGATCAGGCCGCCGATGATGGCGCGCGCCATGGGTGTGTACTCCTCCGCGCCAGTCCCCAGCTTCAACGCCAGAGGCAACATGCCGAGAATCGTGGCGAGCGAGGTCATTAGGATAGGCCGCAGTCGCACCCGGCAAGCTGCGATCACGGCATCCTTGGGCGACATCCCTTGTCCCTCTAAGGTGTGGGCGAAATCCACAATTAAGATGCTGTTGGAGTCCGCGATACCGATGAGCATCAGCACGCCCATCAAAGACATCACGTTGAGGGTGGTATGAGTGAGGGGCAGGGTTAGAAGGACGCCCACAAAACCCATGGGAATCGCCAGCATGATCAGGAACGGATCGCGGAACGATTTGAATTGCGCCGTGAGGATCAAGTAAAGGAGGATGAAGGACATAATAAATCCGAGGCCGAAACTCTTGAACGACTCCATCATGCCGGTGACCATGCCGCTCAGATTTATGCGCACTTCCTCGGGGTAGTGCGCCTGGTCGAGAATTTTGTTGATGGCGCGCGATAGGCGCCCAAGGTCCTCGCCCGCGGGCGTGACATACACATCGACGACTTTTTGAATCTGGTAGTGATCGACTTCCGTCGGGCTCTGATCGAAGTGCACCTTGACGACGTTATCCAGCACAGTGACCGGCCGCTTGGGATAAGCCCAGGGTGAAGGGCCGGGCTTGGGAATGGCAGGATGGTAAATCGGCGTATCGATGCTCCCCCCTCCCGCCGGGTCGGCTCGCAGGGGAATCAAGCCCAGGTCACTCAGGCTGTGAATCGCGGCGTGCCCATGCTCAAAATACTGCACTGTGAGGTAATAGTCATTTCCGCTTTTGCGATCGACCCAGTAGTTGGGCGCAATCATGTAATTCGAGTTCAGTGCAGTGATGACGTTATCGACCACGTCCTTCTGGGAGAGCCCCAATTCCCCGGCATGCACGCGGTCTACGTCCAGCCGCAATGACGGGTAGTTCATATCCTGTGGGATGTACACATTTCCCACCCCCGGCAGTTGGCGGATGCGGCTGGCCAAGTCCTGCGCGATGCTGTAGTCCTGCTTGAGATCCGAGCTGACCACCTGTACATCAATGGGAGCAGGCATTCCGGAATTGAGGATTGCATCGACCATCGAGCCGCTCTGGATGAAAGGCCGGATGTTGGGTAATTGCTGCGAGAGCGCTTCTCTTATACGGTCCATGTAGACAAAGCTGCTGGTCTTGTGGTCATCGGTCAGTTGGACTTGAACCGTCGCGGTGTATTCTCCGGCATTGGTGGTGTAAAGCGAGGAAAAGTCATCGACTACACCGATGTTGGAGACGATCATCCGCATGTCGGCGGGGGCCACGGCGCGCCGGATTAAACTCTCGACTTTGTCGGTGTATTGGTCGGTGTCCTCGATGCGCGTCCCGGTAGGCGCCTTCATGTTAACGGTGAACTGGCCCGCATCGGTGCGTGGGAAGAAAGCGATGCCCAAAATCGGGTACACGGCGAAGCTGGCCAGGAATATCGCGGCGATGATGGCCACAGTCCAACCCGGCCGGACCAGTGCCCGGCGGACCCAATACTCGTAAGAATCCAGCAGCCTGCCAAAGTGGTGGTTAAAGCCAGCATTGAACCGGTCCCACCGGGATTTGCTGTGGCCGTCAATCTCACCGGCATCCTCGCCGGCAGCTTTGACTACGGCCGCGCTGCCTTCAGGCCGAGCGGCCGCGGGCGTTGCACCAGGGCCCTTCGCGTGATGAACTTGCTTCAGAAAACGCGAACAAAAAAGCGGAATCACCGTCATAGCGACGACGTACGACGCCAGCAACGATAGCGAGAAAGCAAGCGCCAGGGCTGTGAACAGAAACTTGCTAACGCCGTAAAGGAAGGTCACAGGGAAGAAGTCTACGACGTCTACCAAAGTCGCAGCCAGCACCGCCAGGTTCACTTCCGAGCCTCCGTCGCCGGCCGCCACGAGCGCGGAAGCGCCTTTCTCGAGGTGACGATAAATGTTTTCGAGAGAGATCACGGAATTATCAATGACCCTCGAAAAGGCAAGCGCCATCCCGCCCAGGATCATGGTGTTGATGGTGCTCCCCATCAGATAGAGCACCACGAATGCCGTCATGGCGGAAAGCGGAATAGAAAGTAGAACTGCGGCGGTGGCGCGGCCGCTGCCGAGAAAGAGCAGAATCATGATGCTGGTAAGGATGAGGCCCATGAAGCCTTCGTGCAGCACCGTGTGGATCGCTTCCTTGACGTAAACCGACTGGTCGAACACCACACTGGCAGTCATTTGCTTGGGTATGTCGTAGAGGTGTTGGGTCAGTTTTTTTACGGCGTCCACCACTTCGATGGTGTTGGTATCCCCGCCTTGCTTCATAATCGGGATGTAGGATGATTTTTGTCCGTCCACGCGCACTTCGTCGTATTGGATTTGATTAGCATCCTCGGCATGCCCTACGTCTCCGACCGTCGTCCACGCTGTCCCTACGGTCTTGATCGGGACGTCATTCAAGTCCTTCACTTGATCGACCAGGCTGTTCGAATAGACGTAGTAATCATAGGGGCCGATTTTGACGTCACCCGCGGGCAGGATCAGGTTGGTACTGTTAACGGCATTAACGACGTCCATCACGCTCATCTGCCGAGACAGCAGCTTGTACGGGTCCACGTAGACCATCGCCTGGCGATATTTGCCGCCGAACGGAGGCGGAATCTCCGCGCCCTTGATTACGCCGATCTGATCGCGGATCGCGAACTGGGCGTAGTCATGAAGTTGGGTCTCGTTCAGCCCTGGGCCTTTCACGGTCACCAGGCAGACGGGCAGACTGGATGCATCGAATTTCAACACCACGGGTGGCAGCGTGCCCGGCGGCAAGCGCTTTAGGTCTGCCAATGCCAGATTGGAGAGTTGGGTGACGTCCGCGTCCGCGCTGGTTCCGGGTTGGAAATAGACCTTAATAATACTGACCCCCAACAGGGATCGCGACTCGCTGTGCGCAACGCCGCTTGCCAGCGTGAAGAAACGCTCCAGCGGATCGGTGATATCGGCTTCGATGTCCTCCGGTGGCATGCCGGTATAAAAGGTGGCCACGACAACCTCGGGTATATTGATGGGAGGGAATAGGTCGACGGGCATGCGCACGTAGCTGTTGACACCGATGACCATGACCACCAGGCAAAGGACGATGATGAAATACGGGTTGCGGATCGAAAAACGTGGCATGGTCTCCTACTCCTGTCCCGGATTCTCGACGCCCTCAACGACTTTTGGATGCACCTTCTGGCCGACCTTCAGTTGGCTGCGATCGCTGATCACAACTTGATCCCCTTCCCGAACGCCGGATTCGATCTCGACTTCGGTTGGGGTTCTCAGCCCTAACGTTACCTCTCGACTCTCGATCTCGCCGGCGCCGTTCACGATGTAGACCGACGCCTGGGAACCGACGATGGTCACTGCCTGGAGGGGTAAGGCATAAACGTTGTCTTTCTTTTCGAGAGTCAAAGTCGCTTCGGCATAAACGCCCGGAATGAGGATTCTGTCAGGATTGAGGACATCGACTTCGGTGTGCATCGTACGCGTGTCCTCCCTGACATCCACAGAAAACCGGGCCACCTTGCCAGGAACTACGCGGTTCAATGACGGCACTCGAACTTCGACGGGATCGCCCACCCGGATATAGCGCACTTCCGATTCCGGCACCGGGATCACCAATCGAAACAAATTGTCCTGAGATAACCGGACCAGGGGCAAGGCCTGGGTGCTGGAGCCTATGCCGGCCTGCATCAGGGTTCCCAGGTTGGCGTAGCGCTCCGTGACCACACCAGCGAACGGCGCGGTGATCCGGGCGTAAGCAAACAACGCCTGGTCATGGACGAGCTTCGATTGGCTGGCAGCAAGCTTACCTTGCGCCGCCTCGAGCGCCGCCTGCCCGGCGTCCACCTGCGACGCTGCCGCCAGGTCTTTGCCCTGTGCATCATCGACTTCCTGCCGGGCGACGAGACCTGGCTTGCTCTCAAACACACCGTTCAAGCGCGTGTACTCGAGGTCTATGGCTTTGTACATCGCTTGATAGCTCTTCAGCATATGCTGCGCTCGGGCCACCTCGTCCGTGGCGCTCTTCAGGTCTCCTTGATCCTCTTGCAATTGGGCTTCGAGCTCTGGAATCTCCAGGATCGCCATCGGTTGCCCTTCTTTGACGCGGCTGCCATAGTCCACGTAAAGTTTCTTCACATATCCGGACTCCTTGGCGTACACGTCGATGTCCTGAAACGGCACAAGCTCGGAGGATAGAGTGATCGTTCGCTGGAGATTATTCCGAGTTACTTTGCTCACGGCCACTATCTCCGTCGACTGCGCGTCGCCCTTGGCTCGGACACGTCCGCAGGAAGGCAGAAGTGCGAGCACGACGACCACAAGGAAGAGACCGACTCTCGGGCCCCATATGGGAGATGCCATCGGGCATGATCTTGCGCTGTTCACTGCTGTTTCCACTGATTTACTCCATCGCCTGGGTGACCCCTATTGAAGTCGAGCAACTCGCGTACTGCCTGTCCAAGCTCTTCGTAGGTGGCGCCGAACTTTCGCGACAACTCGATCACTTGCTGCTTCTTCTCAGCGATCCTTGCAGCCACTGCTGGCAGTTGAGATGCCAGGTCCTGAGGAACATTGATAATGCCGTGACGATCCCCGTGGATTAGGTCGCCGGGTTGAATGGTCAGCCCTCCAACCTCCACTGGACTCCCGAAATCCACAATGTGGATATAAGCCCGGGAGATTGCCAGCCGGCCGGCAAAGACCTGGAATCCACTCGCCTCAATACCGTGCAGTTCGCGGGCGGCTCCGTTGGTTACTGCGCCCACACATCCCAACGCTTTCAGGATGTTCACGTGGACAACTCCCAGGAAGGCGCCTGTCCCGGGTTCCTGGTCTGTGTCCTGCATCACGACCACGCGCGGAGACGGAACGCTCGTAATGTGCTTCCACCAATCGGTACGTTCGATGTACCGGCTTCCCACGATGGGCGGATGCGCCGACCGTACCTTGCAGGTGGCCGCGTAGCCGACCAGAGGCGGAAGATTCTTGAACAGGCAACGGAAGCCCGCCGTGGCGAAGCCCTCATTGCGCAGCCTGACGCCGAAGGTCTCGATGGCGTCGGAAATGATACAGGTGTTGAAAGTCCGCAACTGGTTGATCTGGTCGGACGTTAATGGCGTGTGCAAGCGCTCTAACCTCCTGCGCCGCGAGTGAACCGACGGAGCGGCGCCTTTGACCGCAAGAGAAGTTGAACAGTGCCTGCTGGGAAGCCCACTTAATAAGCTATCCCATTCGGACCAAAAAGGCGAGAGGCTTACGGAAGGACCGGCGGGGATCGGAAATGATGTTTTTGGACGATAAGGGCTAGAGCGTCTGGAAGTAATTCCTTGTGAGCAACGTAGGTTTCGGGCGAGGGTCCGGTCTGCGCTTCGACATCGTCAGTCAATTCAGCCGTCCGGGTCACACAGCTTTCATGACCTGCCGCCTCTATCATGTGGCCGACTTTGGAGATGTGCCATGCGCCTTTGCCGGCTCCGGGGTAAGGCTGCCGAGTGGCGACCGAGAGAGCGGCCACGCCGACGAGCAGGAACACGACACTTACCGCGAAGGCGAGCCCGGAAATTGCGTGCAAACGTTTCATGCTTTTTTAGAAGAGTCCTGAGTGCAGCCTGCGAACATGCATTGGCTCACGATTTTATTTGATGCTCCGAGGCTCTTGGAGGATGCCGCCGCGTGCCCACGAATTTACGCTTTGCGTAGAAACTCCCCCGTGTCCGCTCCTTTAGTCGGTTGGGAAGCTCGTGTACATCAACTCTCCCTCGCGCTCGATTTGCAGAACCACCGGAGCACCGGGCTTAATCTCGTCAAGTTTAGAACGAAGAAAATCCAAGCTGATGACCGGAGTACCGTTGACCCCATGAATTATGTCACCGACCGCGAGCGAGTTTTCCTGCCTGCCAAGGCCGGCCACTTTAGCGGCAACGATCACTCCCGAAGGCTCTCTCACGTCGGGCAGCAAAGCGGCCGTATTTTTGTTAATCTCAATGCCGAGTATACCCAGTTTGCTAACCAGGTTTTTTCCAGGATCGACAAGGTCCGCCAGCCGGTCCACATTGTGCGGACGTTGAATTACCGGAATCTCCAAAGGAATTCTCTCGGAGCCCCGAAGGACCTCGATTTTGGCCTGATCGCCCGCGTGCAACATGAACATATACAACCCGAAAATGGGGAGATTTCCAATGGGTTTGTCGTTGACACTCAGGATAATATCCTGAATCTTAAGTCCGGCTTGTTCTGCGGGCCCGCCCGGCAAGACGTCGGAGACAATTACTCCGTGGTCTGTCGGGAGTTCGAGTCCGGCAGCGAGCGTGGGTGTAATGGTTTGGACGTGGATGCCGATCTCACCCCGATGCAAGTGGCCGTACTTACGGAGCTGCGGTAAGGCAACGGTCACGATGCCGCTGGGAATAGCGAAGCCCAAGCCTTCGTTCCCACCCGACTCGGTCAAGATGAAAGTATTGATGCCGACCACCTCTCCGTCGATGTTGACGAGCGGCCCGCCGCTATTGCCGGGGTTAATCGGCGTATCGGTTTGGATGTAGACCATCGGGTTATCGGGATCAGGTTGCCGGGCCACAGCGCTTACTATGCCCATGGTTACAGAATTCTGAAGTCCTCCGGGGCTGCCGAAAGCCAGCACCATCTGACCCTGCCGAAGATTGTTGTACTTGCCCATGGGCAGTGCCTGGAGGCCTTCCGCTTCGATCTTGAGCAGCGCGAGGTCAACGTCTCTGGAGACGCCAACAATCCGGGCGTCCATGGGCCGGCCTCGGGAGGCGAGAGCGGATAGGCTTGAAGACACGCTAGTAGACAGTGACGGCAAAATCACCTGGACGCGTTGAGCGTTTTTGATTACGTGCGCGTTGGTCAGGATATAACCCTCCGGGTCCACAATAACGCCGGACCCAATGCTGCGAAGCCTCCCGATCACTAGAGCAGTTTCGCCGCTATCACCCCCCTGGGTGGCGCCGTAGCCCGTCGCCAGCACCTGGACGACGCTCGGAGACACCCGTCTCACCAGTTCCTCCACCGAAGCGCTGAGTTGGTGCAACGCATCCGGTGATTGACTATTCGCTTCAGATTGCGCCAGGCACTCTTCGACTGAAAACCAGCAGAGGGCCAGCAGGCAGCCCAGAACCGACGCCTGAATCCGCCGTCGCGACCAGCAACCGCCGATCTGATTTCGCATCTCAAACCTCCCCCGTGCGCGGACTGTCAAGTTGCGGGCAGTGATTCCCTTAACTCTCTCTGTGCGTTTCTTGCGCCATGGCGACGCCGTACCTCGAGGGAATTTGCCTGCCGCGCAATCACACCCCATAATTGGCTTATAAGTCAGATATGCAGACTCTGTCAAATCGCATACAATTAGTATGGACATACTTCCCCGAATCTCAGGCATCTAAGGATTAACAAATGGCTTCCTTCGATTTTGACTTGTTGGTAATCGGCTCAGGTCCGGCCGGGCAGCGCGCCGCGATCCAATCTGCAAAACTGGGCAAGAAGACCGCCTTGGTGGAGCGAAAAGCGGTCCTGGGAGGGGTTTGCATCAACACCGGGACGATCCCCAGCAAGACCCTTCGCGAGGCGGTGCTCTATCTCTCCGGATACCGCCTGCGCCATCTCTACGGTGAGTCCTACGCGGTGAAGCAGGATATTGCCATGGAGGACTTGCTGTTGCGCACGGACCATGTGATTCGCCATGAAACGGATGTTACGCGTCACCAATTACTCCGCAATCGCGTAACGCTTTTCAACGCCATAGCCTCTTTCACGGATCCCCACACGCTCCGACTGAGTTTGGTGGACGGGTCCGGTGAGAAGGTGGTGAGCGCGGCGAACGTGGTCATTGCAACTGGCACGGAAGCCACTCGGGCCTCGCATATCCCTTTCGACGGCCAGAGTGTTTTCGTCAGCGACGATATCCTCGGGCTGAAGCAACTGCCGCGCACTTTGGCGGTGGTGGGCGCGGGAGTCATCGGTTGCGAATACGCCAGCATCTTTGCGACGCTAGGGATTCGCGTGACTTTAGTGGACCGTCTTCCACGCCTGCTGCCTTTTGTGGACAAGGAAGTTGTGGAATCGCTGGATTACCACTTGCGTCAGATGCGGATGACGATATGGTTGGGCGAGACCGTCACCTCGATCGAGCGCGTGGAAAACGGATCGGGAGTCCACGTAAGGATTCGGCTTGCCAGTGGCAAGCAGATTAGTGCGGAGAAGGCCTTGTATAGCATCGGTAGAACGGGCGCCACGGCCGGCCTCAACTTGCCCGCGGCAGGCCTGCAAGCCGACGAGCGGGGCCGCCTCAAGGTGAACGCCGACTATCAGACGGAGGTGCCCCACATCTTCGCCGCCGGAGATGTCATCGGCTTCCCCAGCCTTGCTTCCACTTCCATGGAGCAGGGCCGCCTGGCGGCCTGCCACGCCTTTGGCGTTGAAAGCCAAAGCGCCCCGTCGCTGTTTCCCTACGGCATCTACACCGTTCCGGAGATCTCGTACGTGGGCCGCAATGAAGAGGAACTCACGCAGCAGAATGTTCCTTATGAAGTTGGCAAAGCTGCCTACGGCGAAATCGCTCGCGGCCAGATCGTCGGCGACGACAGCGGGATGCTGAAGCTGCTCTTCAATCGCGAGTCGCGTGAGCTGCTGGGTGTGCATATCATCGGAGAGAGTGCGAGTGAGCTCGCGCATATCGGCCAGGCCGTGCTGACCTATGGCGGGAAAATCGACTACTTCATTCATAACGTTTTTAATTACCCCACTCTAGCCGAAGGCTATAAAAATGCGGCCTTCGACGGGATTAATCGGTTGGCGGATTGATCGAGTAGGGAGGAATTGATGAGCGGTACAAAGGCGGGCACGTCAGAGCGGCTCCTGCTGAGTACGCGTTTTGCTCTGGGGGCGGGTTTTGGCGGACTTTTGGCAATCATGGCTCTTGCGGGCGCCTATGGTATCCGGATTCTCGAACAGATTCGCTACAACGAGGACCAGATTCGACGACAATTCGTTTTGAAGAATCACGCCCTCAATGATATACGATTTCAGTTTCACCTCGCCGGAACCTCCGTTCGTGACTATTTGTTGGAGCCCGAGCCCGGCCGCGCGGCAAACTACATGACTAGCCTCACAAAAGCGCGCCGTCAAATGGAGTCCGCGCTGGAATCGTTCCGCCAGCAACTGGAGCCTGATCAGATCCAGTATTACACCGAGCTGTCCACGCAACTCTCCAAGTTCTGGCAGGTCCTCGGCCCCATTTTCAGATGGGACCCCGACCAGCGCCATCGCGAGGGATATGCTTTCCTCCGGGATGTGGTCTTTCCTCGCCGGGCGGCGGTGACGGAGATAGCGTCTCGAATAGATGATATCAACGAGCGGCAGTTGGAGGCCGGCAATCACCGAGTGGACGCCCTCTTATCGGAGTTCCGACGCCAGATGGCGATGATTGTCATGGCGGCGCTTCTTCTGGGGTTGGGGATGGCAGCCTTCAGCACGTGGAAGATTCTGGGATTAGAGCGTCGTGCGAACGCCCAGTATGAAGAGGTGGTGGAAGCGCGCCAGCAGCTTGAGCAGCTTTCCGCCCGGCTGGTGCAGGTGCAAGAGGATGAGCGGCGCAAGCTCTCCCGGGATCTTCATGACGAAGTGGGTCAGGCGTTGTCGGCGGTTCTGGTGGAGCTGCGCAATTTATCGGCGGAATCTGCGATACGAAGCGATGAGCAGTCCGCCGGCCACGTCGAAACGGTCAGAACCTTGGTGGAGAATTCGGTGCGTGTGGTTCGCAGTATGGCCCTGCTCCTTCGCCCCTCGATGCTCGACGATCTCGGCCTTGTTCCGGCACTGCGCTGGCAGGCCCGCGAAGTATCCAAGCGCACTTCCATGGAGGTGAGTGTGGCGGCGGAGCTTGCCTCGGATAATCTTCCCGATGAATTCAAGACCTGCATCTACCGCGTGGTTCAGGAAGCGCTGCACAACTGCTCCGGGCACGCTCACGCCACTCGGGTTCAGATCAGAGTGCAACAGCAGCCCGGCCGGCTGGCGCTCTCCATCCAAGACGATGGTCAGGGTTTCGATGTCCGGCAGACGAAAGGGCTGGGTCTGCTTGGAATCGAGGAGCGCGTGGCCAGGCTGGGAGGCAATTGTGAGATTCATTCTGAGCCGGGAAGCGGTACGATCGTGGCGATAGAACTCCCGTTCAGGAGTAACGGCAAAGGGGGCGCAGAAGCTCGTGGAAAAGAAAGCGATTCGGATTCTCTTGGCGGATGACCACAACATCATGCGCCGCGGCCTTCGCCTCCTCCTGGAGAGGCAAGCCGGATTCGAGGTGGTCGCGGAAGCCGCAGATGGCCGCGAGGCGGCGGAGCGAGCGGAGGCGACCCGCCCTGATATCGTGGTGCTTGATATCGCCATGCCGAATATGAGCGGCATCGAGGCCGCCCAGCGCATCCGAGCTTTACTTCCGCAGGCGGCGATCGTGATCCTGAGTATGCACTCGGACGAGGGCTACGTCTTGCGAGCCCTTAAGGTTGGAGCCAAAGGCTATCTCCTCAAGGACTCTGCGGAGAACGACCTCATTGACGCCATCAAGGCGGTGAGCGAAGGCAAGGCGTTCTTCAGCCCTGAAATCAGTAAGATTTTGGTGGAAGACTACGTGCGCGACATGCGCAAGCGCGGGGCCGAGGACAGCTACGAACTGCTCACCTCACGCGAACGCGAGATCCTGCACCTCTTAGCAGAAGGCAAATCCAATAAGGATATTGCGACCCTCCTTGACCTCAGCCTTTACACGGTGGAAACGCACCGCAGGAACCTCCAGGACAAACTCAACCTGCATAGCCTCGCCGAGTTGATCCTATACGCCGTGCGCAAAGGGGTCATTTCGTAGGCATCGGGAGATCCGGAGATCGGATGAACAACGAACCATGAGCCGCACCTGCCAAGGCCTAATAATCTGTTCACCCGATTACCGGATCACCCGGTCATCCGATTTCCCGATCTCCCAACCACCCGTTTTTCTCCTCACCTGGAGATTCCCCATCCAAGCTCGCGATCTCCTGTTCGCCGGACGGTTTTGCGGCCCTGTTCCAATAGGACCACGCCAGCCTGACCGCACGCGCCACGTCGTCCTCGCGAAGCGGTTTGGATAGAACATCAAACCCGCCGGTACGCACGACTTCATTCCACAAGTAGCTGTCCACAACTGCCGAAACCAGAATGATACACGCACGATGAGGCGAGGAGGCCAATCCTTCCACCGTCGACCTCCACCCGCTGCCGGGTAAATCGCGGTCGCACAAGACGACCGGGGCCCTGACCTTCTCCAGCACAGTCCGGGCCTCTTCAAGCGTGCCTACAAAAAGCAGATTCCATCCCTTTCGGCTGCAGATGCCCGTCAATTCACGACGGTCTGTATCTCCGGATATCAACGCTATGACGTTAAGCCGGCCCAGCGGTTGGGAATCCGCGGGCAGCGACCACTGCCAAGGCGGACCCGCCATCTTCCGGCGCAAATAATCAGCCACTCGTGCGAACGGTGATCGCATGGTTTGCCAAACGAATCGTAAGGGGTGGTCACTGACGGCCCGATAAGAGACTCTGTCCGCGCGAATCGTTCCGCCCGGCGACGGAAGACCCGCCGGACGCCTTGCCAACACCTGAACTCGCCCCTTCTAAGAACTGACTGTGTCGACGTAGTTTCAGAATCGGAAGACCTTAAGCGTCGACTTTCTTAGCTTAATGGTAAAACCCCTGGGAAACATATACCGGCCCGATGGTACGGCGAGAGCAAAAGGACGGTAGTCGCCGCCCCAGCGCCGGGAGTACCGGCGGTACGGCACGCAAACCCCTGGAAACACAAGCGGTGGAATTAGCCGAAAAGCCGCAGAACATTCGAAGGAACCGGGAATCCGGCCACCCTGAGCGGAGCGACGCAACTCCTCGGTTGCTTTGAATTCAACAACTACCGCTATGGATGGTGGCCCTCAGCTTTGTTCCCGCCTCCAGCCCTCAAACCACCTGCTGTCGGCGTGACTACTGAGATTGGCTTACCCCAACTACCGGGGTTCGTGTCTGAAAGTAGCATTCCGGCGGTATGGCGCGAACTTCTCACCTGACTTAATGTCAGATTGCAGGTTCGTTCCAGGCGCTCTGCGATTACGGATCGTTCAGCCGGCTGGACGAACGGTTGTCATCAAGGTAACTGGGGGAACTTCACACACCTAAAGGAGGCTGGCAATGCCCATGAAGAAACAGGACATTGAGGGCTGCAGGCGGGCGCTGGAGGCGAAGAAAGGGGAACTCCTCTCAGGTCGACACAAGGCCGCGGGCATCACTGTGGAGAGAGTCCCCGATTCGATCGAGGAATTGACGATGGAGATGGAGCGCAGCATGGCGGTGGATGCACTTAACCGAAACGCGGCCCTCCTTGGCCAGGTCACCGAGGCGCTGGATCGGATCGGGGCGGGGAATTATGGAGTATGCATGGCGTGCGAACATGCCATCTCCCTGAAACGGCTGGCCGCGTTGCCGTGGGCGGCGCTGTGCCTTGACTGCCAACAGATTGCGGAGACCAGACCGTCCGCGCACGCGATGACTGGGACGGATGCGCGCATGCAGTTAACACTTTGATATCGGATGAGTGGCTTGCCCATGAGCACACCAACCATGGATTTCGATCGGGCCTACCGCATGTACAGCCGCCGCGTCTATAGCAAGTGCCTGCACATGGTGGGCAACGAGGCGGAGGCGGAAGACCTCACTCAGGAGGTATTTTTGCAGTTGTTTCGCAAAATGGACTCCTTCCGCGGCGAGTCCGCTTTTACCACGTGGTTGTATCGGGTTGCGGTCAACGTCGTCCTCATGCGCCTGCGAAGGAAATCGCTCAGCACATCGTCTCTTGAGGACTTCATCGAGGTCCGCGGGGGAGTTCTTAGCCTGACACAGATCTTGGGGGCGCCCGACCAGGCATTGACAACCGCCCTCGACCGTCTCAATTTGGAGCGCGCCGTCTCACAAATGCCGGCCGGTTACAAGCAAGTATTCCTGATGCACTATGTTGAAGGCTACGGGCATCGCGAGATCGCACGGATGCTGGGCTTATCCATCGGCACCTCTAAGTCGCAACTCTATAAAGCTCGAGTTCGGTTGCGCCAACTGCTACGCGCCGGAGAAGCCGGTCCGAGGCGTACTGGGGTGGGCGCCGCGCCTCGAAGCCTTTTCCGAACCAGCCTGATATCGAGGCCGCCCGTCCGATTGCGCCCTCCCCGGCCATGCGCCTGACTCCGAGAAAGAGGTTATCGATTATGGAAAGACAAAGCGTTGAGGGCAGAAAAGCCGACCAGTTGCTGGGTCGAATGAGAAAGAGGTTGCTGGTGGTCGATGAGAATTTGGAGGATCTGCTGTACTATTCAGCAGTTCTTCAACACCAAGGGTATGATGTTCATTCCATTCCTTCTTATAAGGACGGTGCGGCGTCGGTTGGACGCGAGGACTTCGATCTGATCCTGCTTAGCCAGGGAAGCCCGAGTTTTGAGGGACGATCCGTTTTGTCGCGTGCCATCGAACGGGACCGCCACGCCCCGGTTGTGGTCCTTGCGCGGTCGATTGATATGCCCTGTTACATCGAGGCCATGCAATGCGGGGCGCTCGATTATATGCAGAAGCCGTGGCTTCCTTCGGAAATCGGCCTGCTGGTCAGAAAGTATCTTGGCTCGACCACTGCATCAGCCTAGGGCACACGGAAGCGTAACAGTACCCTCTTAAACTGATTCTCGACAGGAGGGAATGAGCATGGGCCTTGTAACACGACGCTTGAACGCTCTTTGGCTGCGGCAGACTCATCTGCCCGTCACTCTTCCTGCAAGACCGGATCAACTTGCAGCTAGGATGTTTGTGAAGGTGAAGGAACCGCTAAGAATCGGTCGAAGCGCCTTGCCACCCGGCACCTACGTATTGCGACTGTCTGACGCTGGTGAGAACAGCAACAGCGCCCAGATACTTAATGAGGATCAAACGGAACTGATTGCAACGATCAGCACGGCTTTGGAACACTAAGCAAGCCTCTGATCGAGGACCCCAGCGCGACGTTGCCCTGCGCGAAGACATATTACGGAACCAACCCTGCCTGAGTCTCATCATATCTTTCATGGTCGTTCTGGCAAAAAAAGGGAGGATTTCCACATCGTATGGAGATGAAGAACCTGTTTTTGGCACAGCTCGAGGCAGAAACCAGGCGGACACGCCGCGCCCTGGAGCGCGTTCCGGAGGGGCGCGAGGATTGGAAGCCACACGAGAAGTCGATGCCCCTTGGCCGCCTGGCCATGCTTGTGGCGCAAATGCTCTCGTGGCTAGCCATGATCGTTCATCGGGACGACTTGGAACTGAGTCCGGAAGGCGGCTCGAGCGGGGCTCAGCGCCCGTCGCACACCGTCGCAGAATTGGTTCAGACTCTTGAACAGGGCGCGGCCGACGCGCGCCAAGCGCTGACCAGTACAAGCGATGAACATCTGATGAAGCCCTGGCGACTGTTGGTCCGAGGCAGCGTGGTTAGCGAGGAACCGAGACACGTGGTGATCCGCGATACATTTGCGCATCTGGCCCATCACCGAGGACAGTTGACCGTCTATTTGCGCCTCAACAATGTGCCCGTGCCGGCCATTTACGGTCCTTCGGCGGACGACGCGAGTTTCGCCTAAGGCTCCTTTCACAATCCAACCGAGGCGAGAAATCTCCCTCTTGCGTTTCGCGTCGCGCGAACCCGATGCAAGAATTCTCGCTCCGCTCGGATCGACAGCCAAATCAATGCGAGGTTCATTTACCAAATCATGAGTACATCTCTCAACCCGGATCTTCCTACCGCAAGCGAAACTTCCGACATCCTGAACGAGGTGGCTCTCAACCTGCGTTGGTCCTGGAATCATGCCGCCGACCAGCTCTGGGAACGGCTCGATCCTGAGCTGTGGGACCTGACCCATAACCCCTGGCTCGTCTTGCAAACGGTCTCGCAGGAAAAGCGGCGCGCCGTGACCAGCGATCCCGGTTTTCAAAGGCTCGCCCAGGAGATCGTGCAGAAGAACCGCGCGATGGTGAAGCCGGCCGGATGGTTCCAGCAAGCGCATCCCAATGCCACAGTGGAGAGAATTGCTTACTTCAGCATGGAGTTTATGTTGAGTGAAGCGCTGCCGATCTATTCCGGCGGCCTCGGCAATGTGGCGGGCGATCAGCTCAAGGCGGCAAGCAACCTGGGCGTTCCTGTTATCGGTGTTGGTTTGCTTTATCAGCAGGGGTATTTCCGGCAAGAAATTGATGCCGAAGGTAACCAGCAAGCGCTCTTCCCGTTCAACGATCCCGGGCAGTTGCCCATAGCGCCGGTGCGTGATCCAAGTGGCGAATGGGTGCGCTTCCCGCTTGCCTTTCCGGGCTTCCCACTCTGGCTCCGCGCCTGGGAAGTGAAAGTGGGCGGCGTCGTACTGTATCTGTTGGATACCAACGATCCGGCCAATATTCCCTCGCATCGCGGTATTGCCAGCGAACTGTATGGGGGCGGCCAGGAGTTGCGGCTGAAGCAGGAGATCGTTCTCGGGATCGGAGGATGGCGACTGCTCCGCATCCTGGGCCTCGAGCCGCAAGTCTGCCATCTGAATGAAGGGCATGCCGCCTTCGCCGTGCTCGAGCGGGCTTGGTCCTATATGCAAGCCACCCACCAGCCGTTCGATGTTGCGTTGACGGTTACGCGCGCGGGGAATCTCTTTACCACACACACGCCGGTTGACGCCGGCTTCGACCGCTTTGCGCCCGAGTTGATGGAGAAGTATTTGAAGAAGTACGCGGAAGAACGGCTTTCGATTCCGCTGCAAGATGCGCTTGCCTTGGGGCGGCGGAACGGGAATGACTCGAGCGAGCCGTTCAACATGGCCTATCTGGCGATGCGAGGCAGTGGCGCGGTGAACGGCGTGAGCAGGCTGCATGGAGAAGTAAGCCGCCGGATCTTTCAAGTCTTGTTTCCCCGCTGGCCGGAGCCCGAGGTGCCTGTCAGCCACGTCACGAACGGCGTCCACACGCCGACTTGGGATTCCGCCGAATCCGATAGCCTCTGGCACACTGCCTGTGGGAAAGAGCGGTGGATGGGGAGCGCGGCGGACTTCGAAAGTGATTTTGCCCAAGTCAGCGACTCCCAGCTTTGGCAGTTGCGCGCCGACGCGCGGCGCTCGCTTATTGCGTACGTCCGCAAGTGGCTCCACCGGCAACTGATCAGCCAGGGCGTGGCTTCCGATCAGGTGGCGCGCGCCGAGCAGATTCTCGATCCCAACACTCTGACCATTGGCTTTGCCCGGCGCTTCGCCACCTACAAGCGCCCCAATTTGCTCCTCCACAACCCCGAACGGCTGGCTCGAATCCTCACCAATTCGGCTCGGCCTGTGCAGCTTATTCTTGCCGGCAAGGCTCATCCGCAGGATTTAGCGGGACAAGCGATGGTGCAACAGTGGGTCCGCTTTGTCCGCCGTCCGGACATTCGCCCGCACGCGGTGTTTCTGGGTGACTACGATATGCTTATGGCTGAGCGCTTGGTGCAAGGGATGGATGTGTGGATCAACACACCCCGGCGCCCCTGGGAAGCCAGCGGCACCAGCGGCATGAAGGTGCTGGTGAATGGCGGGCTCAACCTATCCGAGCTCGACGGCTGGTGGGCGGAAGCGTATTCACCGGAAGTGGGCTGGGCCTTGGGCGATGGCAAGGAGCATGACTCCGATCCCTCCTGGGATGAGGCCGAGGCGGAGAGCCTCTACGATTTGCTCGAGCGCGAGGTCATTCCGGCGTTTTACTCGTGCGATGAGAGAGGAATCCCTGCCGGCTGGGTGGCCCGCATGCGAAAGAGTATGGCCTACCTTACGCCGCGCTTCTCGGCCAATCGCGTGGTGCGAGAGTATACCGAGCAGCATTACTTGCCGGCTGCGGCGGCTTACGAACAGCGCTCCGCCAACGGCGGCCAAATGGGAGTTGAACTGCTCCAGTGGCAGGGGGAATTGGCGCGCCACTGGTCAAGAGTGCGATTCGGCTCTCTCGCGAGCGAAGCACAAGGCGACCATTATACGTTTCGCATCCAGGTCTATCTTGACGACCTCGACCCGGAGGCGGTGAACGTGGAACTCTACGCCGAGGGCCACAACGGCGCCGACCCGGTCCGGCAGCCCATGCAGCGCGGCGAGCAACTGGTGGGTTCGGCCAACGCTTTCCTTTACGTCGCTAACGTCCCCGCGACGCGGCCGGCAAGCGACTACACGCCTCGCGTGGTCCCTCACAAAACTGGGGCCTCCGTACCATTGGAGGCCCCCTTCATCTGCTGGCGTGACGCCCCCTAGGGATTGGCGATTTTCGATTGAAGATTGCCGATTGAAAGGACATCGCCACAGGTCTTTTTCAATCGGCAATCGACAATCATCAATCACGGCGCCTACCGCGCAGGGCGCCCTAAAGTTGGAGCCGAGCCTGGCAACGTGTAGCGCAGATCGAAGAACACCATGTTCAGAGTCGCATTTGAGGGCTGGCCGGTGGCAACGTACCAGGGATCGCGCGTGAGGTACGAGTACTGGCCGATAAGGTTCAATGAGCCGTACTTGGGATGCTTCCAGATGGCCTGGTTGAAGCCAAAAGTGGCCTCCTGGATGGTACGATTCTGGCTGCTCGATGCGCCGGTGTAGCCATAGCCAACGAATTTGCCCGTGGTGTCGATCACGGGGTCGCGGCCGATCATAATGCCGCCGTAATAGGCGAAGATCAACGTATTCTTATTGGTAAACTCGAAACCTGTAACCGTGGAGCTGCTGTGGAGCGGGGTAATGCTTCCGTCGGCGTTGGCTACCAAATCCGGGGCTTGGCCGAAAATGTAGCGGCCGCCGCCATCACTCCAGAAGTTGTTAGTCATCAAGCGAAATCCCTTGAATATTTCCACATGCAGATTCGCGAAACCGCCCCCGCCCTCGCTCGTGAAAGTGGCAGAAGGAATGGCTGAGACGGCTGGGGCGGTCTTGGTGGCAGCAACGGCAGCGACGCCGGGATAATAGACCTTAAAGCTCCGCTCCACCCCCCCGATTTCGAAGTGAACCCGTTTGCTGGGATCCAATGCCAGTTTCGCAATGATATCGGGAGCAAGGTTGGGAGTGGCTATGCCACCGGAGCTTGCGCCAAAATCCAATTCGCCCGCATAGGGCGTAGCGAGACCCGAGGGAAGGACGATGGAGGAACCTCCCGACGAGCCTCCGGCATATTGGTCAGGACTGTCGATAGCGACGGCGAAGGCCGCTTTGCCGGAAGGGTGATGATAAACGAAGCGCAATTCGGGTATGCGTCCCCAAAACAAGCCCGCTTGGTAGTTCACGTCCATATCTTGCGTGTAGAAGACGTCGGAAGGGAGGGGCGAGATGCCTGCGCGGCCTGGAGTGAGCAAGCTCCAGGTTTGGCCACCCAGAATTTCCCAACTGCCCTTCATAAGGTCGACCCAGTACAGCCGCGCGCGGAGAAGTTGGCTATTGCTCGTCACCGCAATGTTAGCGCTGGCCGGCGTCCCCAGAAAATCGGCTTCCATATATCCGATGACGTGAGCGCCCTTCACGTCCGCATCGGTCCGGAAGCCGATTCGGGAGTTCTGTATGCTCAAGCGGAACTCGCTCAGATTAGTCTGATAGGGGAGGATGCCGCTCGTGCTCGTGGCGTAGGGAATGCTCCCGAAGCTAGTGCCGATGTTACCGCCAGCGACATGGTTGTGAAATACACCCGTGAAATCCATAAATCCCACAGGGGTCAAAGTAGCGCTGCCGATGTGGAACGTGAGCGGTGAGACTTGCTCGCCTTCCTTCGCTGCCTCCTGCTCTGCGGAGTGGATCGCCGTGGACGGGGTCAGCATGGGGCCGACCATGCCACCGCTGCTGTCCGCGGAGGCGTTCTCCGTGGCTTTCGGAACCATGGGACTGGTCGAGGCCACTTCGCCAAGGTTCGGCTTGGAGACCACCGCAGACTCCGCCGGCGCCGCCGCTGTGGGCGCGGGTGCTGCCGCGGCCGGCGCCACCTTGGCCGTGGCCGCCGCCGGGGTTTGATCCAGCTTCTGCTTCATCTGGTTCACAATTGAACGCAACTGTTCGATTTCCTTTTGCTGTTCTGAAACTTGCTGCTTCAGCGTCGAAACATCGTCTTTCTTGCCGGAATCTTTCGACGAGTTGTCCGGCGCGGTTTGCGAAAATACTGGCGCAGCGAGCGCAATCATCATCGCTGCAACCGCAAGGCACCTGCAGAAAGTTACTCTGGTCTGCATTCTTCACCCCTCCGATTCGAGTGTATTTGTTTCATTGGGATTATCAGTACTCAACCTAAATAAAACGAGCTAATCATGGCGGGGGCGTATTCATGGAGCGTTACGATAATGTTACATTTCCGTGAAAGACAAAAAGGTGTTGCACAATGAGAGACTTAACGAAGTGTAAATACTCCGGGCAGATTCTTCGCGGTGGCGAACTCCTGGCCAACCGTGGCTTCCCGTCTCAGTGGCGTTCTCGCAGGGTGCTGAAAAACCTTTTGGACGCTGTTATTCCGGCCCTGAGAGGTGTATAGTGTGGGCGCTTCAAGAGAGGCTTCCATGCTACATCTCGATACGGGCAATACAGGTTTCATGATTTTATGCACCAGCCTGGTCATGTTGATGACACCCGGCCTTGCCTTCTTCTATGGCGGCCTGGTGGGGCGTAAGAACGTTCTCGCCATCATGATTCAGAGCTTCGTCTCCATGGGCTGGACAACGGTAATCTGGTATCTCTATGGATATTCCCTATGCTTCAGCGGCGACTGGCACGGGATCATCGGCAACCTCAACAACGCCTGTCTGCGGGGAATCAGCCTCAATACCCCGTCTCCCAATGACACCATACCCGCGATGGTGTTCATCGCATTCCAGATGATGTTCGCCATTATTACACCGGCGCTGATCTCGGGCGCCTTCGCCAACCGGGTCACCTTCAAGGCCTACATGTTGTTCCT
>Ga0326727_10009298_pt1 | contig 24266 bp, 18 predicted proteins | sample MB2enrmetagenome_FD_207643 | JGI IMG/M metagenome (GOLD analysis project Ga0326727, IMG submission 207643) | Lab enriched peat soil microbial communities from McLean, Ithaca, NY, United States - MB29MY | ecosystem: Environmental > Terrestrial > Soil > Wetlands > Peat | place: USA: New York... | reverse complement strand
CCGGGTCTCTCCCCGGAGCGAGCTCAGGGCCGGATCACGTGCCACCTTTGCCGTCGACACCGAGCGGCTCAACTTCTTCGACTACGAGAACGGGTCGGCCATCTGGAGCTGACGGCGTGGCCGGGCGAGGTGACAGCTGGAGCCTGTCGGGCGCTATGCAGGCGCGGCTTAGAAGCACGACGTGGTGGAACCGCGTTGGTGCGGCAATCTCAGGCACGACGGCCGTTGTGGGAGCAGAGGGCCATGACAAGAACGCGGGCCACGCACGAGGGTCTGGAAGCAGGCACTCAGAGTCGTATCGGTGAGTTGTCCGGCCGGCCCGGTATTCAAGAAAGGTGTTGTCACACGCGGTGGGCGGGACAAACGAATTGGCGTGGCTGTGCAAGGATGGTCTTAAGTGGTGACGAATCGGTGGTGGACGACGAGGAGGTCCGGTTCTGCCGTCATCGACCTACCGGCCGCGTTGCGATGCCGACCGAACGAGCGCACATGGTGGTGTTTTCCCCAGCCGGACGGTGGAGCTCGCCGTCGTCAACGAGGATGGGATTTACGTTCCCTCGTACCGATGCCTCCCTATCGCATCGAGCTGCCATTTCAAGCTGACCACAGGGATCTTGGCTGGTAGGTGAGCGTGTCTCCTGCAACCACTGAGCAACTCACAGCCGATTCTTGGCGCAAGCCGACCCTTCGGCATCTGCTCGAGGAGACCGACCGATTCCTGGTAGCCGTTGAGCTGGTCACGAGCCGCGGGGTGATCAGTGACCTGGCGGGGCAGCGGGTCCTGAGCCACGCGCTTGCTTTGGCCGAAAGCGACCGGATCGATGTGCTCTCCATCACCGACAATCCGGCGGGGAACGCAATGCTCGCCGCAGATACGCTCGGCGCTGATCTCCGCTCACACGGCCAGGAAGTGATCATCCATCTAGCTTGCAAGGACGGCAACCGGAACTCTCTCCAAAGTCGTGCCTGGAAGCTCGCGTCGGAGGGGTTCGACAACATCCTTGCCCTGACGGGCGACTATCCGAAGCCCGGGTACGGGGGCATGGCCCGCCCGAGTTTCGACATCGACTCGGTGGGACTCCTTGCGATGTACTCGGAGATGAACCGGGGCCTTTTGGACGAGACGACGGGACGCCGCATGAAGCCTACGAACTTCTTTCTGGGCGCCGTCGTGACGAACCACAAGCGTCTCGAAGCCGAGTTGGTGCCCCAGTACTTGAAGTTGCGTAAGAAGATCGAAACCGGGGCGCGTTTTATCATCAACCAAGCCGGATACGACGCGCGAAAAGACGATGAGCTGTTGCGTTGGCTCGCTCTTTCCGGGCTTAGCGTGCCGGTCATCGCGAACGTCTTTGTCCTCTCGCTCGGCGCGGCACGTGCGTTCAACGCCGGCCGCGTCCCCGGCGTCGTGGTCACCGATGAGCTGCTCGCACTCGCCGAGCGTTCCGCGCGCTCGTCTGATCGCGGACGCTCGTTCTTCCTCGAGCTGGCGGCAAAGCAGGTTGCGATCGCGCGCGGGCTCGGCTTCCGCGGTGCCTACCTGGGCGGCAAGCTGGACCTTGCAGATTGCGAGGAGATCCTTGCCCGCGCGGACAAGTTCGGCCCGGATGGCTGGAAGACACTTGCAGACGACGTCAACTTTGCCTGTTCAGACGAATTCTACTATTTCGGGCGCGACGAAACGACCGGCCTGTCCTCCTCGGCGTTAAACGGCGCACTTGTCGCATCGCGCACCGCTGCAGCGCGGCGGCGTGCGCGCTTTCGCACACCGCTCAACTATCGTGCCAGCCGTTTGGCTCACTGGGCCGTCTTCGACCCCGAGGCGCCGCTGTTCGACGTCGCGCGGAGGTTCTACTCGGCCGTCGAGTCTGCCCCGGTCCCTATTCGCAAAGCGCTCCACTTAGTCGAGCACGCTTCGAAAGTGCCCCTTTACAACTGCAAGGATTGCGGCGATTGCTCGTTGCCCGAGATCGCCTATCTCTGCCCCGAATCCCAATGTGCGAAGAACCAGCGCAACGGCCCGTGCGGCGGCTCGCACGACGGCCTCTGTGAGGTCGCTGATCGCGAGTGCATCTGGGCTCGAGCCTACGAACGCCTCAAGGCTTACGGCGAGGAGACCTCGATGCTGGATGGCCCGGTCGTATTCAACGACAACGCTCTCCGCGGCACGAGCGCCTGGGCCAACACCTTCTTGGGAAGGGACCACACAGCCCGTTCCGCGGCCGGACAGGAGGATGTGAAGTGAGGATCAGTGGTCAGGATTTCGTCGTAATCGGAGAGAACATCCACGCCACACGTGTGCTCCTGCAAAAGAGCGAGCGGATCGCGGTCGACAAGCAAGGGGAGGAGGGGATCGTTTTCGTCGACGAAGACGGCACCTCCCGACACTTGCGGATTCCCGCGGAGGAGAAGCTCTCGCAGCCCTACCAGGAGGGGCGCATCAAACACGTCCGGATCGCCGTACAAGTCGCGATGGCAGGAGCTGAGCCCGACCGCTCGACTGCACTTTCGTATCTCCGCACGCTCGCCCAGCGTCAGGTGAAGGCGGGTGCGCACTTTCTCGATGTGAACGTCGACGAGATCTCGACCAAACTCGACGACCAGCTTGAGGCGATGCGCTGGCTCGTCAGGGAGTTGGCACCGCTGGTCGATGTCCCGCTGTCGATCGATTCGTCCAATCTCGAGATCATCGGCGCAGGTGTCACCGAGGCTGCCGAGGCGGCGGGCACCCGCGTCGGGCCGCCGATGCTCAACTCGGCGTCGCTCGAGCGGGTCGAGGCGCTCGAGATGGCGGCACGACTCAACGGACCCGTCGTTGTCACCGCCGCCGGTGAGTCGGGAATGCCGACGAACACCGAAGAGCGGGTGGCCAACGCCAGCTGGATGGTGGAGGCGTCACTGGCAGCCGGTATCCCACTGGGTCGGATCTTCGTCGACCCCCTCGTCTTCCCGATCGCCGTCGACGGCGAATATGGTCGACACTGTCTAGACGCGATCGCCGAGCTGAGGCGATGCTTCGGGACCGAGATCCACATCACCGGCGGCATGAGCAACGTCAGTTTCGGACTTCCCAACCGGCGGCTCTTGAACGACGCGTTTATGCTCTTGGCGATCGAAGCCGGCGCTGACAGCGGCATCATTGACCCGACAGTCCTCAAAGTCCAACGGGTCCTGGCCGCGGACCGGACGAGCCGCCCGTTCCAAGTCGCCCTCGACGTTCTCACCGGTGTCGATGAGAACTGTCGGGCGTACATGAAGGCCTACCGAACCGGTGAGCTCATGCCATAGCCGTCCTGACCTCAGGAACGACCATCGCCCTTGTGGTCAGATCAGGTTCCCAGGGAACTTACGTGAATGCCCGGTTCGCTTGCCTCGTCCCGTAAAGACCGTTGTGGCCTATTTCCTATAAAACAATGCTCCGTTGGCTCAACCGTCGTACCCGTCGACAATGACTCCGTTGATGTCCCACAAGTCCTCCCAGGACTGATCCGCCTTCCATAGGAAGACATGACCTTTGATCAGGCGGTCGCCACGGTCGATGCCCGCGATGGCCGCCATTTCGTCCGCGGTCAACGGGTCGCTCACGACGCTCTCCAGGTTTGACTCGTATTCGTTTCGCCTGACGGAAAACGGGATTGGCGTCTGTCCCCGCTGAACGGCCCACTTGACGCACACGACGGCCGGGTGGACCCCATGGTCCATCGCAATTCGGACAACCACTGGGTCCTCGATGTCAACGGTGTCTTCCGGCGTCATGTCCCTCTCGGGCCGTTCTGGGGACCCGATGGGGCAAAACCCGATCGGTTGGATGCGCTTCTCCACAAGGTACGAGAACAGCTCGGGTTGCTGGAAATGGGGGTGGAGCTCCATCTCGTTCACTGCGGGCTGGATCCGGGCGTCCCGCAGGAGCAATTCCATCTTGGGGATGGTCATGTTGGACGTGCCAATGTGGCGGACGAGCCCTTCGTCAACGAGTCGCTCCATCTGCCGCCATGTGGCCATGAACTCCTCGTGGACGTATGGCCGGGCGTGGGCGCTGCGGGACGTCACGTCGACACCGGGCGCGTGGTGATTGGGGAACGGCCAGTGAACCAGGTAAGCGTCGAGGTAGTCAACGCGCAGGTCGGTGAGGGACTTCTGGCAGGCAGGTATGACGTCTTCGGGTGCGTGCTTGTCGTTCCACAACTTGGACGTGAGCCAGAGCTGCTCGCGCGGGAACCCTTCCAGCACTTGGCCGATCTCCGCTTCGTTGTCGTAGACGGAGGCGCAGTCGAAGTGCCGGTAGCCCACCTCTAGGGCACCTGCCACTGCGGTCGCGACCTCCGCGGCGGAATAGCGGTCCGAACCGAACGTCCCCAACCCGATCGCCGGCATGAGCGCGCCACCCTTGAACTCTCGCACCGGCACTCTTTCAGGATCTACAGTCATGTCTGCTCCTTGCTGCTCGGTCCGACACCTGGCTACGCGTGCGGCGGCCTCAGGCTTGGGACCGGGCACCGCCAGTTTCCTGGGACCGGACGAATTTTCGAGGCCTAGGCGGACCCCACCATGAAGTCCGTCAGCTCTCTGAGCGAAGTGCCCTTCGGGTTAACGGCCGCTACGATCCTGCCTGCCCTCATGACCAACAGATGGTCGGCAAGCTCCAGCATTTGCGGCAAGTTGTGGCCCACCACAACCACGGTTTCACCGTGGTCCGCCGTGTCCCGGATAATCCGCAAGAAAGCAGCAGTCTCGCGCGGGCCGAGGGAGGCTGTCGGCTCGTCGAGGAGCACTACTCGTGCTCTGAAGTACATAGCCCGAGCAAGCGCGACAGCCTGGCGTTGCCCGCCGCTTAGCTGCTTCACGCCGACCCTGGACGGAGGCATGTTTATCCTCAGCAGCTTCAGTGCTTCGTCCGCGTCCTTCCGCATCGCGCGCCGGTCGACTAGGCGCACTCCCAAGATTCGCCGCTCCAGTTCACGGCCAAGAAAAACGTTATCCGCGACGGTCAAAGTATCTACGAGAGCTAGGTTCTGGTACAGCGACTCGATCCCAACTTCCCTCGCCGCCCGGGCGGTGTGGAATGTCACAGGATGCCCGTCGAGCAGTACCTCTCCTTCGTCCGGCATCTCGAAACCACTGAAGATCTTCAATAGTGTCGACTTCCCGGCACCGTTGTCACCAACGATGCCGGTAAGGCCTGGCCAGAACTCAACGGACACTTCTCTCAGGGCGCCAACGTGTCCGTACCATTTTGACAAGTGCGTAGCTGCCAAGCGCGGGACGGCAACTGTGTTGCTATCAAGCATGCTTCCTCCCAGGTGCTCGCGCTCAGGTTTGAGTTTCTCTATCGCCGATGACCCGGGCGACAACCAACGCGATAAGGATCACCAGTCCGTAGACCGCCTCTTCCCAAAAGACGTTGACGTTCTTGAGGTCCAAGATGTTCTGGACCACCGCAAGAACCAAAACCCCGCAAGCGACGCCGACCATGTTGCCCTTGCCGCCGAGGAGGCTCACACCGCCTATGACGGCAGACGCGAACGCTATGAAAATGACGCCCTCATTGTACCCTTGGCTGGCGGTAATCGCGCCGTCACGTCCCATCTCCACGAAGCCCCCCATGGCCGCGAGCACACCCGCGGCCATGTAGACGCCGATCTTCACTCGGTCGACGTTGATGCCGGCCGCGCGAGCTGCCTCGGCGTTACCGCCCACGGCATAGATAGAGCGGCCAGCCCGGCGGTAACGCAGGAACAAGCCAACCGCGACAAATACGACCGCCGCCGCCACCAGCGATACCGGTACCGGGCCCCAGAAGTTACCCCCGATGTAGGAAAAGCAAGTAGGCAGGTAGGAGATCGTCTGCCCGTTGACGATGCCGTCTTGAACACCTGCCAGCCCTATCAACATCCCGAGGGTGACGATGAAGGCACTGAGATGCGCCTTCACAATCAGGACGCCGTTCACGAAACCGACAGCGGCGCTCACCAAGAGGAGCACGACCAATCCGAGGTACGGATTGAGATTGAGGCCGGCACCGAAGGCCGACGCAGGCGCTACCAGCCAAGTCGCCAGCATCGGCGCAAACCCATAAGTACCTCCGAGGGACAGGTCCATGCTGCCGATCATCACGACGAGCGCTTCGCCCGCCGTGATCAGCGCGATGGAGGAGGCATACTGGCCGATCCCCCAGAAATTGCTGGACTGGAAGAAGACTGGGCTCATCAGGGCGCCGGCGACGATCAGCAAGATGAGCACCGGCAGCAGGCTCACGTCTCTCAAGAGGGTCAGGGCCCTGCCCTGGGCGGCTGCCTGGCTATCGTCTTCCTGCCCCGTTGGCCGCGCCAGCGCGGTGGCCTCCGTTTCACTGCTGGCCCCTATCATACTGTCACGCTCCCAACCAGGGTGGACTTGCCGGCCCCATTGCGGCCAACCAACCCGACGCAGCGAGCCGAGCGCAGCGACGGGGTTACCCCCCGCAAGGTGACCACGGCGCCACGCCGCCTGGAAATACGGATGGCGTCGGCGACGAGCACATCTCCGTTTTTCATTGATGTTGTTTCAGGACTCACGACCAGACCTTCCAGATGTCGACCCACCTACTCCCTCCTCAAACTGGAGAGGAGGGAGTAGGGACGAAGCCTATTGGCTGTCGAGAGGGTTAGGGCGTTACTCCGTTGCAAATCCCACCGTGGGCCGCGCCGTAGACATTGCCCCAGAGCGTTGGATCAGTGACTGGCGTGGTCGTGAAGCCGGCTGGCTGCCCGTCGGTTGCGGGCCCGCTTAGCGTCAGCTGCGTCTTGGTGACGAAGGGGGCAACGATCGGGTCGGTCAGCTGGACGTCACCTTTATAGCTGACGTCGCCCAGAGGGGCGCTGCTCAAACCGGGCATCCCGACCTTGAGGATGACACCCCTCGCCGCGTCTACGGCGTACTCGATCGCGCCCAGGGAGTACAGGTTGGCCGGCTGCGACGACGCGAAGTCCATCCAACCCTGGCTGATGTAGCACTGTTCGTAGGCGACGCCGTCATCTCCGCCGAGGATTACATGGGGCTTGGTGCCGCCGGCGGGGCCGTAGCCCTTTGCTTGGAGGAACTTGATGATACCCGGGTCCGGCCCGCTGTACTCGTCGTAGACGGCCTTGACCTGGGAGTGATAGGCGTCGATGGCCGTCTCTGTAAAGGTGAGCGCGGTATTCGGGTTCCAGAGGGTGTCTTTCGACAAGACATGGACTTTGGGATCCAGCTTCGCCATGCAGTCGTTGAAGCTGAGGGCGCGGTCGTGGCCGTTGGAGGAGACCTGCTGACCCTCGTTGTCAACGACGTACCCCGACTTCACCTTCGACGCGATGTAGGCGCAGGCCGAGTAGCCGTAGAACAAGTTGGACGCCCGCACGACGATGGCGTCCTTGCCGACACCAAGGATCGTGTCCACCGAGATAATCGGAACGTTGTGCGCGTAAGCATACGAGATCGAGGGTCCTTCAGCGGAGGCGTCCTCGGGGTTCACGATGATCGCTTGGGCGCCCTCGTTGACGAGGTCCTTGATTTGCTGGTTCTGCAAGGTGGCGTCACTGCCATAGGTGTCGCAACAAACCAATGGTCCGATGAGTTGGACGTTGAACTGCTTGGCGAACTGCTGCTCGTAAGCCACATAGGCAGACCAGAACGCGGTGTTGTTGTAGCTCAGGGCCACGCCGACCTTGATCGTTTGGCTCGGTGCCGCTGCGCTGGCAGCACTAGCTGCCCCGACGCTGCTCAGAGACAGCGCAACGAGCCCAGCCGCGGCCGTCATGCCCATGACCTTCTTAAGCCAAGGTTTCATTAATCCTCCCATTTCTGTTTTACGGGGGTTTTCGTCACCTCGGGCTTTGACGCCCAAGTCGCTAAAAAGTTGATTAGTTACGAGCTACTTTCGTCGCTAACTTCGCGCCTTGTTGATCACCTCCCCTCGGTCAGACGTCAAGCCGTTCCAGGTCAATCTCCAGGAAACGGCAGACTGCCCCGAGCTCGGCTGTTATGTCACCCGGGACAGCGTGGATGTGGTTCGCCCCGAACCGGGACAGGAACACGTCTGCAGGAGCATCCATCCTCGTGAAGGCGTGGGGCCAGATATAAGTGCTCTGGTGCATGAGCACCTCGTTCTTCTCGTCGTCGTAGACCTCGAAGCGGCCCTTGGTGACCTGCAGCCGGTAGACACCGTTCAAGCGGGAAAGACGACCGAGGGTGACCTCGCCGGGGGCAGCAAGAAAATGAACCGCCGCACCGCCTAGCGGGAAGTACCACTCCTCGGGGTACAGGTGCACCTTGGAGAGGTTCTCGGCAGGGTCATCCGAGCGGGCGGCGAACCAGGTGGCGTGCTGGCCGGAGTTCTCCAGGTCCCAGATGCCCTCTTCGGGGAAATAATGACGCACGTCGGCGAACAGCACCGGTGTACCGGTGATCTTGTGCATGATCTGCATCGTGAGGGCGCCGTCCATGTCGCACTCGGTCGCACAGATCACCGGCGCCTTGGGGCCGTCGAAGTCGTACGGATCGTTCAGGAACGCCTCGGCGATGTCGGCGGTGGTGAAGTTGTTCGTCAGCTCGGGCTGGCCCTTGATCCCGCAGAAATCGATCTGGCTCTCCTCGATGATCTGTTTCATGGCGTAGTAGGAACGGACCTGACGCTCGAGGATCTCGGGGGTGAGCTTCTTGCCGTCGTAGTGGACGCCCGCTGCGTTCTTCTCGAGCCACTCGCGCCCGGCCGAAGCCTGGTGAGCGGGGATGAGCTCTGACCTGCGGACGATCTCGTACTGGTCGACCTCCTCCACGTCGATGCCGAACCGGCGCATCCACTCGTCGGTGCGCCCCACCGCCGTGTACATCCCCATGGAGCGGCCCCCGACCCGGGCGAAGGTGGAACCTTGCAGGGAGGTGGCCGCGTGTGCGGCGCAGACTAGTTGCCTGAGTCGATTGGCTACTGTCTCTTCTTCCACGTCACCCCAGAGCCGCTCATGGCGACGGCCCAACTGGTCCAGGCTCCCGCCGGCGGCCAGCATCCCGACCATGCCCGGATAGGTGGGGTCGATGTTGGAGAACAAGAGCAGGGGGCCGGCGATGGCCTGTGCGGCGTGGACCGAGAAATGCGGCCACGCCCATACCGGGTAGTTGAAGATGGTGAGGTCGGGTCGCTGAGCGGCCAGGCGGCGGCCTTCACGCACCGCCGTCGTGCTGGAGGTGATCGGTTCGGTCCCCCGCACCACCTCCGCTCCGAATGCCTCGCAGGAAGTCGCGATGCGTCCTTCCACATCTGTCGCGAACTCGGCTACGCCTTTATGAACGAAGTCACGACCATCGCTGAACGTGAGGATTCCGACACGGAACACTAGATTCTCCTAGCAAACGATTTACTCACAATCCTGTAAGATCTCAAGAGGCTGTAACACCACGCCTAGAGCTTGGAGGCCGTAATGCCTAAGGTCCGTTGACCATTAATCGCCGCATAGGACCGCCGCATGCCCCGTGTCATTCTAGGATGTTGCAGTAATCGTGTACCCTATTACTATCCGATGTCAAGCCCGCAGGGAGAGACACCGAGGCGTGATGAGCAACACCGAGCGACCATGACCACCATCGTCGACGTGGCCCGCGCCGCCGGAGTCTCCACCGCGACGGTTTCCAGGGTGCTCAACAACCATCCGCAGGTCGACCCGCGCCTCGCCGCCACCGTGCTGCAGGCCGTGAAGGACCTCGGCTACCGCCCCAACCGGGTCGCACGCAGCCTGCGCACTCGGATGGTAATGCTGTCGCCCACGTTGCAAATCAGAGGGAGCTCATCACCCAAATCTCGCGTTGTCGCCCGACACCGCTGAGAAGGACCCTCAGGAGAGGCCAGGACTGTTCTAGACAGCCGCGAGAAAGGAACCAGGATGCTGAAGAACATCGACCCGCTGTTGACCGCGGAGCTGCTCTCTGTGCTGGCGGCAATGGGCCATGGCGACGAGCTGGCGGTCACAGATGCCAACTTCCCGGCCGACAGTGTGGCCCGCGGCACCTTCCACGGACGGGTGATACCGCTGGCCGGAGCTTCGCTGCCGGAAGTGGTGCGTGCCATCGTCTCAGTGCTGCCTCTCGACGAGTTCGTGGACGCGCCGGTGCGCAGGATGGCCATCGACGTCACACCCGACGAGGTTCCCGAGGTGCAAAAGGAGGTTCAGGTGGTCATCGACGCCGCTAGCGGCAGGCATTGGCCGATGGGCGTCTTGGAGCGTTTCGCCTTCTATGAGGCCGCCTGCGGCTGCTTCGCGGTGGTCCTCACAGGAGAACGCCGCCTCTACGGCAACGTCCTAATCAAGAAAGGAGCCATCCCACCGGAAAGCTAGGCAATCAGCTTCGGCCGGATGGCTGCCAGCCTGCGCCGACATCGAGGAGTGCTCACCAACCGGCGATCGCTCTCCCTCTAGCTAGGCCCTTACCTCACAGACCGTCAACAGTGTGTCTTCAATGACATCGTGCCAACCATGCAGAGCTCCGGGCTCGAACATGAATATCTCGGGGCCGTGGTAGTCGACTTCCCGACCACCGGGAAGGACCAACTTTCCACGCCCAGTGACAATCTGACACAACGCATAGCCAGGGCCGCTATGAATCGGCACGGAACATCCTGCCGGGATGCGGTATAGCGTGCTAGTACCGTTGGGCGAGCGATGCAGCTCCGCGGCGACTTGTCCGAAATCATCTGCGTCTGCCCAAGGAGGAACTGCGGACACCTGAAACTCAACTTGCCCGTCACTCAGACTGAAGACGGTCGTTCGCACGATGTAAACCCTCCAATCGGTTCCAAGGCCATTCGGTTTGCTAACTAGACCATTACCGGATATAGATTATAAGAAGGACAGCCTCCTGAGGGTCCTTCTCAGCGGTGTCGGGCGACAACGCGAGATTTGGGTGATGAGCTCCCTCTGATCTGCAACGTGGGCGACAGCATTACCATCCGAGCCGCGCCTGTGTAGCCGTCCAACCGGCTCAAGAGCAGCCGGGCGCTCTCCACTCCGAGGTCGTAGGCGGGCTGGGCGACGGCCGTGAGCGGGGGTTGCAACAGTGAGGACCAAGGCATGTCGTCGAAGCTGACGACAGCTATGTCGGCGGGGATGGCGAGCTTGGCCTGGGCGATGGCCTGGAGAGCGCCAATGGTCATGAGGTGGTTGGTCACAAACACCGCGTCGGGGCGTGGGACCTCGGCCAACAGCTCTTGCATGGCCAACTGACCGCCGAGCTCCCGGAAGTCGGCCACGCGCACCAGGGAGTCGTCCAGGATCACCCCGGCCTCCGTGAGGGCTTTGTGGTACCCGACCTGACGCTGGTAGCCGGTCGTGACCGTGAGCGGGCCTGTGATGCACGCGACGCGCCTGTAACCTCCGGCCAGCAGGTGGCTCACCGCCTCGCAAGCACCCGAAACGTTGTCGACGACGACGCTGTCGGCCTGCTGGCCGGGAAGCGTCCGGTCAACTAACACCACGGGGATACCGAAGTGCACCAACGGCGACAGGTCGGTGCGTGGGCCTGACGGCGTGAGGATCACGCCCCCGACGTTCTCGGCGACGGCGAGCTCTATGTAAGAGGCCTCTTTGGCAAGGTCCTCGTCGGTGTTGCAGAGGAAGAGCGAGTACCCCGCCTCGTAGGCGACGTCCTCCACTCCCCGCACGACCGCGCCGAAGAAGGGCCCAGTGCGGATGTCGGAGATGATCAGCGCCCAAACTCGGTTACGACGCGTGCGCAGGCTGCGTGCGACCCGGCTGGGGCGGTAGCCGAGGTCCTTCACGGCCTGCAGCACGGTGGCGGCGAGGCGCGGGTCGACCTGCGGATGGTTGTTGAGCACCCTGGAAACCGTCGCGGTGGAGACTCCGGCGGCGCGGGCCACGTCGACGATGGTGGTCATGGTCGCTCGGTGTTGCTCATCGCGCCTCGGTGTCTCTCCCTGCGGGCTTGACTTCGGACTGCAGTTATGGTGCACGATTACCATGACGTCTGCAACAACACGCAACAACGCCGGTGCAACCGGCAGCAAGGATTGATCGAACGACCCTGACTGCAAGTGCTTTACCTCCCTGGACAGGGTGTTCCAGTTTCTTGAAATCTTATAGGAGAGCAGGTAAATCGTTTTCTACCAGACCTAATATCGAATCGCGATCGCTCAACCGCGGGAGTTGGGATGAGGCAGAACCGGACAACGCTGTGACGGGCATGGGAACCGTTCGCGAACGGGAATCGAGCCATCAGACGGAGGAACAAGTGCTCAAGGTCGTAACTCTCGGTGAAATCCTGGTGGAGATCATGACGGACGAGCGCGGCCATGGCTTTCGGGAACCTCTGAGACTTGTCGGCCCCTTCCCGAGCGGTGCTCCGGCAATCTTCATCGACCAAGTCGCCAAGCTCGGCCAACCTTGCGGCATCATCGGCTGCGTCGGGGACGACGACTTCGGCCGAGTGAACCTGGAACGACTCGGAAAGGACGGCGTCGACGTCAAAGCAGTCGAGGTTCATCCGACGTACGTGACGGGAAGCGCGTTCGTCCGCTACCGGGACGACGGGGGCCGTGACTTCGTGTTCAACATAAGGAACAGCGCTTGCGGCCAGTTGCGGTTGACAAAAACCGGATTGGAGCTGCTTCAAGAGTGCAACAACTTGCATGTCTCCGGCGCATCGCTCTCGTCTCCTCAGATGATCGAGATGGTGGCAAAGGCAATCGAGTTGGTGAAGACAAATGGTGGCTCGGTCTCCTTCGACCCGAACATCCGCAAGGAGGTGGTGCGTGACCCGGAGGTACGTGCAGCTCTCCAAGCCGTGTTGGCAAGCTGCGACACGTTCTTGCCCAGTGGCGAGGAGCTGACTCTGCTGACCAAGGCGACCACGCCAGAAGCGGCGGTCGCCGAGATCCTGGGAATGGGTGTCGGCGCCATCGTGGTGAAGAACGGGGCTAAAGGAGCGACCTACCACGATGTCAACGGCAGCCGGAACGCACCGGGATATCCCGTGGAAGAGGTGGACCCCACGGGCGCTGGCGACTGTTTCGGTGCCACTTTCATCACGTGCCGCCTGCAGGGCCGCAGCGTGGAAGAAAGCCTCGATTACGCGAACGCCAGCGGTGCCCGGGCGGTGACCATTAGGGGTCCGATGGAAGGCACCTCGAGCTTCGCTCAGCTCGACGCTTTGAAGTTGAGCACCCAGGTGGGTCGCGCCGCGCGCCTGACTGCCCTCATCTCGCCCCACACCAACGGTGTCGGTGCGGGGTCGTCGGGCATCACCTCGGTGTGCTCGGCACATCCGATGGTGGTCGAAGCGGCCATGCGACAGGCCGCCGCTGACGGGACGGTGCTGCTCTTAGAGGCGACCTGCAACCAGGTCAACCAGGAAGGTGGCTACACGGGCCTCACTCCCGCCGCCTTCCGCGACCAAGTGCACGATATCGCTGACAACGTTGGGTTCCCGTGGCAGCAGATGATTCTTGGTGGCGATCACTTGGGCCCGAATCCGTGGCGGCACCTACCCTCCGAGAATGCGCTGGCAAGGGCTGAGGCGATGGTGGCCGCCTACGTCGCGGCCGGGTACGAGAAGATCCACATCGACACCAGCATGGGTTGTCAAGGTGAACCAGAGCACTTGCCGGACGCCGTGACGGCCGAACGGGCGGCGCGCCTCGCAGTCGTCGCCGAAGCCGCGGCGACTGGCGTCGGCACGAGACCTCACTATGTCATCGGCACCGAGGTGCCGGTGCCAGGTGGGGCAGTAGCGGAGATCAAGCATCTCGAAGTGACCCGGCCAGAAGCAGCCGTCGCCACGTTCGAAGCGCACAGGCGCGCCTTCGCCGCCGCTGGAGCTGGTGCCGCGTTCGAGGCGGTGATCGCCTTGGTGGCACAGCCCGGGGTCGAGTTTGACGACCGGAACGTCGTGGTTTACCAGCCGGAGCGCGCCCGCGAGCTCAGTGCCGCACTCGGTGAGATGCCAGGACTGGTGTTCGAGGCGCATTCCACGGACTATCAGCCCCTGCAGAGCCTCTCCAGGCTGGTGACAGACGGCTTTGCGATCTTGAAAGTTGGGCCAGGTCTCACCTTCGTCCTGCGAGAGGCCCTTTACGCACTCGACGAGATCGCAGCAGCCTTGTCTCCGAGCTGGCGTGAGCACTCGCTGATGACCGAGATGGAAAGGGAGATGCTCGCCAACCCTGGGTACTGGCAGTCCCACTATCAGGGTGATCCGGATGAGCAACGTGTGCTCCGCCACTTCAGCTACAGCGACCGCATCCGTTATTACTGGGCGTCCCCGGCGCCGCAGGAAGCGGTCCGACGGCTCCTGGACCACCTGACGCGAACCCACATCCCCGAGCCGCTGATCAGCCAGTTCCTGCCGACGCTTTATCCCCGCGTGACCAGCGGGGCGCTGGACCCGATACCCAGGACCCTCGTGCTCGAAGCGGTTCGCGATGTGCTTCGTGTTTACGCTTCCGCGTGCGGGGCCACGAGGGCCACCGAACGGCTATCCGCCTCGGCAAACGACCCGCGATGACCGCTCCCGCCGGCCCCGTGCCACCTTCGAACGACCTAGCGAAATCCACTCGACAGTCATAGGAGATGCCATGACCAAAGAAAACCGGAGACGTGCCATCGTCAGCAGCACCGACGTTGTCGAGGTGCTCACCGAGGCCATACCGCCACTCGAGCCCGGCGAGGCGCTTGTCGAGATGTCCGTGTCAGGGCTGTGCGGTTCGGACAAGGCCGGTGTCCACGGTGAGCACGCCTTCATGAAACCCCCCTACTACCCCGGGCATGAAGTGGTCGGTGTCGTGGTCGCCGTGACCGACGGCGTGAACAACGTCGAGGTCGGAGATCGGGTGACCATCGAGCCGACCCTGGTGTGCGGTCACTGCAAGCCATGTCTTCACAAGATGGAGAACCTCTGTGAGAACCTGCAGTTCTTCGGTTGTGGATATCGAGAAGGCGGGATGGCCGACGTCTTCTCTGCGCCAGCCGCACGACTGCACAAGATCCCCAAAGCCTTCAGCGACTATGAAGCGGCACTGATCGAGCCCTTGGCGACGCCTGTGCACGCTGTGCGGCTGGTCGGGGACCTCACAGGCAAGAAGGTGGTCATTCTCGGGGCGGGCACGATCGGGCTCATGACTCTCATTGCCGCCCGCCGCGCCGGAGCCACCATGATACTGAGTACCGATACCTTGACCACCAAGCGTGACCTCGCCCTGGAACTGGGGGCTGACGCTGTGGTCGACGCAGGAGTGGACGACCTGGCCGGAGTGGTCCGAGGCGAGCTCGGGGAAAGCGCGGACGTCGTATTCGACTGCGTGGCCAACCAGGCGACACTCGGAGAAGCCATCAAGATGGCCATCAAGGGGGGCACGGTGGTCGTGCTGGGAGGGCCCCGCAAGCTCGCGACGGTCGACTTGCCTGTGATCCAGGAGTACCAGATCCGCGTCCAAGGAGCGGCCACCTACCGATGGGAGGACTTCGACGAGGCCATCGAAATCATCGGCGGTGCCGACTTCGATGCCGATCGGTTCATAACGGCCACCTTCCCCCTCCCGAAAGCGGCGGATGCCTTCGCCGCCATCACTGCCGGCGGCGAGGTCAAGATCCTCGTCGTCGCTGACCGAGGTGACGACTGAGACAAGAACCGCCCTGGTCACCTGCCACTCGACTGGTGAGGTGAGATGAAGTTCGGGCCCGGCGTAGAAGGGACCGGGAGGGCGACGATCAAAGCTCGGCTCCTGACGATGATGCACCTTCGAGACGACGATTGCGTCAACATCGTCCCAGGACTCGCCTGATCACAGGACATCGTTATTGAGAGGAAACCCGTCGATGGCACAGCCAGCGCCAGTCGTTGGAGCAGAGCCGGCAATGCCATCCGGAGCAGCACGCGTCGCAGCGGTCGATCTCGGCGCCTCGAGCGGGCGGGTGTTCGTCGCCGAGTTCGGCAGGGAGCACTTCGAGTTTGCTCAGATCCACCGGTTCTGGAACGGAGCCATCAGGGTTGGCGGCCATATCCACTGGGATGTGCTCGGCCTCTACCGCGGCATTCTCGAGGGCCTCCGCACCGCAGGTCGCGTGGGACGCCTGGATTCGGTCGGGATCGACTCTTGGGGAGTCGACTACGGCCTCCTCGACGCCGATGGGACGCTGCTCAGCAATCCCGTCCACTACCGTGACGACCGCACCCGCGCCGTCGTCGACCCGGTCGTGCAGAGCGTCGGAGCCCTTGAGCTCTATCGCCGGTCGGGCATTGCAGTAGTGCCCTTCAACACGATCTTCCAGCTCGCCGCTGGTCACGACGACGCCCTGTTCGCTTCGGCGCGAACACTTCTCCTCATCCCGGATCTTCTCGCGTACTGGCTCACCGGGTCCCTTGGGTCCGAGGAGACCAACGCGTCGACCACGCAGTTGTTCAGGGTCGACGAATCCGGGTGGGATGCAGAGCTGATCGCCAAGGTCGGGGTCTCGCCCGGCCTCTTCGCACCAATCCGCCGCCCCGGAGAACAACTTGGCCTGCTCCTCCCGGATGTGCTCGCCGACGCGGGCCTGGATTACGAGGTTCCCTTCACGGCAGTCGCCTCACACGACACGGCTTCGGCCGTCATGGCCGTTCCAGCCGCCGACTCTCATTTCGCGTTCATCTCCTCGGGGACGTGGTCCCTGGTCGGAGTCGAGCTGGACCAGCCAGTACTCAGTGAGGAGAGCCGTGCCGCGCAGTTCACCAACGAACGAGGTGTCGACGGCTCGTTCCTCTACCACCGCAACGTAATGGGGCTTTGGTTGCTCCAAGAGTCGATGCGAACCTGGGATCGCCTGAGCAGCACCTTCTCTCTCGAGGAAGTTGTTTCCTGGGCCGCTACCGAATCACCTCTCCGTACCGTCTTCGACCCCGATGATCCGGCGTTTTTCCCACCGGGCGACATGCCCGCACGAATCGCGCGGGTCTGTCGCGAGCTGGGTGAGCCGACTGCCGAAACACCCGCACAGGTGACGCGCGCCATCCTTGACAGCCTCGCCCTCGCATACCGGCGAACGCTGCGTCTTGCTTCCGAGCTGTCGGGCAAACGCGTCGACGTCATCCACGTCGTCGGCGGCGGAGTGCACAACGCCCTGCTCTGCCAACTCACTTCCGACGCGTGCGGCCTTCCGGTCGTGGCGGGGCCCGACGAGGCGGCGGCGATCGGAAACGCGCTCGTGCAGGCTCAGGCGCTCGGCAGAGCGGGAAGTGGCCGGTGGGCAGCCCGCGCGAGCATCGCCGACAGGATGGAGCTGCGCGTCTATCACCCGTCCGAAGGTGAGGCGCAACGATGGGAGGCCGCAGAAGCCCGTTTCGCGAAGCGGTGAGGCGGTCAGCGGCTAAACGCAACCAAGCACGTCGGCTGCTATATCGATCACACTCTCGCCATAGGGCAGGAGGAACCTCCGACCCGCGTGGCGACCTCGTGGTCAAGGGTCCCGTCATCCGGTCACCCCGTGACCGGCAGCGTTCTCCCTCAGTAAACCCAGACCTCTTCGCCGATCGGCGCGATGTTGTCGGCCCAGATCCAGTCGATCGCCTCATTGCTCACGCGTACGCAACCGTGTGAAACGGGATAGGGCGGCACAAAGGAGTCACCGTGAATCGCGATGCCGGATTCGGTGAAGAACCTCGGTCGCCAGAGCGCGCCGAGCGAATCGACATCCAGACCATTTATGTACCCGAAGATGTGGAACACGCCAGTTGGAGTTATTGCCACCGACGTCACGCCCTTGTCGGTGTAGGTGTAGCCGCCGCCTGTCGAGGTGTTGAGGGTGTACGCAAGCTTGCCCCCTTGGATCACCATGACGAGGTCGTCCTCGAGATCCACTTCGATCAAGTTGCCGGACGCGGGTCGCGGAGTGGGTACGACACCGCTCGCGAGCGCGGCGATGGTCCGAGCGCCGACGACACCGTCACGGGTGAGGTCGGCGGCCTTCTGGAGCGCCCACACGGCCTGTTGTGTCGAGTCGCCGAAGACGCCGTTCACAGGTCCGAGCCAGTAGCCGAGCCCGCTGAGCAGCTCCTGTAGCCTTCGCACCGAAGGGCTGGCGTCGCCGAGTTGTAGGCCGGGCTGCACGTCGGTGTTGGTCGTCCAGATCGGCCGGTTCGCCGGTGAATAGACGACGGCGTTGCCATCGTTCTGGAGACTCAGGTAATAGCCGTTGCTGCGGACGCCTCCGCCACTCTTCGAGTCCCAGAGCACGTTCAGACCCTGGTATATGACGAGGTTGCCGTCGTTTTGCATTATGAGGTGGTCCGGGGCGTCACCCCTCGTGGCGGAGTTCCAAAGAGGCTGGCCCTCCCAGTAGAGAACAAGGTTCCCATCGCTCTGCAGGATTAGTCGGTAGCGGCCGCTAGGCGAGACGAGCGCGGACCCGTCAAGGAGCACCTGTCCCGCTTGAAGGCGGGACAGATCGGTGGACTGCGCTGTGCGGGCACCCGCGGCGTGGTGGAAGATCGTGGCACCACTGGAAGCGGGCAGTGCGAGCACAGCAAGCGCTATGCCACCCAGGGTCAGGATTCGAAACAGAGTCGGCGGCTTTCGTACACCCTTCTGTTCCGTTCGCTTCTCGATCATGGAACCAGCGCGCACAAGACCCTCCGGACCGTCGACATCACTCACTCGACACACTCGCCGATCGACGCGTGTTCATGAGATCGTAAACGGTTCCGAGCCGGCACGTGTCGCCGCGTCGACCGGCGGGTCACCGGCGGTGGGTGTCACCGCGTGTGGCCCTGTCCGGTACCCGATTTCGGGAACGGGCGCCAAGACGAGCGCCAGCTCTAGTTCGTCGTGAAGTTCGATACCGTTCTCGGCCACGAGCGGGATGGACGGCTTGAGCGCCCTAGCCCGATCGACGGCGCCCTCGTGAACGGCGACGATCCGGAATCCCCGATGCTCGTAGAACTCAATCGCGTTCAGATCGTCATTCGTCGTGATCAGCCAGACGCGTGCCGTGCCCGCGTGCCGCGCGATCTGGCTCGCACGGGCCAAGAGGGCGGTGCCAATGCCTGAACGACCCTTCAGCGAGTCGATCGTGACCACTTCGACTCCTTGCCGATCCACACGATAAGTCAGCAGCCCGACTCGGTCACGTTCGTGCTCGGAGGACGTCTCCACCGCGACGAGCGCCTGCAGCGCTGCCGCGTCACGTCGGCGGCTCCCGGTGACGATCGTCGTGGAGCCCCATCGCGCCGTCAACGTGGACGTGATCCAATCGCGATCGGCTGGCACAGCCGGTCGGACCATCATGGCGCCACGATGCCACATTCATATGAAAGCAACGAGCGGTCGCTCATCTGATGCCTCCCGGTGCCAATGGCTCAATCATGACTTGACTAGTCAAGTATTGCGGACTACTCTCCCGTTGCCAAGGCGCGGTCACCGGACCCGTTTGAAACGCACCCAAACAAGGAGGAGACCGCGAACATGGCCGACTGGGGATTCGAGACCCGTCAGATCCACGCTGGCGCCGTAGCCGACCCGACCACCGGGGCGCGCGCGGTGCCCATCTACCAGACGACGAGCTACGTGTTCCGCGACACGGCACACGCTGCGGCGCTCTTCGGCCTCTCCGAGCTCGGCAACATCTACACCCGCATCATGAACCCCACTCAGGCGGTCTTCGAGGACCGCATGGCCGCGCTCGACGGCGGAGTCGGGGCTCTCGCAGTCGCGAGCGGTCAGGCGGCCGAAACGATCGCGCTGCTCAACCTGGCCGAGAACGGCGGTCATATCGTCTCCTCGGCCTCCCTCTACGGTGGCACGTACAACCTGCTCCACTACACCTTGCCGAAGCTGGGAGTCAGTGTGAGTTTCGTCGACAACCCCGACGACCCGGGCGCGTGGCGCGACTCGATCCGGCCCAACACGAGGGCGTTCTACGCCGAGACCATCGGCAACCCGAAAGGCGACGTGCTCGACTTCGAGGCTGTCTCGGCGGTCGCCCACGAACACGGCATCCCCCTCGTGGTCGACAACACCGTGGCCACGCCTTATCTGTGCCAGCCGTTCCTCCACGGAGCGGACATCGCTGTGTACTCGGCAACGAAGTTCATCGGTGGCCATGGCACCTCCATCGGCGGTGTGGTCGTCGACGGCGGGAGGTTCGACTATGTGAAGAGCGGTCGCTTCCACAACTTCACCGAGCCCGACCCGAGCTACCACGGCCTCGTCTTCTCGGAGCTGCCTGAGCCGCTCCGCCCGGCTCAGTACATCTTGAAGGCACGCCTTCAGTACCTGCGCGACGTCGGCGCTGCCATCGCTCCCCTGAACTCGTTCCTCTTTCTCCAGGGTCTCGAAACGCTCAGCGTCCGGATGGAGCGCCACGTCGCCAACGCCCTTGCGGTGGCCAAGTGGCTCGAGGCTCGCGACGAGGTCGAGTGGGTGAGCTACCCCGGGCTCGACTCAAGTCCCTGGCACGCTCGTCAGCTGCGCTACCTCCCGAGAGGTGGTGGCGCGATCCTCACCTTCGGCATCAAGGGCGGTAGGGAAGCGGGCAGCCGCTTCATCGAAGGGCTTGAGCTGTTCAGCCACCTCGCCAACGTTGGCGACGTCCGCAGCCTGGCGATCCACCCGGCGACGACGACCCACTCACAGCTGACCGAGGAGGAGCAGGCGACCACAGGCGTCACTCCCGACCTGATCCGGCTGTGCATCGGGCTCGAGACCCTCGCTGACATTCTCGGCGACCTGGATTCAGGTTTCCGAGCGGCCAAGGGCGCCTGAACTGAGCACCGCCATGATCGACGCCCCGGTCACGGGGGCCTGGCGACCGGGAGACCCTCCCGGTCGGCGGAGATTCATGTCGCTGTTCCGTGACGGGCACGGCCAACCGAGCGGCCTCGAGCTGGAAGCCGGCGGTCACCTGAACGAGGTCACGGTCGCTTACGAGACCTGGGGCAAGCTGAACGAAAGCGCCTCGAATGCTGTCCTCGTCCTTCACGCCTTGAGCGGAGACTCACACGTGAGTGGAACTGTCGAACCGGGACATCCGAGCCCGGGCTGGTGGGGGCCCCTCGTCGGCCCGGGCGCACCGATCGATACGGACCGCTACTTCGTCGTCTGTCCGAACGTGCTCGGAGGCTGTCAAGGAACGACCGGTCCGAGCTCGTGGGCGACAGACGGCAGGCCGTACGGATCCCGCTTTCCCGTCGTGACCGTGAAGGACCAGGTCGCCGTCGAGCGCGCGCTCGCCTTCGAGCTCGGTATCCACAGCTGGTACGCGGTGGCCGGCGGCTCGATGGGCGGCATGCGGGCCATGCATTGGATGGTGGACTTCCCGAACAACGTCGAGCGCGCAATCGTGGTCGCCACGGGTGCGGCCGCAAGTGCCGAGCAGATCGCCCTCTGTTCGTTGCAGAACCAGGCGATCCGCCTCGACCCGGACTTCCACGGCGGCGACTACTACGACTCGGACCAGGGGCCGGTCGCCGGTCTGGCTATCGCCCGCGGGGTCGGCCACTTGAGCTACCGCAGCGAGGTAGACCTGCAGCAACGCTTTGCCAACAACGCCCAAGAGCACGAGGCACCCCTCAGCGGGGGGCGTTACGCGGTCCAGTCGTACCTCGATCACCAGGGCGAGAAGCTCGTCTGCCGTTTCGACGCGAACAGCTACCTGGTCCTCAGCGAGGCCATGAACCATTACGACCTGGGTCGCGGCCTTGGCGGCGCGAAAGAGGCTCTTTCCCGTGTCCGGGCCCGGGTCACCATCGTCGGTATCTCCTCGGACCGCCTCTACCCTCTGCGGCTGCAGTGGGAGCTGGCAGAGCTGATCGGATGTGTGGACGATGTCCGGGTCATCGACTCGGTCGTCGGCCATGACGCGTTCCTCGTGGAGCACAAGGCAATGGGAGACGTGATCCGGGGAGCGCTCGCCTCGTAGGGGCTGGGTCAGGCACTACAAGCCAGCCCACCCATGTGCGTTGGGAGTGGCGTCACGCGCTCTGCAGGTCGCGGAACTTGAACGCGACGCCACCGGCGAAAGCCGCCACGGCACCGATCGCAAGAAGGATCCCCCCGCTCGTCCAGTCCGGGCTAACGGCGGGCGCGGCGGCCATCTGGTGGAACACCGACGTGTCGAGCACCCAGTGGTTCAGTCCCACAATTCCACCCACGAGCTCGACGAGGAACGACCAGACGAGCAAGCCGTAGGCCGCGACCGTCGCGGCGCGGGGCCACACGCCGAGAACGAACGTGCCTGCGCCGAGGATGCAGGCGGCAGGGGGAACGACGTTGAGCCCGGCGTCGAGCAGACTCGCGAAGCTCACTCCGCTGTGCTGGCTTGCTGCTCCGAGCCAGCTGAAGACGCCGGCAATCAGTCCCCCGGCGAGAACGGCTAGGGCCGCGACCAGGAGCCTCCATGCAAGCCAGGAGGGGCGCGAGACCGGTCGTACGAGGAGGTTGTCGAGCCGGCCTTCGGCCTCTTCGCCTCTGGCGGCGCTGATCTGCCCGGCGGCCACGAACGCCACGAACACAGCCATGAGCAAGAACGCCACACCGAGGTACGCCTCGGCGCCGATCGCCCCGAGGCGTGAAAACGCTCGCGTGAGGGTCGACGAGGCCGAGATCGCGCTTCCGCCAGACTTCGCGACAAGCCCGAGCATCAGTCCGTAGGCGCCGATGCCCACGCCCCATCCCACCAGCCCGGAACGGGCGAGGCGAATATCCAAGCCCGGAGCACCGAACATCAGCCTCGTGTGCGGAGCCGAGTATGCCCGATCGGGGAAAGTGCTCGCTCCCAGGTCCCGTTCTCCCGCCAGACGGACTGTGAACAGCCCCACCACGGCGACGAGTCCGGCGATCGGCAAGAGGACGAGGGGATGGGGCGCCGTCAGCGGCTGGATCTCCTCGATCCATCCAAGAGGCGACGCCCACCGGAGCCAGCCGAGGCCAGTACCCGAGTCGGCGACCATGCGAAGGGCGTAGCTCACTCCGAGAGCGGCACCGGCGTAGGCGGATGCCTGGCGCCGAGTCGCCGCCAGTTGGCTCGCGAGAGCTCCGAGGCCGAGGAACATTGCCGCACCCGCCACGACGGCAACAGCCAGGAATAGCGCTCCCCCAGGACTGATGTCGACCTTCGACGAACGCCCGACCACGACCGTGATGACGGCTGTGACGGCCCACAGCGCCACGAGACCGCAGCCGAGACCGGCCAGTGCCTGGGCGGCGGCGGCCCTGCGCGTGGTCTGGCCAGCGAGCAGCAGCTCCCAACGACCGGCATCCTCCTCCCCGCGCAACAACCGCGTTCCGGTAAGCAGACCCCACACGGCACCGACGACGGCCAGCACGGCGAGGCACTTCCACACGGTGAAGCCGGCAACCGTCTGGATGTCGTGGGCGGGGCCGACGAGAGCACTCACCCCGGCATTCGAGCCGAATTCCTTCTCCAAACCAGCGCGCTGGGCGGGCGTCTTGTAGCTCGACGCATAGGCGAGCGCCTGGGTTGCCAGGTAAAGACCAAAGACGTAGCCCCAAAGCACGCCGGATCGGACCGCTTTACGGGCTGTCTGTCGGACGACAACCGTCGCGGCCCAGTTGTCTCCCGGTGCCTCCGGGCGCAGGGCAAGCTCAGCCGGCACGGGCCGTGCCGTCGTCGGTTTCACTGGAACCGTATTGGGCGAGGAAGAGTTCCTCGAGCGACGGCTCCCGGCTCAACAGCTCATGTACGCCAGAAACCGCGAGCACCTGCAGTAGCGGCTCGATCGTTCCGCGCACCTGGCACCGGACAAGATGCCCTACCACCTCGACCGAGGACACCCCGGGGACCCGGGAGAGGTCGGGGACCGGGCCCTCGAATGTCGCCTCAACTGTGAGTGCCGAGAGGTGGCGCATCTCTGCCAGCGTCCCCATCTCGACCAGTCGGCCCTCCCGGAGGATCCCGACCCGGTCACACAGCGCTTCGACCTCACTCAAGATGTGCGAAGACAAGAAAACCGTCTGGCCCCTCTCGCGCGCCTCGTGGACACAGTGACGAAACGCCTGTTCCATCAGCGGGTCGAGCCCGCTCGTCGGCTCGTCGAGGACGAGAAGCTCGGGTCGCGTCATCAGCGCGGCCACCAGGATCAGCTTCTGGCGATTGCCCTTGGAATAGGCGCGGACCTTCTTGGAAGGGTCGAGATCGAAGCGCCCGATCAGCTCGTCCCGGTAGGTGTCGTCCACGCTGCCCTGAACACGACCGAGCAGATGGAGCGTCTCGGCGCCGGTGAGCGACGGCCACAGGTTCGCCTCTCCGGCCACA
>Ga0326727_10009296_pt1 | contig 24271 bp, 16 predicted proteins | sample MB2enrmetagenome_FD_207643 | JGI IMG/M metagenome (GOLD analysis project Ga0326727, IMG submission 207643) | Lab enriched peat soil microbial communities from McLean, Ithaca, NY, United States - MB29MY | ecosystem: Environmental > Terrestrial > Soil > Wetlands > Peat | place: USA: New York... | reverse complement strand
CCCAGGCCGGAGGCGACTTCCTTCTGCCCCGCCTTGAAAGGGCAGCCGCCGCCATGGGAATCGTGCTGGAGTACCGCGAAGTGACGGGTTCGAAGAACGGCTGGAGCGAGGGCGGCAAAGTCGTAGTTAATGCCGCTCTGTCCACCCCCGCGAAGTGCGGAACGCTGGCCCATGAACTGGCGCACGAATATCTCCACTGGCAAAGCAATCGCAGGGACGACATGACCCGTGAACAGCGCGAACTGGAGGCCGAGGCCACGTCCTTCGCCGTCCTCGCCCACTTTGGCGTCGAGCAGCCCTCCGACCGTTACCTAGCAAGCTGGGACGCCACCGCCGAGAGCATTACCGCATCCCTCCACACCATCCGCGATGCCGTTCACCACATCCTTGGCGTGATGGATTCGGAATGCCAGGCAGAGACCGAGATCGAGGAGATCGCGGCGTAGCCTTCCACCAGCACGATCCATTTAGGGCCAGCCGGGAGCCTTATCCCGGCATAAATAGCACCATGTCAATCGCCCACAAAGCAGCGCGAGATCACAACGGAGTCGATTCTACGACCGCAATGCAATTCTCTCTCTTCAATGCGCAGCCTCAAGTTGCCACGGTAGGCATGGAGCCGAGCGTGAATGCGCGGAATGCAAGACGACAACTCGACACCTTGCGCAACCAGTTGGCCACGGCTCAGGCCGATCTTGAGGACGTGAACTACAACCTGAACATCGTGACCATGCATCAGAGGGCATCGCGCGAAGGGAAGATCGATGCCAATTGGTGGGATGCGGCGATGCGCTTTGGGATGTTGGACCTCGACGAGGAGCCGGTCTACCGGCTTGGCTCTTATCCCGTGAAAGTCATGCGGTGGATACGGCACCTGATCTTTGTCTTGAACGCGGAGCGCCGCGACGTTCAATCGGCCATCGCCGAACTTGAACCCAAGGTCACCGCGTTGTCTCAGATCATCGGGAGTGCAATCCAGTGAGTCGAGTCATGCAGATTCAAGACGATAGTCCGTATCTCCAAGACGAGAACCCCGCCGCCTTGCTGGCTGGAGCCCAGATTGAGGCTGCTGGCCTCCATCGCTGCCTCAAGATCGTCCGCCTTTGGAGCCAATCCAGCGCCCTGCCCAGGTCCCGCCACGACGAGATGATCGAGGAAGTAGAGAGGCTGGCCAACCTCTACGCAGCTACTCTCCTTGAAATCGGCTCCGCATTCGGCATCGGGAGAGCCGACGAACTCAAGGTCCTTATCGAGGCCGCTTGCTTTCTCGACGATTGGGAATGCCCTCCGGCAGAACAAGGACTCCTGTTTCCCATTCCCGGCGATTCGACGACGCAAACCAGCCCTGCCAACGCGAGAAAGTGAGTGTCCACCATGGAAACCATCCGCGAAGTCAATCCGGCCCGGCTCGCTTGGGGAACCTTCGACCACGCGAAGAACGATTACGTGAACGAGGGAGATATTCCGGCCAGCTACAGCGGCGATTCGATTGCTATGGGCCAGCCCGTGCGCAAGCCCTTCCGGTTGGGTGGGGAGATGTGGGTCGCCATCAGCCTTAGCAACCACGGTGCGCGTGCATACCGCCTGTGCCCGTTGCGTATCTTCAACGGAACACCCACCAACTACCGCGACAAGACCGGTACCGCCGAGAGTGCAGAAGCAGCTCGCAATGATCCCAATGGCTTTTACGACCGCATGACCGTCAAGCACGGCGGACAGGAGTTTGTTCTGTGCGGCCCCGAAGTCCAGATCGTAGCAGGGAAGCAGGAGGACGTTCCCGCACCCCAGGTTCAACTCGCCCTCTTTTAATCAGTACCTACCCACAAACGAATAAACGGAGACATCCATGCTAGGACACAGACTCAACCCAACCATTCACCGCTATGAAGACGTGGAACTCATCGAGGTTCACTCCGAGTATCTGGAGTGCCGCTTCTTGGTCGCCAAAGACGAATGGGAGAGCGGCAAGACCCTGCTCAACATCTACAGTCCACTCGACGGCAATGTGCTGGGGTTCCCGCACTATCGCCTCCACCGTGACAACATCTCCGCCACCGGACCCAAGTTGCCCGACGGCGCCACCGCCCAGCCCGGCATGGCGGAGGCCATCGAAATCCAGCGCCAGGCCGGACACGCGATCTACGCCAACCATCTCTCCGCCATGCTCTTCGGAACTGGCCTCAACCCCGCGCGTTCCTGAGACGCGCAAACGGAAAGGACTTTATGCAAATCACAGTTTGGAGTGTGGCGGCGGACGACAACAACGGCACGTATGCCAGCGTCCATGAAACAGAAAACGCCGCGTATCGGCGGTTGATTCAGTTGACCGTTGATAGTGACGACAAGGACCAGGTAGCGAAGGCCGAGGCATTTATGGAGGCCGAGGACTTCGATGGGCTGGACGAATGGATTCACGAAGTAGTGATCGAGCCGTTGAATACCTACAGCGTGGATCAGCACACTCTCGACGTGCCGGCCAGTCCAGTTCAGGCACCGGCAGGCGAGAACAAGCACATCACGCGCCGGGAACTCGCCAGCGTCCTACACGGGTTGCGCCTCATGCAAGAGCAATGGGAGCCGAAGATGCACGGCTGCACTGCCATCAACCTTTACGAGACACTGGAATTGAGCGAACCAAACTCCTGCGACCACTTTTGCGACGAAGAGGATTCTCCGCTCTGCCCCGGCGAGATCGACGAGCTTTGCGACAGGCTCAACGCGGGGTTCTGCAACTAACCGGTTCCGGGAAAGGGCGAGATTGCGAAGGGTTCTGCTTGTTTCCAACAGAAAGCAGCCGCGGCCAGCTACTCGCCCGATGCCGGCCCGGACGATTCCTTTGCGCACCGTAGCGCGTGCTGCATGATCCGTTCCGTAGCTTCCTCTCCAATCAGCGCATTGACGAATAGGCAGAATTGAATGGCTCTCAATGAGAGAGGTTCCACCACTTTCTTGAGATTCTCTTCTGACAGAGTCCGAAGATCGGCAAGCGCACTTTCCGTGTCAAGGTCACAGAAAGCCCATTTCAAGGCAGAGACCACTCGCCATACGTATCGCTCTTCAAGCGGCAGCGCGGCCAATGCAGCCAAATACGGTTCGGTGTCCTGCCCTGCCATCTGTGCCTTCAAGAAGGCGAGATAAGGCTTCATCCTTTCGGAACGAACAAGGTCCTCGGCGCCTGCTTCGGAATGAATCTCGCTGATGGGGAGACTGCTAATCTTTCCATCCGTCATACTTCCTCCTGATTGAAGATGACCCTAAGTATTCCCTCGATGTCACAATAGCTCTCCACCTGGCGCAAAAGGATCATCCATAGACTTCAGATTCTCAATTACTTGAGGCGGTATCGTACCTCTTGTAAGCATGAAGTCGTATGAACGACCGGCACCTATTGGCTCTGTCACAACTCCAAAAGCCTGTCTTACCCCATACTTCCAGTGAGCATAAGTTCCCAGAACCTGTAGAAGTTTTACACGGTCAGAACGAACGCAATTTGTTACTACGTACACTGCAACCGTTCCCCGCGACTTCTGACAGTGAGTAAACCAGTGATCTTTCCCGTCATTTTTAGCAGCTTCGCATTGCAGGACAACTTTCTTTCCGAGAGCTATTCGCCGTCTCCGAGTGAGCCAACCAAGGTACTCAGAGATACGTAGTGAAGCCAGATGATCTGGGCTGTTCCACGGCAGTTTCAGGTCTACGTCATGAGCACGGGCAATCATGTCATCTATCGCGAGTCCGTACCTCCAGTCGGGCGATCCGATGAGTTCTCCTGTTGCTGTCTCTACAAACGCGAGTGCGGTTTTATGAAGTTGCTCAGGAGTTGTAGCCGACATATGGGCACCAAGAGTCTCCTCCACGAACGGGATCATCCGCTCGATGTTCTTCCTTTCCTCATGAACTGTCATAGTTACTTTGGGGCCTATATCTGTTCGGAATTCAAGTAACTGAATGAAGTCAGCTGCGGTATCGAACCGCGAGGCTATGAGAGCAAAATCGTTAAGAGAAAAAACATGGATCGGGAACCCGGCACCTTTCACCTCAGGAACCAAGTCTTCGACGACAAAGGGAGCAGAGTCTTGCGCGAGGATGATGATTCCGTAGAGATTGGGAAAGGCCGTGGGCTTGTAATCCACTTCACCATAGAAATCATTTTTCAATGTTTTGATGTGACCATTCACGAGATTGGAATGTGTTGCCTTAACCTGCTTTAGCGCCTTCAACGTCGCTTCAGTAGCCCATGCCTTTGGTTCATGGTAGCCGCATTGTGCCTTTACTTGAACCAGCAACGCCACGTCGTCAAATAGAACGACAGCATCTGCAAGTTCCTCCCCCTTTCGCCGTCCTCGGGGATTTCGATAAATAAAGTCGCGGAAAAACGATTGTTCCAGGAACCACTGGCTCCATCGTTCTTCATAGTTGCCTGGGGCGCCACCTACCCCCGGCACTTCACTCATATCGAAGCGCAACTGTGAAAGCTGTTCTAAAGATAGCAACGTTCACTCCTTGGGCCAAACGGTCAAAATCACACATTATCGTCCTCGACTAGGAGGAAGATTCGTCGAGGTCTTCTGAGTCATCGAGCATGTCAGGAAACGTAGGTTGCGGGAATGAAGGACCGCGCGCATTTGCGATTTCTGAAAAGAGTTTGAAGGCGAGACTGTCGGGCTTCCAATTTGCCAACTGCTCCGCGACGGCAGCTTGCATCGGGTCCGACAGTGCGCCACTGCCTCCTGGCATCCCGTTGCCCAAAGCCATCACCTGGAACCTGCCCGCAGAGAAACAGTTCCCAATCAGGCGGCCCATTGCTGCACACTCCAACTCCTCACTGCGGCCAGCGCACTCCGTTAGAACATGGATCGCGAACATGGGATAATTCAACGCAATCCCTTTTGGGGCTTCCCCCAACAGATCGATCACCCAAGCTGGATCATGGGGATCTGAGGTATGAAGCAGTTCATCCAGAACGGTAAATGTTGTTGTATCCGTGGTGCCCAGGCGCCAGAAGAGCGAACGTAGTTGATAAAGGTAATTTGGGAAGCGCTTCATCAGGTCACGCATACCCCGGAGAGCGGCCTCGTAGTCGGAACTTCCACGAACCGCGCTCAGAGTAGACCAGGAAAAGGAAGAAGGGAGGGGTTCGTAGTCCGTGTCCATCCCGTTGTCCTCAAGCATCCGGGCATGAGCGATTCGCGTCTCAAAAAATGACACGATTGAAAGGGGAGCGATGCCGCACACATTCGCGATAAAGCCGCCGAACGCGTCTCGATCCAACTCTTCTACTGCAATAAGATTGGCAAGCATCTTCTCGACGCCGGATTGATCCAACAATGCTGGAGATAACCCATAGGGACCAAAGATGTTGCAGTACTCTTTTGCTAGATTGTGACGGTCGCCAATCTGCACGTCTGTGATGAGACCAAGTGCAGGCGCACGGAGTGCAAGGGACTTTGTGAGTCGCTTCAGACCGAAGAACACTGGTCCGAGTACGTAGGCTTCCTTCCGCCCCGCCAGAGCCGTGAGGATTTCGAGGTCTTGGTAAATTGGATCGTTGAGCTGTGGCCCATAGGACACGGCCGAGGCTACCGAACCAACCATCCGCACATTCTCCGAATCTGCGAACAGACATCCGTATCTCGCAAATCTGGTTGCATCGAGACGACGCCATTGGCCTACTGCGATCCCAGCCGCTGATGCGATGAGCGATTGATGATGTTTCAGAAGATACTCCGAGAATCCTTCCAAGAATGCTCTATCGCCGCACACCTGCGAGAGAACCGAACCAGCTGACTTCAGTTCGATACCTGCGTCCACAGCTTGTTGGAGAAATTGCTCAATCGCCGCGATCTGGTCCTCGACCTGCGGATATTTCGCACGGAGGGATGCGATAGCCGCGTTCTGCTGATTGCGCCGCTTCGCGGAAGGGAGATCGAACCCCTCAGCCTCAGTGTTGTCTTCATATTCATTCGCACACAAAACGTCAAAGAAGTCGAAGAGTTCCGGACGCGGAAGTTCTTGTTGCAGCGTCTCAGCGGAGTCCCGTACCGCAGAGGACTGCTCTGCACGGCGACCAATCCACCACAAAATGCGATTGATCTTCCATACCAGCTGCAACGGCACATTTCCCGTCCCTATTCGCTTATGAAGTAATTCAAGAGCGCCCAATCGCTCTGTGTCCTGCCAAGCTAGCTCCTCCTCTGTGACGCCTGACCGGAACGTAGGATGAAACTCCGCGAGGAGGGAGCCAAGCGAACGCGCCGCTCGTACTGCGATCCGTGTCTCCTTGGCATACAAAGCATGGTTAATAACTAGGAGGGCACGTTCCCGCAGGCTTTTGATCACTCCGTATGCCACCGGCAAAGCGGATATGGAAAACGAGCGCCCCTTCCACTCCGTGATGTCAACTTCACGATCTAGCAGCTCATCCATCAGGTTGAGCGGCGTGAAGTCTCCCTGATAGGACGTGATGTCATCTGCTCGCTTCTCGACTAGAGCCAAGATGCGCTCGTTGAAGATCACATTCTTGTATTTCCTGTAGCTGATTGCTTCCCTGAGCGTCCGCTGGGCCGGCCCGCTAATGTCGTCCGAGTCATGTTGGGACAGACTCCAGAGTCTATCGAATGCATCGCTTGAGGTCTTCTCATTGAAGATCGTAATGCCAAGGAGCGCCGGGAGTTGCGCGAGAATATGCTGTTGTGTGGATCGAATACTCCACTGCTTCACCGGCGACGCCGGCTCGTCCATCGCGATCTGAATAAGTTTGTGCACATTCGCTGGCTGAAACACCGTGATGTCTTGCACAGCGCGCAAAAAGTGACGACGCTCCGCTGCATTCTGCGCACGGAACCGTGCCCAGATTGAGGACCAGATGTTTTCGAGAAGGCGGGATTCGTTGCCGCTCTGGGTGATTCGCCAATCCAGCTCAGCAAAGTTCTTCAGGAGGTTGGAAAGGTGCCCTTCTTCGAACGCTGTGAAGATGGCATCCGCAAAGCCATTGGTGGTTCCGTCGCCGTCGACGGACGCAGTCTCCAAGAGGTAATCCGCGAAGAGGTCGGGAACGATCCGTAGCTTGCCACCGCCTCGTATCAGCACCTCCGCCTTTTCGAGCGTACTGAGTCCTCTGCGGATCTGGTCCGGGCGCAGCGATAGAAACACGGAAGCCCTTGAAACGAAATTGTCTTCTTGGTCATAGACAGGTTGGACGGCGGCAATCAGCTCCAGTAATTCACTCTTGGAGCGACCGCCTGAAGGGAGCGCGCCTGCGCAATCCTCAGCGAACTTAGTAAAAACGATCTGCCGGAATTCCCGATCATTGGCTAGCAGATCAGGGATGATCTGCCCTCGTGCAATCAACTTGCCACCGACCACGGTAATCAACGGAGTGTCTTTTGAGACCTCCGCAAGCCGCTCTGCCAGATGCTCGTACTCGGAACCAAGCATCTCCTTCGCGATTTCGACTGTGGCGCTCTTGCCGAGTGCGCGAAGCGTCTTGTACCGGAGGATAAAACTTCCGTCCGCGAGGCGGGCGAGCAGCTCGTCGACGTACGCCTGTCCACTCGGCCGCGTGGCAATGATGAGCTTGAGCCTCGGTTCCCCAATTCGGCTACATACCATGCTTATGAGTTTGTCGAGGTCTGTGTAATGGTGTGCATCATCCGCCACGATGACAGTATCTTCTGCCGGAATCTCGCCCACCGAACCGTCGTGCCAGACCCCGTGCTGACTTACCCAAAGAACCTTCCATCCGGCCTTGCCACACGACCAATCCCGGAGCAGTTTTGTCTTTCCAATTCCGCCCCGTCCTGGAAGAATGGCTATCCGCTTATCGGGGTCATTCAGGAAGCTGTCAAGGTCGGAGAGCCTGGTCTGCCTGCCACGCAAAGTCTGGTTGAAATCGAATAGCGGTCCGGTCTTGCTTGAATGCTCGGAAGATGTCTCCGGCTCATAAAACGTCTTTGTACGTTCGCCAGGAATGCGTCCCTTTAGGTCTTCGATGTCCTTTTCGTGGCGCTCCAGCACAGAATCGACATGATCAATCCAGTCCCGGAGTTGCGCTGCTGCAAGCAGGTCTGTGTCTGTCACAGTAGACGTCTGTAGCTCAGCTGCGAGAACGTCTGCCGTGAGCTGCTTCTTTCCTGGTGTGCACAGCAGCCGGAACACAAAGGCAAACAGACGTTGGTAGACCGTCCTCGCGACGCCTGGCGGACGAACAGGTTCCAACTTCTCAAGAACAGAACAAACATCGACTTCGATTGCCTCGTGGTCACCAGATCCCACCGCCCATTCAAAGGAGGCAATAATTTCAGCCAGTTCGTCCAGGTCGGGCTGCGACAGAACGGCTCTTAGAGACTCCCACGAACCTTCAGAGACGGCACTTGGTCGTGGGCAACTCAAAAGAAACGTCTGGATTTCGTTGATCGCTGCCGCGCATTCGGCGGCATCCATCTGTACGGTTCGCACCTTTTCCCATGTCTCAATCGCCGGCAACGCTCCGGTCCAGTCGCGTTCCCGTCCGATAGTGGTCGTCGTGAGGAATCGAAAGGCCAACTCCGCTCCAGAATTCGATCTCCGGTGACTACAGAAGTTGGCAATGGCCTCCAGGGCGTCTGCGCTTCTGAGTGTCAACGAGCGGCTGTGTTGTTCCTTTAGCTGTTCTAGAAGGCGTTTGTCTTTGGAACCCGAGTCGGAGGCCCCCTTCTGGATCAGATCGATGTCTTCACCCGCCTCAAGCTCCAAATGTTGGCCTGGTTTCAAATTGAGCCAACGCAGGATCGTCACGTTCACCTGGAAGACAAACCCAGCAAACGTGGCATGTGCATCACGACGAGAATCCATGACAAAGTTCATTCGATTGGCCAATACTACTCTCTGCACCAATGCTGGGCCGGATGCATCTCTGGACGAGCATATTCCTACTGTCGGCAGACCAGAACTATTAGGTTTAATGGAAACATTAAACCTGTTTCATTTCTAGCCCCAACAAACTCACCCAACATGGCCCTCGCATCGTTTCTTGACAAATCCCAGAGTTGTTGATTTCAGAACTGAAGCTCAGGGGATCGTTGTGGTGATAAACGGACTGTTTTTGGCAGACTATGACACTGAGCGGCGCGCTCGTGTCCAATCAACTGAACAACGCGTTCCAGATGATGCGGAAAGACTCTCATCCGCCCGTTTTGAAGTGCGTTGAATACTGCGCCTGACAGCGTTTCTGCGTCGAGATGACGTTGGACCTCAGGATGGATCAAGAGATCCACAGTGCAGCCGACGCACAATCCCGGAAAGCGATCCGCACAAATGCGCGTGGCCTTTCGTTCGTCGATGAGAGCTGTTCCAGCCCGTTCCACTGCACAGGCGATTGTTGCCGCTTCTCCGTCATCCAGCGTTGCCGCTGCAGGACCGATAACAAGCTCGGTAAAATGCTGTGTCGCCACATCACCAAGTCTAACAATTTCCACGAGGCCGACATCGACGAGCTCATTCAAGCGGTCGGAATCGTGCCTTCCGCGTCGCCGGCCTGTATCAAGCTCACCCGGTACAACATCCACCACCACTATGCGGCTCGGCAATGCCCGGATAATTGCGGGCGCACAACCCGTCGCGATAAGGTTAATGACGACGCTAGTGTCAGCTACCAGCGGAGCAGAGATGTCAGTCAAGAAGGTTAGTGCCCCCATTGGCCTCACTCCCTTCAAGCTCCTGACTGCTGAGAATCTCGCGCAATTCGATGCGATCAAGATGCAGAAGACGCGCAAGCTGGCCTTCGCTCAATAGCCCTTGCCGATACGCTTCGGATGCGAGCAGGTTTAGCCGCAAAGTAGTGGGGCGATCTGCCTCAGCCTTGTAAGCATCAGGCGCCGATAAATCCCCGAGAACCTGGCGCGACTGTTCATCCGTGATTCCGCCGTTGGCCTGAAACCAGTCCCAAGTCCCAAGTTTGACTGAGCCCAGCTCTTCGAGACGTCGAACCATTGCCTCTCTCGATACGCTGAAGAAATGCGCAAGAACAATAACGTGCCGGCGGGTCAATCGGTCTGATCCAGCCGTGATTTCCTGAAACTTCTGCATAACAGCGCGCGCAGGGGTGAGGAAAGCCCGCGCAAAGGCATTGGCATAACGCTCCTCTCGTGAGTTTTCAGTTTCATTGTTGTGAAGGATTTCCGGTTGACGCCGCGTCGAGATAAAGTGGCCGGTCTCGTGCCCCGCACTCTGGGTGCGGCGCTCGCGTGGATGATTGGCATTGAGCAACATGCACGGTCCGAGGGCGTCGTCATATGCGAACACTCCTGAGATCCGGCCGTCAAATCTTCGAATGTATACCCGGACGCCAAGTTCCATTTCGAGGAGAGTCACAATATCCGAAACAGGTCCGATACCCAGGCCAAGGCGCTGCCGCAATTCTGTGGCATCCTGTTCAGCTTGGGTCCGCACATCGCCCCGTAAGAGGGGACGCTCCGGAGGATAGTTTCTTACACGTTTAACTCCAAGCAGGTTTTCTAGTTCTACCTCGGCCTTCGCAAGCTCGGCCATCAATTCGGCGGCCGCAGCTGCGGCATCATCGTTTCCAACAACCTTCCGGAAGCGGGGTGCGAGGTCAACGTGAACGGATTCCCGGCGCAATAGGGCGTTTACCGACGTGCCATACAGCTTTGCGAGTCGTTGTAACTCGTTCATACGGGCGCGCCGTTCACCCTGTTCGATTGCCACAATAGTCGTTCTTGCGACACCGATGGCGCTGGCAGCGACTGCTTGCGTAATCTTCGCGCCCTCGCGGGTAATCCGCAACCGCTCTCCTGCTTCAGCAGGCATGATCTGTTCAAGAGAGGTCATGATCGCGCACTCAGAGCCCAGTCGACCACAAAAGAATTCTGTCCAAGCGAAAGCATGAAGTTTCTCCATTCACAGCTGTGTTGGCGCAAAAGGCGATCAAGTTTCGCGCGAGTGTCTGTTTCCTTGAGACCCAGTGCGCCGCTCAATTGAAATGCGCGCAGGGTTAGCATTCGAGCGTTCGCAGGTGAGTCCTGCAATCCCGCCAAATGATCTAGGTGCAATGCTCCGGCGATTGCGTATTCGCGCAGTGCGCGGGTGATTTTATCCGGGCGGAAGGACGCCGCTGCTCCCGCTGTGAAGGTCGTCGCCGAGAGGTCTTCCCAAACATAACTCTCACTTGGTTCCGATAGGCCAGCCGCATGGACACTTAGGCGTCTGAGCATACAGGCTGCACATATCCCGCATTGGCGCTTTTTACGATTTACGCTGACTTGCCGGCTTTGTTGCCAACACGACCAGGTAAGGGACCAGGATGAGCTATCTTCACATTCATCGACAAACTTGCTCAGCGTTTCTGCCTTGGTATACCAGAGTCGCGGAAAACTGAAGCGCACGCGATGGCCAAGAAGAGTATCCAGAAATTCCTCCATTCGGCAGGTGAAGAGAGGATGGCTGCGGTAATCTTCGTAAGCCTGACCCACAGGAACCAGAGTAGGACCTAGAGCGCCTTGACCGCTCTCCGATATTATGACTTGATTCGCGTCTGCAAGGTACGCCGCCAGAGCGCTAATGAGTGCAAATTTGAACCCACGAGACCGTGCAGTGGATTCAATGAACGCCCGCTGCCCAGATTTAACGTGGAAGGGCACAGAGGTAAACGCTTCTCTCTGACGCGAAAGAGCCTCCTTGTTCTGCAGTTTTGATCCGAGACGAACACGAACGAGTCTCTCACCAAGCTCGCGCGCCATTAACCCGGCAACGACACGAGAATCCAGCCCATTGCTAAACGGGATAACGGCGTCTACACCAGCGTGAAGGCTAAGTAGGCCTTGTCTGGGTTGGCTCATGGGCTGCCTGCGCTTATAGAAGTCGATGTGCCACTGATCTCCCGTGAGGAAATCGAGAACACTATGTAACGCGTCCGCAACCCGTTTGTCATTCCATAGATCCGGATCGTGAACAGGGATGCGCAACTCGATTTCTCTTTGCCATGTGTAAGCAGGACGGCGCTGGGTTCTGTCACCAAATTCAACAGCTGCTGCAACCAGCAGCGCGTCGTAGGCAACTGGTTCCCATCGGGTGAAGAAGTAGGATTCTAGGCTCGCGGTCGAAAACTCAACGTTTTTCCCTATTTGACAAGCCAACGATCCATTACGCGTTCGCACTCCCGGTTCGGTGACATGAATTGCCACATATGGTCTGGGAGAAGGCGATTCCTTGGTTCTTGCCGTCATAGTTTGACCCCATCATCGAGTCCCTGTTGCCGCAGCGTCGAGCGGGCGGAACTAGGTACTTCGAGCTTCAGGACCTGTCGCGCAAGTGCTTCAATCGGGGACTCCGCGATGGACTGCTCAATTCTCGCACGTGTGTTATACGCACGTGGAGCTGTTGACTTGCGGCAATAGTGTTCCTCGACTTGGCGGGCTCCACGAGCGGCACGATCGATTAGAGCGGCAGTCATCGCTCTGGCGAGGGTGTCGAATTCCGCAGCCCCATGCGGCGATAATTGAATTACATTGTCCAGGAGGTTACGTCCAATTCCACAACCTGCGGCCCTTTTAAGAGCCTCAAGCTGTGGCCTCACGTCATCTTTGAATAGAGTGGCTTCTTGATTTTCGAACAGGGTGCGGACGCCGTCGATAAGCTCAGAACTCATTTCGGCGCGGCAGTCTTGCTCCAAGGCAGGGATGATAGCCCTGCTGATTTCGTCGGACGAGAAAGCGGCGTTTGCACCACGCTCCGCAACTCGTTTCCAGCCTGGTGGCATCGGCAGGCTTCTGTGGGGTCCGTCACTCATAGGGACTCTTCATGTCAGAACAATACACATAATAGTCTGACAATGTCAAGCTCATTCACGTTGACGAATGGTTATGGCTGAAAGTGACACATTCTATGATAGATGGCGTGACTATCCATGGTAGTAAATTGGCCACAGAAAGGCATTTGGCTTTGGAGTTCTCCACAAGGCTGTACATCAGACCCTCACTGAGGGTGTGTTCAAAAGTCGCGAAGTCATGGGAGAGAGATTGGCGCCGGACAGGTGCAATCCTAGATTGTTGGCCACCTCGGCAAGAAGATTGATGCATTAAAAGCCCGCAGACCGCAATGTCGAGGGCATCGTTGAGATAATGCTCGACGCGACGCTACCATAATAAGCCGCTCACCGCAGAACAGCTCTGCTCATTGTAAGCATTTCTGTCTCCCACCCGACGGAGCGGCATGAGAAAGATCGGAGTAGAAGCGGCTCCGCATTCACCGCGCCCGCGCGTGCCCTCTGGTATGAGCGGACATTTTCACACAAGGTCAATAAATTCTATGGTAAAGGGTATGCAATATACATAATATATCATTGTTGTATTATACTGGCATGTACCCTCACCGTCGCGAGGTGGAAATGCCACAAGTTCGGCCAATTCAGCAGTCCCTGTTCCCGGAGTTGTCCGGCACCTTCCGGGAATCCGAATCCTTTACTACACTGAACCAGGAGGCACGACATGACTCCCAACGACGCATCCAGCACAATTCCCCGGAACCCCGACTACATTTCGGGGTTGATGAAACTCCCGGCCTTTCAGAACCTGCTCGCAAAGGTGGAGACGAACTTCTACCGGAACCGCCCCAAGGAAGCGGCAGAGCTGGAATTGGAGGGGACGATTCGATTCACCCTCCAGGAACACACGGCCCAGGCATGGGAAATCCTATCGAAGGCGCGCTCGACGGGCCTTCCGATGGAGCAGGCCCAGGAGCTGATCTCCGAACTGGTCTACCCGCCGCTGGAGTCAGACGGCAACTGATACTCGAAAGCGATGCCAAATCCCCCCAGTTGGACTTTGGTATTGCTTCAGACAGCTCCGCCGAAACTGCAACACCCAGACCGATTCTCCCTCCCGATCCTCTTCGCAACAGCAGCAATTTCCGCCTCAGCGACGATGTCGCATCGCATATCGCTGAGGGTGGGTCAAAGGCACGCATACAGCACAACCTCGACATCCTTGAGTTGCTCAAGACCATCCAGGCCGAACAACGCACCGCGACCACCGACGAACAGAATCACATCGCACAGTACATCGACTTCGGCGGACTACGCGAATTGTGGGATCAAGGGTATCGCTACTATGAGGAGCGCAACCGCCTTGCCGAGATCCTCTCCGAGGAAGAAATCGATGCGGTTAAGGAAACGTCCCTCAATACCCACTACACAGCGATTGAGGTCGTGGACCAGATGTGGGCGGCGGCAAACCGTCTCGGGTTTGCCGGCGGGCGCATCTTCGAACCGGGCATGGGAGTTGGCAACTTCTTTGCCCGCATTCCCGACCAGCTTCTCCATGAGTCCGAACTCTTCGGCGTCGAGAAGAACCCGCTCAGCGGGGCGCTTGCTTCTATGCTCTATCCAGACGCCAAGATACTTGTCCAGCCCTTTGAAGACACCCGGCTGCCGAACAACTCATTCGACCTGATAATCGGCAATCCTCCATTCGCCGACATTAAGATTGCCGATCCCGAATACTCGGACCCGAAGCTATCCCTTCACAACTATTTCCTTGTAAAGTCTCTCGACAAACTCAAACCAGGCGGGATTGCCGTTTGCATCAGCTCGCACTACACGCTCGATTCACTCGACGTGCGCGCCCGCCGCGCGATGACCGCCAGGGCCGATCTTGTCGCCGCAATTCGTTTGCCCGACGACACCTTTCAGCACAACGCCAACACATCAGTGACAACCGACATTCTGTTTTTCCGCAAGTGGCTTCCCAACGAACCCCAACCGGAACACCCGGTCTGGATCGACAGCGTTTCGCACATTGTTCCGGGCTATGGCGACCCAGCAGCGGTCAACTACAACGTCTACTTCGACGAACATCCTGAGATGGTCCTCGGAGTTCACAGTGCGGAAAGCCGGATGTACGGGCGGAAGGACTACACGCTGAAGCCCTTTGAAGATGATCTCAGTATCACGGATCGCCTGCAAAAGGCCATCGACACCTTACCGGAGAATATCTTCACACCTTACGATCCCTCTGTCTCTAAGGATTCACGGAACAGCCGAAGCGCCTCTTCGCTCGTTCCAGCACCCAACACCGTCAAAAATCATTCGTATTTCTTCGACGAAGGTAACGTCTGGATCAACGACAACGGCGCCAGAACTCCCCTCCCACGCGCATTGTCGAGTGGGCGCACACTTTTTCAACTGAAATCGCTTATTGCTCTCAGGGACTCGTTGAAGGAAGTGATCCGGCTTCAACTCCAATCCTCGAATGAAGGCCAACTCGCGGAATGCCAGGAGCAGCTCCTACAGCACTACGAAAGCTATCGCACGAACTTTGGCCCGCTCAACAATATCGGCACAGCGAAACTCTTCGAGGACGATCCCGAATATCCACTTTTGACGGCGCTAGAAAACATCGACCCAGAGACTTCGAGAATCTCGCTCGCTGACATCTTTACCAAGCGCACGATTCGTCCCTACGAACCGCTGCGGGAACTTCCGAGCGATCCGAAAGCTGCCATGCTCCAGGTGTTGGCTGAGTGCGGCCGTTTGGACACCGGTCTGATGTCTCGTCTCCTCGACAAACCGGAGCCAGACGTTATTGCCCAGCTTGTCGCCGCCGACCTGATCTACAAAGAGCCGAATTCTCAGCAATACCAGACAGCCGACGAATACCTATCCGGCAACGTGCGGCAGAAACTGAAAGACGCTCAAGGCGCCACGCTGCTCGACCCGGCCTATGAGCGGAACGTCAAGGCGCTCCAGGCGGTCCAGCCCGAGATCGTTCCCTTCATCGACATCGATGTGCGTCTTGGACAAACATGGGTTCCCACCGAGGTGTACGTTGAATTCCTCAACCGGCATTTGGCCGAGCAACATCCAGCATCCGGCGGCCGCGCACCCTCTATCACCAGAGACATCAATGGCCGGTGGAGCGTCGATCTGCCTTCCTTCTACAACACATTCGAGCTGACACACAAGTGGGCGGGTGGAGGGATGTCAGGGCACAAGCTCCTTGAATATGGTCTAAACCTTCAGGAACCGACCATCTATCAAAACAATTCAGATGGCAAGTCTGTCATCGACTCGGCACGAACCATCGCCGCACGCGCCAGACTGCACGAAATCAAAGATGCCTTTTCTGAATGGATCAAAGACGACAAGCAGTCTGATATTCACCCACAGATCGAGCGCATCTACAACGAAACCTTCAACGCCACCCGCCTACGCGTATACGATGGCGGGCACCTATCGTTCCCAGGGCTGAATCCAACCATCGTTCCGCGGCCATATCAGATGCGGGGAGCATGGCGTGTCATGGTCGAAGGCCGCGCCCTCCTCGATCACTTTGTGGGCTCCGGGAAATCCCTCTCCGTGATTATTGCTGGCATGGAATCGCGGCGAATCGGAATCTCCCGCAAGAACCTTTATGTAGTTCCGAACAACATGATTCAACAATGGCGCGAAGAGTTCAAGAAAGCCTATCCTTCCGCCAACGTCCTGGCGGTTACCGAACGAGACTTCGATTCTCCTCTCAGCCGGAAGCGTCTGTTCAGCCGTGTCGCCACAAACGAGTGGGACGCCGTCATCGTCCCTCATTCCCAATTCGATATGCTTCCCATCTCGCCCGAGCGGGAAGCGAAGACGCTCAACGCTCAAATACAAGAAATGAAAGACCTGTTGCGCGAGGGCGCCGAAACCAATCGCACCAGGACCAGAGCGGAAAAACGGACCACACGCCAGATCGAAAACAAGATTCAAAAGTACAAAGAGAAGCTCAAGGAGCTTTCACAGGGTCGGAAAGACGACACTATATACTTCGACGATTTGGGGATCGATCGCCTCTTCGTAGATGAAGCCCACGCATACAAAGCTCTGGCCATCGTCACAAAGATGGGGAACATCGCGGGTATCAGCACCCGGGAGTCCCAGCGAGCACAGCGCATCCTCGCCAAGATCGAGTTTATGCAGGAAACGCACAACGGCGCAGGCGTAGTCTTCACCACCGCCACACCGATCACGAATACGCTCGGCGAACAGTTTGTGATGACACGATACCTGGCCCGCGACATCCTCAACAAATGCAACATATACAACTTCGACGACTGGGCGGCAAACTTCGCCGAGCCCGTAACGCGGATGGAATACGCCATCGATGGAGTCACCATCAAACCGAAAACCGCTCTCGCAAACTACGTCAACGTTCCGGAACTCCAGTCCATTTGGTCCCAATTTGCCGATGTAATGATGCAGGACGAAGCCGAGGAAGCAGGCTACATCACCCTTCCCAAGGCCGTCCGCAAGGATCTGCTAGTAAAGGTCACCTCAGCCCAGGAGCCCTTGCTCCAGAGCATCGCCGAGCGCGGCGAACTCCTGAGCCTTCCGATGAGCGATCCGGACCGGCCGGACCCAACCGAGGACAACTGGCTCAAACTCGATTCCGACGCCTGCGCAATCTCGCTCGATGCCCGACTTTACGATCCAACCTGCCCAGACGATCCCGACAGTAAAGCCAACACCGCCGTGCGCACCGCACTCGATGTTCTGCACCGCACGGAAGCCGAACGCGGGACCGTCATTCTGTTTGCCGACCGTTACCAGCGCGGCGAGTTCAATCTCTTCGAGGACATGAAGGAGAAACTCATTGCGGCAGGCATTCCCAGGGAGCAGGTCGCCATTGTTCACGACTACAAGAAGGGCAGGGAATTCTTTGGCCTTCAACAGGCTGTGCGTGCGGGCCGCGTCCGCGTCCTGCTCGGAACGACGGAAAAATGCGGCATCGGCGTGAACATTCAGACCCGCCTCAAGGCGCTGATTGACCTCGACCTCCCGCAGCGGCCCGACCAGTTGGAGCAGCGCCACGGTCGAATGCGCCGTTCCGGCAACACCTTCTCCGAAGTCGAGTTCTACAGGATGATTTCAGAGCCGCGTGACGTGGCGTCCCCCAAAGCGCACGATCTCCAGCGCGCCCAGCTCCTGGAGCGCAAACAGACTTTTCTGTCGCAGTTCAAATCCGGCGGCCGGATGGGCCGAAAGATAGAAGACATTGCCGGCGAGACACGGTTGAGTCCTCAGATATTCGCTTTGGCCAAGGCCCAGGCCACAGGCAACCCTCTTGCACTTGAAAAAATCAAACTAGAGTACGAGATCAAGAACCTGACTCTGCTCGCCCGCTCTAACCGGCTGGACCACTACAACAACCGCCAGCAATTGTTGAACGTCGAGTACCGAATCGCACATCTCAAAGACAGGCTGCCCCAACTCAAGGAAGCCAACCAGGTATTCAAATCGCATGAACGCCGGGACGATGAGGGCAAACTACTCAGTCTCCAGGTTCGCTTCAACGGGTTCGAATTCTCCCGGCTCAAAGACGCCAACGAATACCTACGAACGGTCTCCCTCGACAGCACAACCCAACTCACTGTCAACGGCCTCGACATTCCCATCGCGGTCAGCGACGCCCTCATTAAGGATGAACTTGGCAGCATCACGGACATCACGGCCGTTCGCTACAACCTGGCCGGGGAGTGGTTCGATGTGCCGCGCCCGGAAGCCCACATGGGAATGCCTTCAGCTCAATCCCTGCTCACCTCCGTCTTGCGCCGCGGCGGCGACTTGCCAGCGAAGATCCTCGAAACGGAGGCAACCATTACCGGAAACGAATCCACGCTGGCCCGGCTGCACACCGCGCTCGACTATGAAAGCCCCTACGAGGCGAAGCTCAAAGAGTACGAGCAGCGCTTAGCGGTGATCGACAAGGAGCTGCTCGGCAAGACGGAGGAGGTCGAGGAGCTTGTCGATGCTGAGACGGAAGAACTTCCGTCTGCAAAGACCCTTCCGGTCGAGCGTGAATCCACGGACAGCGAAGATCACGTCAGCGCGGAATCTATTGAGGATCAATCTCCAGCTCAGGTTGCCGTCGATGATGCCCCAGGTGAAGCCCTCGAAGTGCCCGCAATGCAGGCTCCGCGCTTCAAAAAAAGGCAAACAGCCGATAGAGGGCGCTAAACAAAGCAGCAATAACCTTGCAATCCCATTTATCAGTGGAGGCATTTCTCGCAAATTTCCGAATCACCGACGAACCACCCGAAACTCGTCTGGGAGGAACGATAGAATTCTTATTGAGCGCGAAGGCCCTGTTCTCGCCAACTCAGATTGTTCTGTGGGCAAATCGATGAACGCTAGCCGACTTGAGGAGTAATCTGCCTCTGTGAGCGCATTGGCGATTATGCGCTCACCGAAATCCACCAGTGTCGGGGAGTGAACCCGGATTAGCGATCTTTGCCCTGAGCGTTATGTCGGATGACTGGATCGATGCTTCGACAGAGAGGCATCGATCCAGCTCACCATGTTGGCATGAGGGCCGCATCAGCGTTGCAGTTTCAAAGCGAACTGAAGGACACGCGGGGCCTGCGCCTCCGTGATTTGCCCGAAGGCAGGCGAGTTGATGTCGAAAACGGGCGGGATCAGGTTGACATGGTTTGTCACGTTGAAGGCTTCAGCCCGGAACTGCACTCTTGACTTGTCACTCAGCATAAAGCTCTTGTCGAGCGAAGCATCGAGACTCCCATAGGCAGGACCATCTACGCTGTTTCGCCCCTCGTTGCCGAACTGCCCGGCGTTCGCAACCGGATCAAGCCGCTGAAATGCCGAAGACGACACCCATTGCGACACCTGATGCGGTGCTCCCTTATTCGGGTTACCGACGACGTTGGGCCGGTCTCCGAACATGCCGGAAACTCCGGGGTGCGGCGCCTGCAACGAGACATTCGCAGAGTCATAGACGGTGAAGGGCGTGCTGGAGTTTACGGCTAACAGGGCATTGAATTGCCAGTCATCCAGGAGAGTACGGGACAGACCTGTGAAGCTGCGAGCGAACGGAACGGCGTAGGTCATGCTCCCGGCAAAACGGTGGCGCGAGTCGAAGAGTGAGCGTCCGTGTTCACCGCTCAGATCCTGGTTGTTCTGGGCTATGTCAAGTTCCCCAAGCACGAGCCAGGGCGCGGGACCGGACATGTGAAGGCTAGACGAGTAGTCCAGATCCTTGGAAAAGGTGTATGCCAGCGTGTAGTTCAGGTCCGGCGTGCCGCGCCGAGTCAGCGAGGCCTGTGCGGAGTGGAAGGTTGAGTTTGCATTTCCTTCTACCAGGCCGGCAGTACCCAACGTGCAAGTGCCGCTGGTCAACGTGCAGCCGGAATAGATGCGGCGCCGGCCGGAGTTGGCCAGAGTCGCCCCGGGTTGATAGATCGCGGGATTCGCTTCAACCAACCTCGGCATGCGGGTTCCTTTCGATCCGATGTATCCGATGGAAAGGTTCTGCTTGCCAAGGCTCTGGTCGATGGTAAAGTTCCAGTCCTGCGCATAGGGCGGCAGTAGATTGCGATCGATGGTGAAAGTGGAGGCCGGTAGAGCAAACTGGCCGGAAGTAAATGGGTTGCTTACGGTACCGAGCGGGTTGGCGTAGTTGATCGTTCCGGTAAGAGTCCGGACGACCGTCTGTGGGAGCGCGGAGCTGGTGGCACGGAACGGCATGCCCACGCCGTTCAGCAGTTCGTCGTAGAAAATGCCATAGGCTGAACGGATCACCGTGCGGCTATTGCCTAGCGGGTTCCATGCGAAGCCGATACGGGGCGCCCAGTCACTTTTGAAGACGGGGGCAATCGTGTCGGGTACGCCGGAGTCGCCGGGAAACAGAAGGCCGTTTGGAGCGTTAGGGTAAACGGTGGACTGGTGGCCCGGCGCAAACTCCATCATGCGATTGTGGATGTCTCGGAACGGCGTCGTGATCTCGTAACGCACGCCATAGTTCAGCGTAAGCGTCGAGCTGATGCGGTACTCATCTTGTGCGTAGGCGCCCAACTCCCAGCCGCGCAGATCACGCGTGAAGTCGCCGCCGGCTTGGGTGAAGATATCCGGCTTACCCAGCAGGAAGTTGACCATTGAGTTGTTGGTGTAGCCCTGAACGGTAAAGGAAAAGGTGCCCGATGCGAAGTTCGACTGGTAGCCGTTGAGCTGCGTCCGGCGGAATTGACCACCGTAGCTGGTGACGTGTTTGCCCTGTGTATGTGCCAGGTTCGCGCTGAAGGCGTAGTCGTTCTGGACGCTGTCGCGCGGGTTGATGATCGGGTCGCCCACGTTGGAGTAGCCTTGGGTCATGATCAGTGGCGCGCCCGTGGCCGAGGCCCATGTGGAGGCGTATCCAAAGCCGAATGCCTGAGGGCTGAAGCCGGAGGTGCGCTTATCGAGAACGATGTGGCTCTGAAAGAAGCTGACATTCGCGGTCAGCACGGTATTCGAAGAAAAGGTGTGCGTTTCAGTCAATCCGCCCAGGTGTGTGTTGGAGAAGTAGCCAACGGGAAACCCTGGGGCATCGGCGCCGAGTTCCGAATACGGACTGTGGAGTCCCATCGTCGAGTAGCTGTAGCGCGCGCTCACAACATCCACGCTCCGCGGCAACCAGTCGGCTTTTGCCCCGCCCTGGTCGCTGGCTAACTGGCTCGGGTTTGTGGATTGGGCCAGGTGCGGATTTTCGGGCGTGTTGGGAACGGGAAAGAACTGGAGGTATTTCGCGGTGATCGCGTTGATTTGACCGGAAAAATTGTTGCCGAGGGGAGTCCGCGTGGAATTCAAGAGAATGGGGGCATCGGCCGAGAAGTCGCCGTTGCGTTCCGCTACCGTCGGCACCACCACGCCATGCGTGATGCCCTGATTATCGCGGAGACCTTCGTAGTACGTGAAGAAATAGGCGTGGTTGTGCACCAGGGGGCCGCCGATCGTGCCGCCGTACTGGTTCTGCTTGAGCTCTTCCTTCCGCGGCGCAAAGTAGTTGTTGGCATTGAGCGCGTCGTTGCGTAGGAACTCATACAGCGTTCCGTGGACCTGATTCGTTCCTGAACGGGTGACAATGGTGGTAATGCCACCGCTGGTTCCACCGAACTCAGCCGGCGCGGTCGTGGTCAGAATGCGGAATTCAGCCATCGAGTCGGCTGGCGGCCGATATGCGTACCCTCCGTCCATGCGGTTGATGTTACGCATGCCATCCACGAGGAAGGTATTGGACTCCGGACGCATGCCGTTGACTTCATAATTTTGTCCAATTCGCCGGAAGTTGTTCTGCACCGTCAATCCCGCGGAGGTCGGACGTACTCCAGGCTGAAGAATGCCCAGCTGGGAGAAGTTACGCCCGTTGAGCGGTAGATTTGCAATTTCGGTTTCGCTCACCACCGCGCCTTGCGCGATCTCATTGGTTTGCAGTCCAGCGGCCTCAGCGCTTACCTCGACGGTCTGCTTGTCAGTCGCGGGAACAAGCTGTACAGCAATCTCTGACTGGTTTCCAACATCGAGGTGTATCCCCGAGTTGACCCAGGTTGCAAAGCCCGGAGACCGTACTTCGACCCGGTAGTCGCCGATGAACAACTCCTGAAACGAGAACTCGCCACGGCTGTCGGTTCGCTCTACGTGCTGCTGGGCTGTGCCGATCGACGTGATCGCGACTTCAGCGCCCGGCACAACAGCCTTGGTTGTATCCGTGACGACGCCTCTCAAAGAGGCGGTTGCGCTTTGACCTGCGGCATTTGGCAGAACCGCTATAGTCAACGCAAGACAAAAAAGCAGAACAATGCGCTTCATCAAAGGCCTCGTATCCAAAGTCTGGGAACCCTTGTAAGCTACCTCTTGCACGCCTTGCACGCATCGATAGAAAGTTGCACTCAAAGACCGCTCTTTCGGTGGATAGATGTGACCATGCACACACGTTCCCGAACTTCCCGCACGGGGTGGCGGCCCAACATGGGTCCAATCGGTGCGCCGGGCAGCGTGCGACTGAAAGCGGATTCTTAGTGTCTGAGAAACCGGCCAAGGTGCGGCGAACTGCCTCTAGAGCATTTTCGGAGATAGTGTAGACCGGAATTTTGTCGGTATCCCACCCATTCCGCAGAAAAACGCGGAATGGATGGGGCACGGAAGTTTATAGAAAAAGCTAAAATGCTCTAGCCGAAAGCCCAATATCGCCAACAGACCAAATCACTCATTGAACGTTGGTTACGCGCGAATTTCAGGATTACTCCCCGCAAACGCTGTTGTAGACTCTGTACTCGCGCCCCTTCGACCGACCATTGTCAGCTCGAATCCTCCAGGCAAAGTCCTCGAAGTGCCGCGATGCAGGTCCCGCGATTCAAAAAACGGCAAACAGCCGATAGAGGACGCTAAACAAAGCAGCGACAATCTTGCAATTGTTGTGTACTAAAGTGCCAAGGCAACTCTGTATTTTACAGAGGGATGCGACCATTGACAGATCTATGAAAATAATGCGGTTACCCCGTTCCTAAGCCTGGTGGCTTAGGCGGCCGGTCCCCGGCCCAGCATCGAATCAAAATCGAGTAGAGATCGAACTGGAATCGAACTGGGAGCCGGACAGCGTTCGTGCCTGTTCAAACTGGGTTAGAGGTGTGTCCGACGTTAGCGGGCTAGGGGATGGTCTCCAGCAGCTTGGCGGGCTTGACGGAGAGCGCATGGGCAAGTTGCACGAGGTTCACAAGGCCGAGGTTGCGCTCGCCGCGTTCGATGCCACCGATGTAGTTGCGGTGGAGATCGGCGCGTTCGGCTAACTCTTCCTGAGACAGACCGTTCGCCAGCCGCAACTCCCGGACACGCTTGCCAAACAACAATCTGGGGTCTGGGGTACGCACGTAACCATGATTGGAACATTTCCACTATTGGTCTACACACTATGAGTGTGATACTGTAAACACTCATAGTGTGCCATGACAACCGCCCAGCTTCCTGTCCCCTATCCACGCGATGACCATGAGGCCCATGCGCTGATGGCGATCTATGCCGTCATTTTGGGCGGATGGATGGCGGTGCAGATCGTGCAAGCCGTCCGGGAGAAGGACGTGCGTTTACTGCTGTCGCTTGTGAAATATCTTGCGGCAAAGCTTAAGGCCAAACCGAAAGACAAAGGTTAAAGGCGCATCGCCTAGGCGAAACCCCCGAAGTGCCCGCGATGCAGACTCCGCGCTTCAAAAGAAGGCAAACAGCCGATCAAGGACGCTAAACAAAGCAAAGTTGAAAAAGCAATTCTGGCATTGCAGGTCGAGCCATATGTTCACGTCAGATGCATGTCCAAGAAGGACAATTTGACTGACATGTGCTTTCACTCGGCTGCCTCCGGCGTAAGGTGAGCCGGTTCTTCAAGGATTTGAAGCAGCGCTCGTGCGCAATAGACTCGGCTGCGTTTCGCGTCTGTCGTCTGTTGCACAATATCATTTCGTTCCAGCCGTTCAATCGCACGCTGTG
>Ga0326727_10009294_pt1 | contig 24277 bp, 26 predicted proteins | sample MB2enrmetagenome_FD_207643 | JGI IMG/M metagenome (GOLD analysis project Ga0326727, IMG submission 207643) | Lab enriched peat soil microbial communities from McLean, Ithaca, NY, United States - MB29MY | ecosystem: Environmental > Terrestrial > Soil > Wetlands > Peat | place: USA: New York... | reverse complement strand
GCGCTGGTGGCCATCGACATCAACACCGGCAAGTACGTCGGCAAGACGGCCCGGCTCGAGGACACCATCGTCAAGACCAACATCGACGCCGTGAAGGAGATCGTGCGGCAGATCCGCCTGCGCGACCTCGGCGGCATCATCGTCGTCGACTTCATCGACATGGACGAGCGCAAGAACCGGCAAAAGGTCATGCAGGCGCTCGAAGAGGCGATGAAATCCGATCGCGCGCCATCGAAGATTCTGCAATTTAACGACTTCGGACTGGTGGCGATCACGCGCAAGCGCGTCAAGCAGTCGCTGGAGCGCACGCTGGGAACTCCCTGCCCATATTGCGAGGCCACGGGCTTCGTCAAATCGGTGCAGACGGTCTGCAATGAGATCTATGTCGAGATGCGCAAGGTTCGCCGCCACGTCGAGAACAAGGAGGTCATCCTGCGGGTCAATCCCGAGGTGGCCAAGGAGCTCAAGAACGACAACGCGAGATGGCTGCAGGAGATGGAAGACCTGCTCCGCCATCCCGTGCTGGTCAAGAGCGATCCGCTGCTCCACCAGGAGCAGTTCGACATGAACTACTGAGAATTGTGTAAGCGAATGAAACCAAAGCGACTGTAAGCGCGGAAAACGAAATGGCCTAAAAACGGCCTAACGTGATAGCATGGGGTCCAGCAGCAGAAAGGATCTCATGCTAGACACGAACCAGATTGATGATGGGGGCGCTGAGGATAGCGCCCCCATTTCTATTGGCGCAAGAACGTGCAGCGTAACGGTCATCGTCAGGCAGCACGCGCCCGATTGTCAGTACGATCCGGCGAAGCACGAAAAGACGAAAGGGAAGTGCCGGTGTCCGAAATCGCTGCGTATCTACGAGGGAGATGGGGCCGGCAAGAATCGACGCATCTCGGCGAAAACCCGGAAGTGGTCGGAGGCCGAGAAGCTAGCGCAGCGGTATCGCGACGGATGGGACCCGGACAAGAAGCGCATCGCCGAGCTTGAGGATCGGCTCTCGGAGAAGCAAGCAGTGGAAAGCGTCTCGCTCGTCGATGCCGTCTACGCTTTCGACCGCGATCAGGTGGCGCGGCTAGGCGATAACAACACCGTGAAGATGCGGCGATCGCTGCTCGGACACATCGAAGCCGAGAAAGACAAGAACGGCAAGGAAACCGGAGAGAAGATCGCCCGGCTCCCTGGACACCTCTTCCGGTGGGTCAAGGATTACAACGACCGTCAGCCGGAGGCGAAGCGCATCGTCAACGTGCAGCAGCTCACCGACGAGGTGATACTGGAGTGGAGAAATAGCTGGACCTTCGGCTCCGATCTAACTCGCCGGCAGCGGTGGAATATGGTGCGAACGTTCATCAAGTTCTGCCTGCGCCGGAAATGGCTGAAGGAAGATCCCACAGCACACGTTATGCAGTTTCCCGTCGCGAAGGGGAATCGCACGGCGGTCTTCACCGAGGAACAGTACGCGGCAATCCTGCACGCCATCGAAGAATACGACCCCGAAAACCTTCCCGAGTTGACGCGCAGAAACTGGCGAACTAGGCTCCGCGCATTCGTGGAGCTGTTGCGCTGGTCGGGCATGGCACCGATCGACGCCATCCACTTTAGGCCGGAACAGATCGACGGCAACGGTGTACTCCGCTACCAGCGGCATAAGACGGGAGTCCTCGCCATTGTGCCGCTACCGGAACGCATCTTAGAGCTACTGCGCGATGTACCACTTGAGGCAGATTCCGTCAGTGCCGATATGCCGTTCCGCGTCAGCGTGGGTGGTAACAAGCTCTCACAGGAGAAATCGAACGTCCACTTGTGGCAGGACCGCATGAATGTGGTGTTCACGAAGGCCGGAATCGAATCGGTGACCACAGAGCACGGCAGGAAGCGCAAGCCGCACTTATACATGCTGCGCGACACATGCGCCGTCTCGATGATCGTCCGCGGTGTACCCCTTCGTAATGTCTCGCGGGCGCTCGGCCACGCCTCAACGCTCCAGACCGAACGGAGCTACCTTCCCTGGGTGCAGAGCATGGATCAGGCACACGTGGAGAGCGTCAAGCGTGCTCTGGAATCAGCAGGGAAATAATCACGCCGCCTCTTTTTGTGCTCATGGGGCTTGACAGCTTTGCTTAATACGGATTAAGTTAAAAGACCCGGCAAAAAGCGCCGGCAACTGAATAATAGACGCGATTAGGCCCACCGGATGCCCCGAATGAAATCCGGTCGCTGGAACTGTCCGAGGACAGCAGCGGGAATGGAGATAGACGAATGATCCATACGACTACTGAATAGGGGTAAGAAGTGAACGACAGCAAATCCTGCGAAACCGCTCCCAGCGGAATCGCATTTGAGCAGCATTTTTCCATTCAACAGATCGCCGAAACCTGGGGTCTGTCCGCAGACAAGACACGCGAAATCTTCCAGAACGAGCAGGGCGTCGTCATCATCGGCGAGCCGGAACGTCGCTTTAAGCGCTCCTACATCACGCTGCGCGTGCCGGAGAGTGTGGTGCGCCGCGTCCATGCGCGCCTGACCCGGCGCGAGTTCAGCACCGTTACGCGGAGGGCTGCATGAGCAACCTGATCATGTTTCCCGCGCCGACATCCCCGACTACCACCACGGTTCCCGAACCTGCCGCGGAAGTATTCAACCGTTCCGCCCTGGAAGCCTCTCTGGAAGCTATCGAGCTACGGGAAGCTATAAAACCGTCGAAGGACGTAAAACACGCGCGCAAGAATCTCGTCGATACCGCGGAGCTCTATTACGGCTCACGCCCTCTTCTCGGTGCCGCGCTCATCCATTACGGTGCGAAATTCGACCCCGAGGCCGAGGGAACTTGGGCCCCGGCGATATTCCGTGCCATCGCCGCTGCCCTGGGGTGCAGCGAAGGGGCTATCCCGCGCATCCTCGATCTCGATGATCCATCAGGGGCCTTCGTGCTTTGCGAAGATCCTATTGCACAGCCCGTACAGGTTGCATCCGGCAAAGGTCGGCGCCGTGCCGCCTCGGTACCGGCCAAGCAGGACCGGGTGGATTCCATCGTCTCCACGATCACCGAGCAGTACAGTGGGGTGGACGCCGCCACTCGCGAGGCCGAGCTGCTGGATCTGGTCAGGCGCATCCTGCAAATGACAGAGCTTGGCGCCCGAGCCGTAAGTATCTAGTCAAAGACATCCTGCGGCACTCAGCCCGGCCTCGTGCCGGGCTTTTTCTGTGCCCGAAAGGGCATAGCTTTGGCACTCGCGCTTCGTGTGGCAGGATAGATGTAGCCGCACCACCAGCCTGCCATACGCACAGGTCCAGCCGTGCGTCAAGGAAACAGTGTTAACTCATCTGTCAATACCCGCATTCAATCATTTGCACCATTTGTGGTGCAGTCGCAAAAGAGGTGTGACACGTTGTTTTCAACAACTTAGGTGAGTTTTCCGGGGTTTCGGAGGTGTGGGCTTCATACTAAAGAAGGGTAGAGGCACGAAGTACAGCAGTTTTCCATTCAGGCCCTCTGGCTCTAGTTATTACACAGTACACACCCACCAAGAGCTGCCATTCGAGCAGCCTACCGTCATCCGGCACCCTCTGCCGGAGATCCTCAAGGATTCCACATGTCAAGAGCAAGGAAGCACAACAACCTTATCAACTTCGATTGGCGCGACGACGCCGCAACGATTCAGCTTAGCCAGGGCAAAACAACCACGATTAGCGCAGAGGATCTTTTCCGCGTGACCGCGCACACCTGGCAGGCTTGGTTCAACCCGACATCTGGAAAGTGGTACACCGTGGGCCGCGTCGATGGCAAGCAGGTCTATCTTCACCGCTGGTTGACCAACACTCCAGCCGGCCTCGATACAGACCACCGTGATGGCGACAGCCTCAATAACACTCGCGGGAACCTTCGGATCGCAACGCGCCAGCAAAATGGAGCCAACCGCAAGCTGCACGCCAACAACACCTCTGGCTTCCGCGGCGTCGTCCACACCAAGTTCGACACCTTTCAAGCGCAGATAGGCGTCAACAACCACCAGATTCACCTCGGCACATTCCCCACAGCAGAAGCCGCTGCTGAAGCTTACGACCAAGCAGCAACAATCCTTCACGGTGCCTTCGCGCGCCTCAACGCGGCCACGCAGGCCGCGCAGTCCACGCAGGAGGCAGCCTAGCCTATGACCACGCGCCTGCAAGACCTCTCCGACATCGAGTCACAAATCGCAGCTAACCTGGATAACCTTCGTGCCGCTATCGCCGCGAATCGTGAGACCGTCGCTGCTCTGGATCGTATGACCGTGCACTATGCAGTCGCCGTTGCGAAGTATCGGTCCGAGTTAGAGCGTATATCGGCCCAGCTGATCCGTGATGCAGCGGAGTTCGACCGCAAGCTGGCCCGTTACGCAACCATGCTCGACGCAAAGCAGTCCGATTCATTGGGCTGAGTTTTCAGCTCAGCTCAATTCCATTGGGCCGGATTTCCGGCCCAACTAATCCTGCCCCTTAATTATCCACATTCCACCCCGCCCGAGCCCGACTCGGCAACTTACTTCCCCGAAAGGTTCCTACCCATGCCTGCTATCAATCCCACCGCTGTTGATGTCGAGTACGTTCGCACCCCCAAAGTTCAAGAGCTGCGCCGTCGCACCCCACTCTCCCTGCGACCTGATGCCCGCCTGATGATAGCGGCCGCCGAAGGTAACGAGTACGCCATCGCCGTGCGCGATGCCTGGAAGCCCAATTACAAGGTCACACTGATGGAGCCCGATGAGTTCGAGCGCCAGCTCCGCGAGCGCGAGGTGGTCTATGTCGGTCGGTAATGTCGCTGCCGTATTCGACGCGTATCGTTCTGATCCGGCCACACATGAGACTGCTTTTTTCAGGATGCTGCGCCGGTTCTGCCAATCACGCGCATGGGTGTTCGGCATCGGGCAGGAAGCTGACGACTTGATGCAGGAGATCGCAATCAAAGTTCTGCAATCGGATCTTTCACGGATCAATCAGCCTGAAAGCTGGCTCAACACGATCATCACGCACACCATGATCGACATGAGGCGCAAGCATCGGGAGTGTGCCTTGCCGCTCGATGAAGCTGGAAACGTCCTGGAGTTCGTGCCGGATGACGATCCCGATATTCCATCACTTCCGGACGGCATCCAAGGCCGCGACAGGGAATACTGCGAGCACCTGTTGGCCGGGCTGACCTTTGACGAGATCGGAGAGCGCTACGGTGTTACCGGCGATGCCATCCGCAAGAAACTGTCACGGCTCGGAAGAAAGATGTCCGGAAAAGCCGTTCTGAAACGCTCTAATTCATAGAGGGCAATGTGGCCGGAGTGCCAAACATAGGCACCCGGCCCGTCGCCCTATTATGGATTTATCGGATAGCTTTGACGCCGAGAGCTTCAGGGCTAACCTAAAAATAGCAGTACGGATTCAGACCGAAGAAAACACACGGTTGCCGTTTAGGTGATGAAGTTAACGGTCACAGATAAGCTGGATGATTCCAGTGAGGCTGGGGACGACCTAAGCCGCGGTGAGAGCTTATTAGTTCGATTTAGTCTCATTGCGATCCCTGAAGGAAGAAAGCCCGTTTCGCGCACAAGGTCTGTATTCAGTGATTGTTTTCCCCGGATGAAGGCAGGCAGGCGAAAGCCGCTGGAAGCCAGATGGAGGTAACGCCCTGCCGGGGTCATAGAGTGGAAGATGCAGCCAGAACTAATGATTTACCGGCTGACCTGTTACGTAAACGACAAGGCGCGCGAAGCCACGGCAAGCTCAACGGAAACCCCACTGGTGGACCTGCCTCTGAGCTATGGTGTGATTACTCTGAGGTAAGAGTGTGTTTCTACATACTCTATTACCTTGGGGATGGTCACGCCTAGCTATACGTTTCCCTCAAGTCCCCCGCCTTGCTGAGCAGCGCCGAGTAGCTAGCTTCCATTACATAGAGTGACCATCCGGAAACACGCCGCGAGCTGTTTCCCGGTAATATGCTTCAGGCCGGAGCGCCTCAAGCGCAGGAGGCCGTGACCTGATCGAGCGGCGAGCGTAGCTACTAGCCACTGAGTTCTACTGCCGATGACTTTACTACTCGTCCAGCTTCAAGATGGGTCGGGTGAATCGCACAGCGAGAGGGGCCGGAACAGGCCCCTATATCTCGACTATCTCGCAGATAGGTCTGCCAAGGTGTCCGGAAATCCCGTTCACAATCGCTCTTATTAATGAAGGACAAGATTACGCAGTTTCCTGGCAGGCCGGTGGCCAGAGTCGCCTGAGCGCGGCAGCACGAAACGACCGGCAACTATCTTTACTTTCATCATGGCTCATTGTTGAGCCATGCCGATCGGATCTAAGTCCTTTGGATTCAGGGCTCATAATTGAGCCGCCCAGATCCCACCAGCCCGGCGCTCGCTGCGGCCATCAGAGCCGCGCCGCCGGGCCCATACCGTCAGGTTCAACTACATGTTCATCTCGCAACAAGCGATCGATGCCATCGGCTTTGCCGCCATGGGCGCCGTTGTGGTCGCCTTCGGCATTTACGATCGCATCAAGGCCCGCAAGTCGGGCGCAGACTTCCATGAGGAGCAGGCAATGCAGACACTTCAGACAATCTTCAACGAAATCAAGCGCGGCGTTAACTGGATTGAGACCGAGATCGGCAAAGGCATTACAGCGCTGCCGAAACTGATCACCCTGACGTCCGACGCCGAGAAAGCAGCGTGCACAGCACTGCCGCAGACCTTAACTGTTGTGCAGGATGCCGGTCAACTGGCCAGCGCAAGTGTCAAGGACAGCGGTCAGTTCGTTGCAGACCTGACTGCACTCGGGTCCGCGATCGCTGCTGCCGCTGCGTCCAAGGCCTCGAATGTTAGCCAAGACTTGGCCGTAGCCACAGCGTTCGAAAAGTTGTGCTCCGATTTCAACGCAGTCAACTTCAGCGATTTGATCGCAGCGTGGAACAACCTGGTCGCGGACGCCAAAGCACTGGATTCGAGCGTGCTCGCAGACCTGCAAAAGCTGGAAGCGGACGCAAAGTAAACTTCCGTTCACAGTAGGTCAGGTCTGTTCCAGTGGATTATCTAACGTCATATCAACAGCTTAGCAGCATAAGCGTGGGCACTTATGCGTGGAAATCTTCCGCAGCCGAGCTTGCAAAGCCCGCCAACCGTAAACAGCGGCTTAAGACGCAAGAAGATGCCCAGCCTACCTAGTCGCCTGTGTCGTGATTGCCAAAGCCGCGCCATAGAAGGCAGCGCGTACTGCGCCCGGCATCAGCAGGACAACAACGCGACACGGTCACGATCGCTTTACGACGCATATCGCGCCGATGATCCAATCCGCAAGCTGTATCGAAACAAGAGATGGCAAGCCACGCGCCAGAAGGTACTGAGCCGAGACATCCTCTGCCGATCCTGCGGGCATCGCGCAGCAACAGAGGTTGACCACATCTTATCTGCACGTCTTATCGTGGATAACTTCGGCGTTCAAGCCTTCTACGATCCGGCACGGTTGCAAGGACTCTGCCACGGTTGCCACTCCAGCAAGACTGCTATCGAGTCCGGCTTCACCGGCGAAAAAGGCACACGCCTCGGCGACCTGGGTGACCGATCAAACACAACAGTTATCACAGGCCCGGCAGGAAGCGGCAAGAGCAGCTACGTTGAGCAGCACAAACAGCCCAACGACCACGTATTTGATTACGACGTGGCAATGCAACAGCTCACAGGTCTACCGATGCACGAAGGTATGCCCGATGCTGCTGGTTCCGTACTTGCATTGAGAGATCAATTCATCCAACGCACACAGTACAGCAAGCATCACGTATGGCTCGTTATCGCCAATCGCAACTCTGGCATCGTCAAAGCACTTGAACAAGCCGGAGCCAGAGTAATTGAGATGGCAACCCCGGCTGATGAGTGCGAGCGGAGACTTACCCAGCGCCGTAAGGCGGAAGCACAGGCACAGCGGCCGCCAGTTACACCCGCACCCGGCGGTGGTCACCCCGCCTACCACCCCTCAGATACCCTGCCGGTGTCGGATTCTCTAAGTCGTTGATTCCACGTGCCCGGCGCCGACCGTTTCCGCGTGTGTAACCCAAATTCACGTTTGTAACTCATTGATTTAGCTATGGCTCGCAATCGCACTCCATCCGCCATCCTCGACGCGAAGGGCTCGTTCCTTACGCATAAGGACCGCGTGCGCTCCAATGAGCCGGTCACAGGCGAGCCAATCGGGCCGCCGCCGAAGTGGCTAAGCGCCGCAGAGAAGCGCGTCTGGAAGGAACTGGTCAAGCAGTCAGCTCCCGGCGTTCTCATGGCCAGTGATCGTGAAGCCTTCGAACTGCTCGTTAAGCTCGCCACCAAGAAGCGTTATCACTTCGATCAAATGATGGTGGGAGAGATCTCGCAATTCATTTCCCTGGCTTCGCGTTTCGCAATGACGCCATCCGATCGCAGCAAAGTTGTCGTCGATAAGCCGAAGGAATCACAGCTCGGTCAGTTCCTTGCTCGGCGCTCACAAGCGCCGGTCCCCCCGAAAGTAGTTTCCATCGCCTAAATTTCCAAGCTCCACGCCAGGGCTCCATCGAGTCCGTCAGCGCGGAGCCATGTACCCGTTAGCGGCCGCAGCCGCGTTGCGAGTAACACCCTCGTTTAAGGATTTCATCATTATGGATATCAAAGCACTCAACGCCCAGAAGAAAGATCTTCTGAATCGGCAGGAAGCGATGTTGAACGCGGCCTCCGAAGCCAAGCGCCAGCTCACCGCGGCTGAGGAAGAGACCTTCGCCAACCTCACGAAAGAGCTTGACGCTACCAACGTCAACATCGCCCGCGTGGAAGCAATCGCCAAGGGTAAGCTCGAAGTCGGCGCACCCAGCAACAGCGTCGTTGTTCCCGAGTTCAGCCACCAGATGAGCGTGGTCGGCGGCAAGCGCTACAGCAACTGCACTGCCGAGTACGCCAAGGCCTTCTGGAACGCTCTGAGCACGCGTAACTTCAGCAACGCCGCTCTGGGCGAAGGCGGCACCGCCGCTGACGGTTCTTACCTCGTCCCCTCCGTCACCGACCCGACCATCCCGGCACTGGCGCCGATTGAAGCCAGCGCCCGCAAGCTGAGCAAGGTCATCACCACGGAAATGGACATCAAGCTGCCCTATCAGGCAAGCAAAACTGTTGCCGCTGGCAAAGCTGAATCAAATAACAGCGGTACCAACGCTTTTGCAACCAACGTTCCTACCTTCAACACCACAACCCTGACCGCTTACATGGCGGGTGACTCGGTAGCTGTGAGCTGGGAACTGTTGCAGGACGTGAAGGCTCTTTCGCAGTTCCTGACCGCTGACTTGCAGCGTGCGGTCTACAACTACGAGGAGAACATGTTCATCAATGGCAACGGCACCGGTCAGCCGCTGGGTTACCTCAACGGTGCTACCCCGTTCGCAACTGAGGCTCTGAACATCTCCAACATCATGGACCTGGTTGCCAGCGTGCATTCGGCGTACTTCAACAACGCTTCGTTCTTGTTCAACCGTGCGGAGTTCCACCGCCTGTACAAGAGCCAGATTGCTCTGAACCAGTTCCAGACTTACGTCACCTACGACCCCAACGGTCAGGCGCGTCTGCTTGGCTTCCCGGTGAACTTTTCGAGCCAGATGCCGGTTTACTCGGCCTCGCCTGCAACCACGGGCGGTGTCCTGTTTGGCGACTTTGCCGCCGGCTGGACGATCGGTGACCGTGGCGGTTCTGATGTCCGCGTGAAGGTGCTGGATCAGGTTGCCGCGCTCAACGGTCAGACCATCGTCCTGGGCTACCGCCGCACTGACCAGAAGTGTACGTTGCAGGAAGCTGTCAGCCTGCTCACCACCAACGCCTAATCGTTTCTTCAACCAGAGCCCCGGCCCACACCGGGGCTCTCTCCCTTGTTATGACCTCTTACTCCGATGCCGCCAGTATCCATCAATCCAGTCGTTGATTCGTACATCGCCGGTGTGCTTGATGGCTCTGTAGTAGCCGGACAGTGGATTCGCAAAGCAATACAGCGGCACCTTCGAGACCTGGAACGTACTGACATCTACTTCGATGCCGACGCCGCAAACTTCGTAATCGACTTCTGCCAATCGTTCTGTATTTCATCTGCGCAATCGGAACCGATGGTGCTCATGCCGTGGCAGCAAGCTGTCTTGGCGATCGCCTACGGCTGGAAGCGGTTGGATGGCACGCGCAAACATCGCAGACTCTATCTGGAGATTGCCAAGAAGAACGGTAAGACAGGATTGGGCGCGGCGTTATCGCTTTTCCACCTGATCGCTGATGGCGAGTTAACGGCCCGCGTTTATGTAGCTGCCACGGCGCTGAAGCAGGCCCGTGAGTGTTTCACTGAAGCCGTCGCCATGCGCGACAAACACCCCGAGCTATCCGCCGTCATCGAGAAGTACGGCAATTCGCCAGTTCTCTCGCTCTATCACCCCGAGACTAACTCGCGCCTGTGTCCGATGGCACGCGGCGCGGATTCGCAGGATGGCGCAGTGGTCTCAGCGGCCATCCTGGACGAGCTGCACCGGTGGAAGTTATCGGATAACTTGTGGTCGATCCTGCGCTACGGCGGCGATACGCGCCGCCAGCCGATGCTCATCTGCATTACTACGGCGGGCGCCAGCGCGAACAAGTCAACATTGTGCTGGGGTGAGCATGAGTACGGTACGCGCATCCTCGATGGAATGGTTGACGATGACGAGGTCTGCGTCTTCATCTTCAGCCTTGATCCCGGCGACGACTACCGGGATGAACGCAACTGGGTAAAGGCAAATCCGTCACTAGGTGCGATCCTGCCAATGTCGGCCTTGCGTAATCAGTTTGCAGAGTCGCAAGGCAAGCCGTCTGCGCTTGGGGAGTTCAAGCGGTTCCGCCTGAATATCTGGACAGATGAGGTATCAGACCCGGCAATCGACATTGAGCAATGGGATGCTTGCTGCCGCGCCGATCTTGCCCAGCATCCAGACCCTAAGTTACTCCGCGCCGAGTCACTCGCGGAGCTTGCGGGCCGTCCCTGTTTCGCAGGGGTTGACCTAGCACCAAAGATTGATACATCGGCGCTCGTGCTGGTGTTCCCGCCGCTCTCTCCGGATGAGAAATGGCGAGTGCTGGAATGGTTCTGGTGTCCGGCCGAAAACATAGCGGAGCGCACCAAGCGTGACCGCGTGCCGTACCAGACATGGGCCGATGCCGGATTTATCGAGCCGACTCCCGGCAATCTAACCGATGTCCGGCACATTGCCGAGCAGATAGCAGCAATCAATCAGCAGTTCGATCTCAAAGAGCTCGCCTACGATGACGCATGGTCATCCGAACTGATCCGAATGCTTGGCGAGTCCGGCTTCCCACTGAGTAAGTTTGTCTCACACCCGCAGACACCGATCAAAATGAATGGCCCATGCCTGGAACTGATGCGCAAGGTACTGCGGCATGAGGTTGCCCAGGACAACAACCCGGTGATGCGATGGCAGATGTCTAACCTCCGCTGGTCCACTCAGCGCGGCTCAGGCTTCATAAAGCCAGCTCGTGATCGCAAACGAGAAAAGATCGACGGTTGCGCGTCTCTCATCATGGCGCTCTCACGCGCCATGGATCCGGTCAACCAACTGGCTAAACCCAAGAAACGATTCTTTATGGTGCAGAGCGTCTAGCAATGAATCTTATATCTCTCAATTTACCAGATCCTCCCGGTTTCAGCGGTTTCCGAAACGACGCTACCTGCACCCTATCCAACCCATCGGCCGATCTAGTGCAGGCGCTGGTCGGACTTCCGGCCGCGGCTGGCAAACCGGTCACGCGCGAGACGGCCATCCGTGTAGCTGCGTTCCTGGCCGGCGTTAAGACGCTGGCAAATGACCTCGCCAAGATGCCGTTGGTTCTGCGCAGTACGACAGTTGAGCAAGGGCGCCAGCGGACCCGGCCAGCAATCAATGAGCCTCTCTACACGTTGCTCAAAGACTGCCCCAACCAGTACCAGACATCGTTTCAGATGCGGTGGTTTCTGGCATCGCAACTCATCATGGCGGGCAATTGCTTTGCACAGAAGATCACGGACCGCGCTGGTGATCTAATCGGCCTGATCCCGCTCAATGCGTGGCAGATGACTCCCCGCTGGAATCGAGAGACGAATCCTCCGACGTTAGTTTGGCGCTACTCGGATTCGTCTGGAAACTATCGAGAGTTCGAGCAGTCCGAGGTGTGGCACGTCTCGTCGCTGAATCTTGAGGGATTTGGCCTGGAAGGAACGAAGATCATCGCGCTGGCCAAAGAGGCGCTTAGCGTGCTGATGGCGGCTGAAGAAACCGCGGGCCGTAACTTTGCAAATGGCCTCGGCATGGGCGGATTCCTCACAACGCCACCTGATTCCGACATCGACGAGATCGAAGCACAAAAGGTCGTTGATCGCCTGAAGAAAGACTACGCTGGATCGCAAAACGCCGGAAAGTTTACCTTCCTGCCCGGTGGTATCAAGTTCGAAAAGATGACATTTACGGCTCAGGAGTCTCAGCTCCTGGAGTCCCGGAAGTGGAATGAGCAGGAAGTCATCCGGCTATTGGGTGGCGCACCGTTACTCGTTAAGCTGGGTATGGGGGAACAGAATTCCACCTACGCAGCTTCCAGCGCGTTTCTGGACGAATACTTCAACACCTGTCTACTGCCGTACACCACGGCGATCGAACAGAGCATCACCCGCGACCTGATCCCGCGCAAGCAATGGGGCACGCTCTACGCCAAACACCACGCCGACATCATCCTGAGAGGATCACCCAAGGAAAGGGCCGAAACAAACGCCGCGCTTATCAATAGCTGGCAGCTTACGCCCAACGAGGCCCGGCTGTCAGAGGATCGCGACACGATCGAAGGTGGCGACTTCCTGTGCGGTCCCAGCAATGGTGCGATCTTCAGCCCGGCTACAGGAGAGTTCTTTATACCCGGCCAGAAGCCGCCAACCGGCGGCGAAGGCACAGACTCGGGAACCGTTACACCAGATACCTCCGATCCAGACACTATCGGCACCTGCGATGGTTCCGCAACCAACACCGCAAAGCATCATCCCCGATTGGTTGCTCTGGCAGAATCGCTCGCCGAGCGCGTCATGCGAAAAGCGGCCAAGGCCGATCTCACGGCACAGTTCGTTTCGGACGTGCTCAATATATCTGCTGAGCTGGCGCAGGAGTACATCAACAAGCAGAAGCAACTGACGCTGGATGAGCAACGCGAGGCGCTCACTCTGATGGCGATGGGGTATTAAGGATATGAAGATCATCAACAAACTGAATCCGGCACGGTTTTTCAACGCAGCAAGCTCTGACAACGAGCTGGTCATGGACATCTTCGACGTTATCGGCGATAGCTGGGACGGTGCTGGCATCACGGCGCAGATGATCTCCAATGCGCTCCAGACCGACTGCACAAGCATCACCCTCAATGTCAACAGCCCCGGCGGTGATCTCTACGAGGGCGTTGCAATCCGCAATCTTCTGGCGCAGTCCGGCAAGCCGGTCAACGTCAATGTGGTCGGACTATGCGCGTCGGCTGCGTCCCTGATTGCCACCGCCGGCAATGTCACTATGGCACCCGGGACAATGTACATGGTTCACGAAGCGCAAGGTATGTCGTTTGGTGACGCCGATGCCATGCGCAAGTGCGCGGACACGCTGGCCACGGTCACGGACTCCGCGGCCGATCTTTACGTCGCCAAGACTGGCAAGAAGAAAGCCGACATTCTGGCGCTGATGAAAGAAGAGACGTGGCTGACTCCCGACGAAGCAGTAGAGCAGGGTTTTGCCGATTGTGTTGCAGATGACAGATCTAATGTAACCAATTCGTGCGCCTACGACCTCAGCATGTTCCGGCGCGTGCCGGAACCGCTCAAGAACGCGGCCAAAACGAAGCGCGTTGACGGTGAAGATCTCACGGCAGAGGATTTCGTGTACGCGGGCAATCCGCATGATGTCTCCACATGGTCATTGCCCTGGCACTTCAGCACTGACGAGCTTACCAAGTCGCATCTGCGCGATGCGCTGGCCCGGTTCGACCAGGACGAAGTGATTCCTGAATCTCACAAGGCCGAAGCCCGGGCGAAGCTGGTTCGCTTGTGCAAGCAGTACGGAATCGAAGTGCAGGAGAAGAGCGAGCCTGACGCGAGTAACGATGCATCCAGCCTGAGCATTTACGCCATGCGTCTGGAACTGAATCGGAGGAAGTAAACGATGTATCAACAGATCGTTACTCCCCGGACAGCGCCAGTTATCAGCGTGCCACAGCTCTGCAACTTTGCCCGCGTTGATGTGCCGCAGCAGTACGTTACCGGTGCCAGCCCGCAGACGGAAACGCCGGACTGGTCAATGTATGAGCTGTTCATCTCGGCGGCAACCGACGAAATCGAGAGCATGGCGGCAACAGCCTGTCTGCAAGAGCAGGTGCTGGAAACGTACGACTATTTCCCCGGCCAGGGTGATCCCCGGAACATTCTGAATTACCAGCTCAATCTCAATTACACCTACACGGCTACTCCATGGTGGTGGTGGGGATTTCCGACGACCGACTCGATCGACCTTGTACGGCGCCCGGTCATCGTTCCGAGTGGCTCGCCGCTCACCAACGCGGTGAGCGTGCAGTACTACGACACCACCGGCGCCTTGCAGACATTGGACCCGTCCACCTATACCGTGTTCGCCGACAAGATCACGCTGAACGTCGGGCAGGTCTGGCCGTTGACTGATCGTCATGAAGACTGCGTCCAGATTACGTACTGGGCCGGCTATGATCCAAGCAATCCGGCCAATGTTCCGGCCCGGCTGCAAATGGCAATTCTGTTCCTCGCCGCGCACTTTGTTGACAACCGATCGGTGGCGGCCGTAGAGCCGACTTCGGAAGTCGCACTGACTCTCAAGCGGATGCTTCAGAGTTTCCGCAGCTACCGGATACCGAGGTAATCATGCTTCCGAGAAAGCTAAGCACCAACGTCCGGTATCTCTCCGCATCGCAGCTCAATACGCTAATCTCGATCATCCAGCCCAACGCCGGACAGGCGGCAGACGGTACGCCGTTGCCGCCGACTACGGTCGGCACGACCCACGCCAACGTAGCGCAGTGGCGCGGTAAAGAACTGGACAAGCCGCAGTCACGCGAGGGTCAATCGAGCTACAAGATCATCATTCGCTATCCCAAAGCGTACAGCATTGATAGCGGTATGCAGATCATGGTGCGCGGTCAGCTTCACAACATTGAATCCATTAGCGATCCAGACGGCCAGATGGTAGAGCTGCACATCTGGACCTTTGTGGATAACGACGTAACAGGTATGCCGACATGGTAGAGCAAGGCTTGCTGGAGATCCTCCAGACCAACTCGGCGATTACTGCGCTGGTCAACACAGCCAACGGACAGGGAGTGTACTGGGTGCTTGCGCCGAAGAACGCCAGTGTCCCGTACATCGTGCTATCCCGCGTGACCACGCAAGACACCCAAGCCTTCCAAGGCTCGTTAGGTTTCCGCGGTGCGCTGTTCCAGGTGGACTGTTACGGCATCACTTACTATCAGTCACGCAAGATCGCCGCGGCCGTCCGCGGCATTCTCGAAGGCTACCACGGCACACTGCCTGATGCTGATGCAACCTCAGTGGCTTCCATCCTGACAACAAAAGACTGGGATATGCCTTACGAAGAGGGTGGCAAAGGTTTCATCTACCAGGCTCTGCTCGAATTCCGCGTGTGGTATCGCTCCGCTGTATAACACCTAACCCCCACTCCGCAGTACCCACAAACACTATGCCTATTGAGATTGAAGGCTTGTCCGAGCTATCGGACCTGTTGACTGAGCAGACCCCAAAAGCTGCCAAACGATATCTGAAACGCTGCGCGGAGCCGGCCGCCAAGGTCGTGCTTGACGCCATGGCCGAGACGGTCCCTGTCGGCGTCGGCGTCCTCGAAGAGCAACTGAGCTATTCAACCAGCTTCGACAACGGCGATGACGAAACGACGATGACCGTCGAGATCGGCCCGGAAAAGCCGGCGTTCTGGGGTTCATTGCAGGAGTTCGGAACCAGCACCCAGCAAGGCCAGCACTGGATGGGCCGCGCCTGGGAGTCCAGCAAAGATCGCTGTCTCGACATATTCCAGACCGAACTCGTCGGACTGCTACAAGACCTCGAAAACAAGAAGGGTTAAAACACTGTGACATTAGTTTCATGCATCATGCCGGCCTGCTATGGCGAGATGGCGTTGCTTGCCGTGCAGTGCTTTTTGGATCAGACATACGCCAACCGCGAGCTGATCATCCTCGATAACAACCCCGATGGCCAGACCATCGAACACCTGTTGCCGCAGGATGAGCGTATCCGCTACTACCGCGTACCCCGGCAGCCAGTTGGCGCTCTTCGCAACCTTGGCACGTCCTACGCCAACGGCGAAATCTGCATTACTTGGGACTGCGATGACTGGTATGCACCCACCCGGATAGAAGAGCAAGTCAAACGCTTGCAAGAGACGGGCAAGGCTGTAACGGGTTGGCACTCGATCCTGTACTACGACACGAGCAACGGTAATGCCTATCGGTATCTTTATGAGCCCAACCCCGGACGCAACCACCCACCTTACGCTTGCGGCTCTTCACAGTGCTACCTCAAGATCTGGTGGGCGAAGCATCCCTTCCCCTCGACGGGTATAGAGGATCAAGACTTTCAGTCGGCTGCGCTTGCCGCCAATCAGCTTGATTCGTGCGATGCCGGGCAACTTATGGTTGCCCGCGCACACGGAGACAGCCAATGCCCGCCACCGTTCGGCCACCGGCAATTCCCAGCGGTGCCGAAGGATGCACTTCCCAAACAATTCATCACGGCGATTCGCCGCAAGAAGAAAGGTAACTAACTATGCCCGGAACTCCAATTGTCGGCATCGGTGATAGCTTTGAGTACGCCACCGTCGCCAGCCCCACCACCTTCACAACCATGAATGGTGTCACTTCCGCTGCCATCAGCGGCGACAAGGTTGCCACGGAAAAGACCACCACCATGGCCACTACCAACGGCGTGGACACCTTCATGGCTTCCACCCAGGATCCCGGAACCTGCGACGTCAAGGGATTCTTCCTGCCGGGAGACACCACGCAAGTTGGCCTTGAAGCCATCCGCCTTGCTGGTCAGGCCGTCGCCATGAAGGTTCTCTACGGCACCTCCAATAGCTGCGCGTTCACCGGTATCGTGGAGAGCTTCACCCCGTCCTGGCCCCTGGACAAGCCCGCAGCGTTTGACCTGAAGATCAAGATTACCGGCCCCAAAACCTACGCATAACTAACCGAGGGGTGGGGTGACTCACCCCTCATAACAGGATCGACATGGAATCATTGGTTAAAGCTCGCACCACTCCGCATTTCACGCTGGAAATTGACACAGATGACGGAGCCACGGCACCAAAGGTCTGGAAGTTGGCATACACCTATCGCGCCATTGCCAAGATCGAAGAGGCCATCGGCAAGGACATTAAGAAGATTGAAGACTGGAAAGACCTGTCTTCGGGGAAGGATTTTCCAGTAATCGTCTGGGGTGGCCTCGACAAGTACAACCCCGAAGTCACGCTGGATGAAGTCAAAGACATGCTGAATCCAGAGGCTCAACGGCTGTTGTCGGATGCCATCTTCGAGCTTTGTTTTCCCGGCATTAAAGAGGCATACGAGAAGGCAGCAAAGGAATCGGGTGCAACTGCCAACCCAAACCCTCAGACGGGGACGACGAATATCTAGAGCGTCCCCCGGAAACGTGGCTGGAGCTGTGGGCTGTTGCACGTTACGACCTTGGGTTGAGCTGGGAAGAGTTTGAGGAACTAACCCCGGCAATGTTTCAAGCCTTATGCAAGAGGCGCAACGTGCGGATTAGGTATGACCGCTATGCCAACGCGATTACAGCCAGTGCGGTGTACAACGTCAATCGCCATAGCTCGGATGACCCGATGATCAGTGCGTTTGACTTTGTCAGGGACGAAGAGAGTGCCAAGCGTAAAGAGAAACTGCGCGAAGCAAAGAAGTACATCCAGAAGGTTATCGGCAACATGCCTATGACGACGCCAATAGAGCGACTGCACGAGGTACGCACGAAGGCTATCAGTGATCTCAAGGCCAGTGGATACACCAACGCCGAAGAGTTGTTTAACCAGATGTGGCCACATTTGAAGCCAGAAGAAAGCGAGCAATAAATGTCGGAAGTTGGCGCACTGATCGTCAAGCTGCAAGCAGAGACCGCGCAGTTCCGTGAGGATATGGGGAAGGTCAAGAAAGACCTTGCCGATCTGAAGGGCACGTCCAGCGAAACTGGCGACGCCATGGATGCGAGCATGACGAAGGCTCGTGGCGGCTTGATGCTCGTGGAAGAATCCATTGGTGTTCGGCTCCCGCGCCATCTCAACACCCTGCTGGCCGAGATTCCCGGCGTGGGTGCTGCTTTTGCCATGATGCTCCCAATCGCTGGTGTGGTCGTTGGCATTGAGGTTGTTGGTAAGCTCATCGAGCGCCAGCGTGCATTGGCAGAGGCCATCAGCAAGGCTGGTGCTGAAGCCACGGCTGCGGCAGTCAAGCAATCCGACCAGACTAAACAGCTAGACCTCACGAACCTCAAGCTGGACGACCAGATTGCCAAGCTAGAGCACAAGCCAGCGCACAACTACATGAAGGAAGCCATCCTTGAGACTTCCATCGCCGTTGACGACCTCGCTGCCAAGTATTCGTCTGATTTTCAGGCGATGAACAAAGCCATCGAGGGCCAGCTCGGCCCATGGGAAAGACTCAAGCGTGGGGTGGTGGACGCATTCTCAGGCGTTGGGCAGGGTAAGGGTTATGGGACAACCACCAATGCTCTGTTCGAAGTACAGAACCAATTGGATGCGGTGGAGGCTGCGCGTAGGAAATTAGCAGAGACTCCGGCTGGCTCGGAAGCAGAAAAGACAGCGCAGCAAGGTCTTATCTCCGCGCTAAATGCGCAGAAAAAGGCTCTTGACGACCTTAAGCCAAAGTACCAGGGCAACTCTGAGATGCTGCTATCTATCGGCACAGCGGCAACCTCAACAGCGAACGAGGTCAAGAATCTTAATCAGGTTCTCGAAAATGGCAAGAAGCGCGAAACGGTTGCATCCGACGAGCAAAAGGAAGCCAATCTTGAGCCGCTAAAGAGAGCGGCTGAGCTTGAGCATACCGCAGCAGCCGGAGCTATTGCACACGCTAATGCAATCAAGGCGCAGACTATCAGCTTAGCCGAAATGGCGCTGGCACAAAAAGAGGCAGACAGCAAGCTCTCTCCAGCCGAGAAGCTCTCAGCAGAGCTGACCGCGATAGCCACTGAGCGTGATGCCACAGTTAATGCAGTCACGGCTGAGGCTGCCGCAAAAGAAGCTGCTTACAAAAAAGCACGGGCAGCAGAGGGTGACCCGGCTAAGCGTGCGGAGCTGGATAAGGCATGGAGTAATGAGCAAATAGCCTTAGCCGACAAGGTTGCCAATGCAAACATCGATGCCGAAAAGCGTAGGAGTGATGCTGAGCGTAGCGCTGCGGCGGAATCTCTTCGCCTCGCCGAAGAGCTCAACCAGTCGAAGACTAAGCTGGCACTCGCCACGGAGAAACGAGAAGAATCCATCAAGCTCGACTCCGTAAAGAAAGACGAAGATGCTAACGAGCGACTGAACAAGCTGGGTCTGGAAACTCAGCAGCAATACCTCGCTCGGAAGATCGAACTCATCCGGCAAGAAGAGAAGATTAAGGAAGAAGCGCTCGCTCACGAGATAGAAGCTGAGGCCGCCAATGCTGCCAAGGCTGGCCACCTTGGTGACACCGCAAAGCAGAACGAGGCGCTGGCGCGGAAAATCCAGCTACAGGCGCAACTCAACACACTGACGAAGCAATATGCGTCAGAACTCTCTGCTACCCACACGGAGGCGGAGAAGCTCAACAGCTCATGGGGTAACTACTTCACCCACATGATGGCAGAGACGATGGATTTGAGCACGAAGATCCGCGTCAACCTGCAAAGCAGCATCACGCAGTTCACTGACAACTTTGCAAACAGCATGGCAAAGTGCATCGTGGAGAACAAGTCACTCGGGCAAGCTGTGAAAAAAGAGGCCGAGCAGATGCTGGAATCCATGATTTCCATGCTGGTGCGCTGGCTGGAGCAGTGGATTATCACTCACACGCTTGCCAATGTCTTCCAGAAGACAACCGACCAAACGGGAAAAGCGTCAGCAGCGCAGTTGGCGGGTGCCAACATGGTGGCCTCGTGGTCTGCGGCACCTTGGCCGATTGACGCGATGGCCCCAGCCATGGGTGCTCAAGCGTTTGCCGCTGCCATGTCGTTTGAAATCGGTGGAAAGATTCCTGGCTCCAATGGCCCTGTCCCAATCATCGGCCACGCTGGTGAGACGGTTGTAACCAAGGCTCTGACCGACCGCGTGGAACGCGCCGAGTCATTCGGTGGAGAGAAAGCTGGTTCCACCGTTCACATGCACTATGCACCCCAGATTCATGCGGTTGACGCAACAGGGGTTGACGCAATGCTGGCTCAGCATAGCGCCATATTCCAGCGGCACATCGTCAACGTGCTGAGAAAGTGTAATCGCTAATGTCGTGCTACGTTATGCCAACGATGCCGCTGAGTATGGCCAGTGGCTTGAAGAAAACCCCGGTGTTCAACACCGTGCGGCAGAAGACTGCGGCGGGCATCACCAATGCCATCGCGCTCCAGCCCTACCCGGTGTGGCAGTTCGAGTTCGGTCTTGACCACGTCACGGGACATGAGCATACAGCGGCCAGCGTGGTGGCTCAGTTCCTTGGGACGTTTATGGCCACCGCTGGCGGCGCAAATCCTTTCCTGTTCACCGATCCCCAGGACAACTCCGTGGTGGGCGCACAGTTCGGGACTGGGCAGACGAACGGAAGCAATACAGCGTTCCAGCTTTCCCGCAATATCAACGGGCAGCCGGACATCATCCAGAACCTTAATGGCTCGCCGACGATCTACGTCAACGGCACGATCAACGCCAACTGGTCTATCAGTTCAACTGGTGTGGTCATGTTCCCGGCAGCACCCGCTAACAATGTCACGCTGACATGGACGGGATCGTTCTACTACCTATGCCGATTCAGCGAGGACACGATTGATGCTGTGCGGTCGTACACGATCAACAGTGGTGTTGACCAGTGGATGTTCCAAGGAATTAAGTTCACGAGCGAGTTCGTTGCTGGCACCACCTATGGCGCTATCGCAAATGCAGGAGGCGTGTAATGAAGCGCCTCATGCCCGCATCCCTAATCACGTTCTTGCAACAGAACCCCAACTGCATCCGTGCAGATTTGTTCCTCATCAATCTGCCCAACGGACAGGTGTTGACCACGACGGACGGGCAATTCGATATAGCCGTAGCAGCCGGAACATCCGGATACAGCGGTGCCGCTCAAACTTTCCGCTCAACCAAGTATGGCATGTGGTCACGTGGTCCTATCACAAGCGAAGCGGCCTTCAACATGAACGCCAACACCATGACCCTTACCTGTGCTCCGCAGCAAGGAGCGTGGTACAAGGGCATGAACGTGGGGATTCTGCAAGCTGCCGTCAATAACTTGTTTGATGCTGCAACAGTTACTGTGTACACGGCTTATATGCCTTTAGGGCAATACGGCAACATCAGCGCGGGGCTGGAAACCAAATTCTACGGCACGATCACCAAGATCAATGACATCAACCGCGTGAAGGTTGAGTTCGAGTGTGCCGATCCGCTGTACTTGCTCAATCTGAAGGTTCCCACTCGAATCATTCAATCCAACTGCCCATGGTCGTTCTGTGACGCCAACTGTGGCCTGACCGCCAGCAGCTACACCACGAACTTCACCGCTGCCTCAGGCACGACGCAATGGGTAATGATTCCGAGCACGACATTCAGTCAATCGGCTGGCTACTTCACGCAAGGCGTGGTCACTTGCACAGCAGGAGCCAATGCTGGGCTGAGCCAAACCGTCAAGCTGCACGACACTTCCGGCCATCTGGAGCTAACGGCTCCGTGGCTACTGACTCCGGCAGTGGGCGACTCGTTTAGCGTAATCGCGGGCTGCTCGAAGACTATGACGCAATGCAGCCAACAGTTTAACAATCTCATTCACTTTGGCGGGATGCCTTACGTTCCTGTTCCATCTCAGGCTATCTAACATGCTTACTAACGAACAAAGACAACATATCGTAGATGTAGCCAAGTGCTGGATAGGCACACCCTACCGGGGGTGGTCTTGTGTCAAAGGTGCTGGGGTCGATTGTGGGCAACTTCTCAAAGGTGTATTTGAAGAAGCTGGTCACTGCAATGACGGTATCACGCTGCCCGAGAATTACTCCCTGCAAGTGTTCCAGCACCGCAAGGACACCACTTACATCGACTATGTGAACAAGTACATGCGAGAGATCACGGAGGCAGAGGCGCTGCCGGGAGATGTGGTGGTGTACAGGCTCGGCTTGGCCTTCGCGCACGCCGCAATAGTCGTTGCATGGCCTGAGCACATCATTCATGCGGTGGAGTTTCAAGGCGTCATCTCCGGGCATGGTAAGAATTTCAAGTTCGGCAGGTTGGAGAAGCGATTCTTCACGCTGCGCGATGAATACGTAGGTGGTGAGTAATGGGTATCTTCGGTGGTGGAGGTGGCAACAAACCCGAGAAATACTTTGGCGTAAGGGTCAATCAATCACAGCTCGGCTATCCGCTACCAACCGTCATGGGCACGGCTAAGATACAGCAGTCGATTCTCTGGGAGGATGGGTTTAGCTCTCAGAAGCAATCCAGCGGTGGTGGCAAGGGTGGCGGTGGAGTATCGAGCTACACGTACACCGCTGATGTCATCGCGGGTTTGTGCAACGGCACAGTAAGCGGAATTGGCGACATCTGGACGGGGCAAAGCTGGCTCGGTCAACCACACGCTGCTGAGACGTGCACCATCTCTGGCAGCTCGCCAACCTATACGGTTACTAATGCTTTCACCTTTGCCAACGACTTGGGAGTAAGTGTAGCAACCACCTACAGCGGCTCATACAACGACTTTTGCGCTCCCTCAGCTACTGTGTTAAGTGGCACCGACCAAGCACGCATGGTCAGGGTGTCCTCTAATCCGAGTAGTGGGCAGTACACTTATACTCCGAGCACGGGCACGTATGACTTCAGCACTACCGACAGTGGTAAGACGGTAACGGTTAACTACAGCTACAACCTAACGGTCGAAAACCAGCAAGAGAACGATATTATTCCATCTGGCAAATCCATTAGTGTAGGCGGCAACCTCAAGTTTAGTTCTGACCTCGGTGTTGTCTATGCGAGTGGCTCTAACCAAGGCGTGGCTCTGACCAAGGTTACGGGCACACCATCGGCGACAGGCACCTACTCGGTGTCAGGCTCTGCACCAGCCACTTATAAGTTTGCCTCTGGTGACGTTGGGGTTGAGGTCACGATCACGTACCAAGTCACCGACCCTAACGCTGTGGCTACAGGTGAGAGCAGCAACCTTAACTTCACGCTCAACACTGGAGCCGCTGGGCAATTACCCTACAGCTTCCTGACTTCGAGTTTCCCCGGAGCGGCCCTCGGGTACACGGGTATTGCTACGGTCCTCTACCAACCCATGTGGCTGGGAAGCTCTGCTGAGATACAGGAAAACACATTTGAGGTCGTGACAGCGGACGCTATGGGTGGCGGTATTCAGGATTGCAACCCAGTCCAGTGCATCACGCAAGTGTTGACCAATTCCGTATGGGGATTGGGGGTGGGTGCCGTACCATTCCCGACCTCAGTATTAGATAACGGGACAAGCGGCACTTGGGGCAGTGCGACCAGCACAGGTGGTACGCGAGCAAACAATAGCACAGCCTACAACTGGTTTGCGGCTAACAATTTCTTTATCTCCCCTGTGATGGACTCGCAAGACTCCGCAGCGTCAACCATGAGCAAGTGGCTGGAGGCTGGGATGTGTGCGGCATTCATGAGTGAAGGTTTGCTTAAACTGGCGCCTTACGGGGACACGACCACAGCGGCTAATGGCTACACATGGGTAGCTCCGTCGAGTTATGTCGTGGCTCTCGATGACACTTGCTTTGTAGCCAAAGAGGGCACCGACCCGGTCAAGGTCACTCGTTCGGCGTGGCAGGACGCTTACAACGTCGTGCAGGTACAGTGGGACAATCGCAGCAACCAGTATGCTCCCGAAGTCACGCAAGAGAGCGACCAAGGATTGATCAACCGCTTTGGGGAACG
>Ga0326727_10009293_pt1 | contig 24277 bp, 20 predicted proteins | sample MB2enrmetagenome_FD_207643 | JGI IMG/M metagenome (GOLD analysis project Ga0326727, IMG submission 207643) | Lab enriched peat soil microbial communities from McLean, Ithaca, NY, United States - MB29MY | ecosystem: Environmental > Terrestrial > Soil > Wetlands > Peat | place: USA: New York... | reverse complement strand
CGAACGTGGATGTTCTCATCGACCGCGTGCAGAAAGCGACAGGGATCCACGTGGAGACGATCGAACCCATCGAGGAAACGGAGGCGATCTATGAGGGCGTGAAATCGCTCCTCAAAAACTCCGCGATGTTCGCGAAGAAGAACGTGGTGCTGTTTTCCATCGGAGCCGGTTCCAGCGAGATCGTACTTCAGTCGAAGGGCAGCGTGATCTTCTCGGAATCTCACCACATGGGCACTCTGCGCCTGATCCGCGACTACGATGTCTCCGAGAGCAGTCATCAATTGACTCTCCGGCCTCTTTCCCTCGGCTTCGCCAACACTATCAAGCGTTTTCCGGGCATCAAGGGCGTGGACCGCTTCATCGCCGTCAACGATGACCTTCTCGGCCTCGTGCAGAAGCGTTTTCCGGAGCTTTTGAAGGACGACGTCTACTGCATCCCGTCCCGGGAATTCAACGAGCTCTACTACGAGGTGGAAAAATCCTCCCTCGATGAGATGAAGACGCGCTACCAGCTCAATGAGAACGTCCTGAAAACGACGCGGATCGCCGTTTATATGGTGGCGATGTTCTTCAATATGACTAAAACGCCGGAAATCCTCATCCCGGATGTGAGCACTTCGTTCTTCATGATGAACTACCTCTTCTGCCAGCGCGACGGGATTCCCCTTGCCGGCGACCTTTACCAGAACATCCTCTCGTCGGCTATGGCGATCGGGCTGAAATACCAGTTCGACGAGGAGCACGCCCGCGCCGTCGCCGATTACGCGCTGTCCATCTTCGACCAACTGCGCGAGACTTACAACCTGACCGACCGCGAGCGCATCTATCTCGAAGTGGCGTCGCTTCTGCACGACATCGGCAGCTTCATCGGCAGTTCCAGTCACAACAAGCACTCCCAGCAGCTCATCCTTTCCAGCGAAATCATGGGGCTGCAGGCCAACGAGATGCGAATGATCGCTCTTGTCGCGCGTTACCACCGCAAGTCGCCGCCGAAACCTGCTCACCAGGAATACAACGAGCTTCCCACCGAGGAAAGGCTCATTGTCAGCCGCCTTTCCGGCATTCTCCGCGTGGCCGACGCGCTGGATACCACGCATAACCAAGTGCTTCAGGAGATCCGTCTGAATTTACAGAACGACCGATGTGAATTCCTGCTCCGGATGAAGGAACGTTCTCAGGATTTCATCGAAATCTTCCGCCAGGCCGTCAAGAAGAAATCGGACCTCTTCGAAAGCTTTTACGGGTTGTCGGTGAAAGTGGAGCGCAGGCCATGAGTGAAGCAAGGTTCATCAACCGGGAAACGAGCTGGCTCGAGTTCAACGAGCGCGTGCTCTACGAGGCGATCGACCGCGACAATCCGCCGCTTGAACGGGCGAAGTTCCTTTCCATCGTGACCTCGAACCTCGAGGAATTCTTCATGATCCGCGTGGCGGTCTTGAAGAAGCAGGCCGAGGCGGGACTCAAGGAAAGCGAGGCGGGAGAAATTTCCGCGGCGGAACAGCTTGCGGAGATCCGCGATCGCGTGCGGAAGATGCTTCAGCGGCAGTACCGCTTCCTGCGGGATTCTCTGCTTCCCGAGCTCGCGAAGGCCGGGGTGAGAATCGTGGATCGGCAGGAAGATCTCGAAGGCTGGGCGGACGCGCTCGAATCGGATTTCCACGACCGGCTCCTCCCGCTCTTGACGCCTCTTTCCGTGGGGCCGACCCATCCGTTTCCCAATCTACTCTCCGGCAGGCTTTACCTCGCCGTGGAACTGACGCCGTTGCCGGATAACCACTTCCAGGAGCAAAGTCGCCTCTCCTTCGTCGAGATTCCGACGGGCGCTTTCGGGCGCTTCCTGATGTTCGAGGGCGATGGACCCGGCTTCATCCCGGTGGAACTCGTCGTGCGTCGCTTCATCGGCCGTCTCTACGGCGGTTACAGCGTTGATTCCGCGACGGTGGTGCGCGTCACCCGGGACGCCGACATCAGCCTCCAGGAAGACGGCGCTTCCGACCTGATGAAGGAAATCGAAAGTACGATCAAGAGGATGCACCGACGCTCCTGCGTGAAGCTGGAGCATGAGGCCGATGCGCCCGAAAGCCTTCTCACTGCGCTCCGGGAGCACCTGAACCTTCCGGCTGAGGATCAGTTCGCCATCGACGGACTCCTCAATCTCCGGGACCTTTTCGAGATCGCGGACAAGACGCTTTCCGACGATCTCAAACTTAAACCGCTGCAACCCGTCTACCCTTCGGTCTTCGAGGGGCGAAACCCCTTCGAGGTGATCGCGGAGAAGGATGTTCTCCTCATTCATCCGTATCACTCCTACGATCCCGTCGTGGAACTCGTCAACCGCGCGGCCGACGATCCCGGAGTGGTGGCGATCAAGCAGACCCTTTACCGCACCAGTTCCGACTCCGCGATTATCCGCGCGCTCGCCCGTGCCGCCGAGAAGGGCAAGTACGTCTCGGTGATCGACGAACTCAAGGCGCGCTTCGACGAGAAGCGGAACATCGAGTGGGCGAGGAGGCTCGAGGATGCCGGGGCGCACGTCACCTACGGCGTCGCGGGACTCAAGACGCATGCGAAGGCGCTCATCATCGTGCGCAAGGAAGCCAGCGGCATCCGGCGATACGTCCACCTCGGCACGGGCAATTACAACGAGAGCACCGCGAAGCTCTACACCGATTTCAGTCTCTTCACTTCCGACGACCGCATCGGCGAGGATGTATCCTCGCTGTTCAACCTGCTGACGGGTTTCTCGCTCGCAGCGCACTGGAAGAGTCTGACCATCGCGCCCATCGATCTCCGAAACCGTTTCGTCTCGCTCATCCGGCGCGAGGCCGAGAACGCCAGGAACGGACTCAAGGCGAAGATCACCGCGAAGATGAACTCCCTTTCGGATCTCGACATCATCCGCGAGCTGTACGCTGCATCCCAGGCGGGCGTGAAGATCCGTCTGCTCATACGGGGCATCTGCTGTCTCGTGCCGGGTGTGCCGGGCCTGAGCGAAAACATCCGCGTGGAAAGCATCGTTGGCCGCTTCCTGGAGCATTCCCGCATCTACTGTTTCAACAACAACAACGATCCCGAATATTTTCTCGCCAGCGCGGACTGGATGATGCGCAATCTCGACCGCCGTGTGGAGGTACTTTTCCCGGTACGGGACCGCGACGCGTCCGCTTTCCTTCAAACGGTACTGGACATCCAGTTCGAAGACAACCGCAACAAGTGGGAGCTGGACGAGAACGGCCGCTACCGCCTGATGAAGCGGTCTGTGAAACCTCGCGACAGTTTTGAAGAATTATACCGCCTGGTAAAGGACCGCGAAAAGGACGCACGAAAATCCAAGCCGCAGGACTTCCGCCCTCTCCGCAATCCCGAGGAAGAGGAATGATGCATCTGCCCATAGGGACGCTCGTCAACGCGGGCGCAGTCATTCTGGGCGGTTCGACGGGAGTACTGCTTCGTCACGCCCTTCCCGAGCGCTATCGAGGCATTCTGTTTCAGGGGCTCGGACTCTGCACCCTGGCTCTCGGAACGCTGATGATCGTAAAAATGACGAATCCCATCGTGGTAATCGCGTCGGTCCTGGTCGGCGGACTCTCGGGTGAACTGCTGCGTCTCGAAGAAAAGCTCGAGAACGGCGGGAACGCGCTCAAGAAGATGCTGCACCTCGGCGACGAGCGCTTCACGGAAGGTCTCGTCACCGCTTTTCTCGTGTTCTGCGTGGGTTCGATGACCATCCTCGGCGCGATCGACGAAGGTATCCGGGGTGACCGCACGCTTTACTTCACCAAATCGATTCTTGACGGCTTCTGTTCCATCGCACTCGCGGCCACATGGGGAGCGGGAGTCATATTCTCGGTAATTCCGCTTCTCGTCTACCAGGGCGGACTGACTCTTCTCGCCGCGCAGGCCGCGCCTTTCTTCACGCCCGCGATGACGGCCCAACTCACCGCAACGGGCGGAGTGCTCGTGCTCGGAATCGGCCTGAACCTGCTCGGAATCGCCAAAATCCGCACTTCCAGTCTTCTTCCGTCGCTCGTAATCGTGGCGCTTTTTTCGTTTGTCGTGAAGTAACTGTCGTTTGTCCGCAACAAAATTCAGCCCTTCGCCCGAATCACGCATTACGCAGACCGGGCGAGGTAAGAACTGCAATATACTGAAAAGTGAATGTTCATATCCTCCTCGCCGGTTGGACTCGGAACGACCGAAGGCCGTAGTGAGGACCTGAATCCGGCTAAAGCACGACACAATCGCAATATTCATTTATTTTCCGTGCGGAACGTGGTATTATTTACGGGTGGGGGAGAGATGGGTGCGGAAGAACTGAAGAGTGAAAATGAACGCCTGACGGGAGCGCTCCGGGAACAGGAGGAACGCATCCGCGCGATGGAGATATTCCTCAAGGCCTACGAGAAGGTCGACAAAATGGCTTCCCGCGAACTGATCGAGGCCGAGCGGACCACGAAATCGCTTGAACGCATCTCCGATTTCTCCTTCAGGGAACTTCAGCAGCGCGACATGGCGATGCGCAACGTTTTGGACATCAACCGCGACATCAGTTCCATCCTGGAGAAGAACACGCTTCTCGCCCGCATACTCGATGCGCTTGTCGATACGATGAAGGCCCAGCGCGGCATTCTCTATCTCAACGAGAAGGCAAACGGCATCTTTCCGTTCATCTTCCGCAACATCGACGAAGTCGAAACGAAGCGCGATTATTTCCGCGTCTGCTCGGCGAGCGTTCTGGAATGCTCGGTTTCCCGGCGCAGCGTCACACGGATGATGGAAGAGATCCAGGACAGCGGGGTCACTTTTACTCTCTCTTACATTTGCCTGCCTCTCCTTTACCAGAGTGAACTTCTCGGGGCGATCTATCTGGATATCATTTCCGAAATGAAGACCTTCCGCGTCCAGGACCTAGACGTTGCCGAGATTTTCGCCTCGCAGGCCGCGATTTCGCTCAACAACGCCGTATTGTACGACAAAATCCGTCAGCAGAACCTGGAACTGCTCAAGCTGGTCAATCTCAAGGATCAGCTCATCGAGGAAGTTTCCAAAAAGATCGAGAAGCCGCTGGCGGAGGTGAAAAGCCTTCTGCAGAACGGTCTCAACACCTGCTTCGATCCCGGGTATTTCAGCGAGTCCATGGTGCGCAAGGTCTTCGGGAACGTGGACCGGATGGAGGTAACTCTCCACAAGGTGCTTACCATCCAGGAACTGGAACGCGAGGTAAACGACCTCTTTTCCGAAAAGGTCGATTTCCGCGAGCTTTTTTCATTCATACTCCAGACGCACGAGGAGGCGCGGGCAAAGAAGAACGTGCAGGTGACGATGTCCCTAACGCCGGATTTCTCGTCCTACAACGCCAACCGTACCATTATGCGCACCGTCTTCGACGAGCTCCTGACCAATTCGATCTTCTACAACAAGCCGGACGGCAAAGTGGATATCCGCGGGTTCCGCGAGGGCGATTACCTCGTGGTGGAGATCGCCGATACGGGCTTCGGAATCCGCATGGAGGACCAGGAGCACATCTTCGAGCAGTTCTACCGCACGTCCGACTCCCCGAAGCTCAACGAAAAGGGCGCGGGTCTCGGACTATACCTGGCCCGCAAGTTCATCAAATACTACGACGGCGATATCCAGGTCCAAAGCGAATACGGCATCGGCAGTACGTTCCGGGTGAAGATGCTGGTAAACTGACGGAGCCGACCGTCGATTGAGCTGCGCACATAGTATCTCTCTCCGACCCGCACAAACCTTTCATCCTGCGAGTTGCGCGGGCGCTCCCCGTCGTGGCGCGCTGTCTCCGCGAGACACTATGCGTTCCGCTCAATCGACGGTCACTGGTTTTGGGGTAGTGTTCGCAGTCGTTCCAGAAGAGTGCTGCGCACCGCTACTTTGTATGGCGAAACAGCGGGAAGCGGGTTGGAACCCTGCGGGTCTTGGGTGAACTGACGATCTGATACACTTCGTGTCGTTTCCCTCTCCAGGCTACTTGCCGCTCTCGGGCGTCCCTGCCTTTCGCAACAAACTCCCGTTTTGGGAGCGAACCCCGCATCCCGAATATCCCACGAGCCGGACGCTACGTGCGGTTAACGAAGTCTCTGAGAAGCGACATATAGAAAAATAGTCGCTCTATTTTGCATGAAGCGCTATTCTGAGCTATGATATTCGTGAAAGCGGGAGGGCCTGCGACTCGCGATGAAAAACAGAGAAGAAATGTTTAACTTGGATTATTTAATCCGGACTGATCCAGCGGAACGGCGGAAATTTATTGACGGGCAGGTTTACGATATATCGCCTTATCAGCCTGGCGTTATTGTGAAATCCGAAGGTATAGTTGAATCATCCGTTTTAATGGGCTGAGAGTGCCAGTGAAAAGACTGTTTTCGGAAATTTGATTCTCCGGAAAGGGAAGATGAGCGGGACACTTGAGGGCGCATGTAGAAATTGGGTAAAAAATAATAGTGTTTTGCCCAACTTCTGCATGGAAAATTTGGAGTTCCTTTATGTTAAATGTAAATTTCCGGTTAAATGAATCCGTTTTAGCCCGCTTCGCCGTCATCCCCGTCCTCTTTTTTTCCGTATTCTTCTCATCTTGCGTAAAAAGTACCGCTCCGGCCCAACCGAAAGCCGTAAGGGGTGTCATCGACCTGACCAGATGGGATTTGATAAAGGGCGGCAACCTTCGTTTGGATGGGGAATGGGAATTTTACTGGTCGAAACTGCTCTTACCTTCTGATTTCAGCAATCGGGAATTTCATCAGAAACCTGTATATTTGGAAGTGCCAAACGACTGGAATGCTTCATTGAAATATCCGCCTCACGGTTATGCCACATACAGGCTTCTGTTGCGTACGGGAGATAGATCGGAGGACATCAGCGTATACTGCAAGCCTTTTCTGACCTCCTACCGTCTTTACATCGGCGGAGTTCTTGTTGCTTCAAACGGTTTGGTAGGGACAAACCCTTCCAGTTGCCGTCCTCAGTACAGAACGTTAAGGACCGGTTTCAGGATCGGTCCGGGAACCACGGAAATCATACTGCAAGTATCCGACTTCTCCGCCCGTGTCGGCGGTTTCTGGAATTCTCTGACGATCGGTTCCAAGGAAGGAATTGACAACCTCTGGGACAGGAATTTCAGGTTCGATCTTTATTTTATGGGAGCCCTGACCATCATGGCTCTTTACCATATCGGCATGTTCCTGATGAGAAGAAAGGACCAGTCCAGCCTTTTCTTTTCTCTTGTCTGCCTGGTTTGCATAGCCAGGATCCCAATTACAAACGGCATTCTTCTGACAAACGTCTTTCCCGGATTCCCATGGCAGGCAATGATCCGGATCGAATACATGACCGTGTTTCTCGGCTCCACGGCGATGCTTGGTTTTATATATCATCTTTTCCCGGGACGTGTCCATCCTGTTGTATTTCGGATTGTCGGCGGTATTTCCCTTCTTTTTGTCCTTTTTATCCTTTTCACAGATACCACCGTCTTCACGAAATTCATTTCCGCCTTTCAAAGCCTTTTGATCCTGACAGGGATTTATATCATCTTCATCCTGATCCGCCGGCTTGGGAAAGACAATATTTCCAGAATCATATTTTCAGGCCTGGCAATCCTTTTTCTGACCGTGATAAACGATGTCATCTACAGTTATGTCTCTTTCCATCCCTTCGGTTACCTGATCTCGTGGGGGCTTTTCCTGTTCATCTTCATGCAGTCCGTAGCGCTGTCAGCAAGATTTTCAAAGTCTTTCAGCAAAGAGGAGGAGCTATCGGCAAACTTGGAAAACATTGTGGAAATCAGAACAAAGGAACTGAACAATGCCATGCATGAATTACGGGAACGCAACCTCTCCATGGAAGAGGAATTGAAGATGGCAAGACAGATACAGATGAACATGATTCCCCCTATGAGCAGTTCCGCCAACATCGCCTTTTATTACAAACCCATGGAACAGGTTGGGGGCGATTTTTTCGATTTCATTCATTACAATACGGACGGGACGCTTGGAATTTTCATCAGTGACGTTTCCGGACACGGAGTTCCGGCCGCTTTCATCACATCCATGATTAAAACTTCTCTTCTTCAGATTACACCGGGAATCAATACCCCTTCGCTGGTCCTGAGGTTTCTCAATGATATCTTGAGGAAACAGGCGGCCGGATATTTCATCACGGCTTTTTACGGCATATACAATCCATCCACCCACGAATTCAATTATTCCAATGCGGGCCACAACCTGCCTTACATCGTCGCCAGTACAGGGATAGAGCAGCTTCTTCAGGTGGAGACCGGATTTCCTCTGGCAATCATGTCCAGCAATGAGCTCCAGACCATCGGTAAGGATTTTTCAAACAGGATCATCCGCCTGGAAAAGGGCGCGAAACTATTGCTTTATACGGACGGTCTTGTCGAAGCGGTAAATGCAAGGGATATCCTTTCTGACGAGAAGGCCCCGGACTTTGGAATGGCTCTTCTTCCCGAACTCCTTGCCAGATTTGAACCGCTTCCTCCAAGAGAGTTCCTGAACAGCCTTTCCAAAGAACTGATCCGGTTCCGCGGACTGGATGATTTCGAAGATGATGTCTGTATCATCTGCATCCAGATCGAATAGGCTATTTTAACCCTTGTTGGACATGGAATCTGTTCCGTCTTCCACTGCTTTCAGTATTTCCAGCGCAGTTTTCAGACGGTTCGCACGCGCCCACTCGATCGCAGTTCTACCGGACAGATCTTTCACGGAAACGTTCGCGCCGGAGTCGATCAGCATTCTCACTCCCTCCGCCTGGTCCGCCCTCGTCCAAGGCATGATGTGCCGGTGGGCCGTGATCACGCATAGGATCAGCGCCGTTTCACCCTTGTGGTTTTTTTCGTCGAGGTCTGCTCCGGATTCGATGAGGAGCCGCATCGCCCGAATCTGGTGGTTGAACGCCGCGAACATCAGCGCCGTCCAGCCGGATTCGTCCTTCCGGTTGATTCCGGTATGTCCGCGGATCAGCCGCTCGACCGCTTCCGCATCCCCGATGGTGGCCGCGTGGAAAAGATCTTCGGGTGCGGTGTTTCCGGCGCCCAGCGTCTGGTAAAACTCATTCTTCCAGCTCCAGACCGTCGGCATGTTTTACCCTCCTGCTTTGATCTTCTCACCCGGACTCGATATTCCCGTTACATCCCCAGCATCGCCCTTGCATGTTTCATCGCAGCTTCGCCTTCGCCGCCGAGCATGCGGGCGATCTCGGTCACGCGGTCCCCGCTCTCGAGGCGCTTTACATGCGTGAAGGTGCGGTTTTCGCGGGTCTCCTTGGAGACCGTCCAGTGCGTGGTGGCGCGGCTCGCGATCTGCGCGAGGTGCGTGATGGCGATGAGCTGCCGGCCCTCGGCAATCTCGCGCATCTTCGCGCCGACGTTGTTGGCCGTCAGTCCGCCGATACCCGTGTCGATTTCGTCGAAGATGAGCGTGCCGACGGCGTCGCTCTTCGCGAAGATCGCCTTCAGCGCAAGCATCACGCGGCTGATTTCACCCCCCGAGGCGATCTTGCGCAGCGGTCTCGGCTCCTCGCCCGCGTTCGGACTGATGAGGAACTCGACGCGATCCATGCCGGTCTCGCCGATCTTGACGGGAATTTTGTTGATGACGAAGAGATCGTCCTCCGCCTTGACGTACTTGATGTCCACGGAGAATCGCGCCTTCTCCATTCCGAGAAACGCGAGCTCCCTCTGCACCTTTTCGGAAAGGTCCTTCGCGACCGTCTGGCGCTTGCGGGAGAGTTCCAGCGCCGCGTCGACGAGCCTCTGCTTCCATTCGCCGATCTCGGCGACGAGCTTGGCGAGTTCCGCGCCCCGGTTCTCGAAGCGTTCGATCTTTCCCCGGCACTCGGCGGCGTATTCGATGAGTTCGGGAAGGGCGCTCTTGCGGTACTTACGGAGCAGGTCCTTGATCGTTTCGCTCCGGTCGATCGCCTCTTCCATCGCTTTCTGGTCGAACTCGAGATGATCCCGGCAGTCGGAAACACGGTCGGCGGACTCGGAAACCTTCGTACCCGCATCCTCAAGCATCTCCACGATCTCCTCGTAGCGCTTGTCGAGTCCGGCCACGTCCCGCAGGGCGGTCAGAGCCCTGGAAATCCCGACGCTAACGGCGTTTTCGTCGTCATACAGAACGGAATAGGCGGAAGTCATCGCGCGGGCGATATGCTCCGCGTTCTCCATCCGCCGGATCGTCTCGGCGAGTTCGGCCTCTTCGCCGGGCTGGAACTTTCCGCCTTCGATGTCCTTCACGGCGGTTTCCCAGAAGACCTTCTCCTGCTGGAGCTTCTCCTCGTCCTGGGAAAGCTCGCGATGGTATTCCAGCTTCTTGAGAAGCTCGCCGAACAAAGCGGACGTTTTCTCGCGATCGTCCGAAAGCGCGCCGTGGCGATCGAGGATGTCGAGATGGACCTTTTGCTGGAGAAGAATCTGGTGGTCATGCTGGCCGTGCATATCCACAAGCCACTCGCCGATTTCCTCCAGTTTGGTCAGCGGTTCCTGGAAGCCGTTGATGAAGACCCGGCTCTTCCCGCCCTGGACGATCTCGCGCCGGATGATGAGGCTCGAAGGGTCCTCGATGCCGAGTTCACGGAATCTTCGCGCCGTGTCGACGTCCGTCACGGAGAACTCCGCCTCTACCGTGGCACGTTCTTCGCCCGTGCGGATCACTCCCGCGTCGGCCTTCGCACCGAGCAGGAGATCGATGGCGCCAACGACGATCGATTTTCCCGCGCCGGTCTCTCCGGTAAAGACGTGGAAACCGCCCCCGAACTCGAGTTCCAGATTGTCAATGATGGCGTAGTTCCTGATGGAAAGGCGTTCGATCATACGTTCCACCCCAGTTTCTCGCGAAGCACGCTGAAGAAGCGCCCTTCGCCGTAATCGTAAACGTCCACCCAGCTTTCGGAGCCGGGAAATTCGATAACGTCGCCCTTGCAGAGCGTGAAATTCTCCTGTCCGTCCACGGTCAGCGCCGTGTTTTCCTCGCCGCCGACGATGCGGATGGAGAGCTTGCGGCTGGCCGGCATCACGATGGGACGGACTCCCAGCGTGTGCGGACAGATGGGAGTAATGGCCATCGCGTCGATGTCGGGCGTCATGATCGGTCCGCCCGCCGCCAGATTGTATGCCGTGGAACCCGTCGGCGTGGAGACAATCAGTCCGTCGGCGCGGTAACACGCAAGTTCCTCCCGGTCAAGCCGGATCTCCATTTCCACCATGCGCGACAGAGCTCCCTTGGAAATGACCGCGTCGTTTAAAAAGGAAAATCGACAGACCGTCCGGGCTTCGCGGACAACCGAAACATCGAGCACCATCCGTCTGAGTTTACCGGTTCTTCCTGAAATCACACCATCGAGGGCGTCCCCGATTTCAGAGGGGTCTACTTCCATCAGAAAGCCGAGCCTCCCGAGATTCACGCCCAGGATCGGAACCCGGAACTCGTGAAAGGAACGCACCGTATAGAGAAAGGTCCCGTCGCCGCCGAGCGCGAGTACGAGGTCCCATGCACGGTGGCGGTATCCGTCGTCAAAACCGGTGATCACTCCCTGCGAAGTACGGATAATCTGCGCTTTTGCACAGAATACCTTCGCGCCGCGTCTTTCGAGTTCTGCGATTACGCCGGTGAGCACCTTTGCAAGTTCCGGTTTACCAGGATTTCCGACGACGAGAACATTGCGAAGTTCCATCATTTGGGTCCTCCGGACACATGCGACAGGATCCATTCCCGGATACGTCCCCAGAGACGCTGGAAAAACCGCTTTCCGAATTTCGAGGCAAAGGAGGTAAGGGCGTCTTCAAGCGCCACGTCGCCGTACTTTTCCTTAAGGAAGTGCCAGTGATCCATTACCCAGATGTAAAGATCGCCGGGGGTGCGTCCGGGAAAAAGCTTCAGGATGCCCCGGTAGCGGATGCTGCGGGTAACGGTGTGGTAAAGGTCGCGGTACCAGCGGTGTACGGCCTCCGGCATGCCGATCTCGCGCTGCTCGGCCTCGGCGAGGAAATACTGGTAGGTGAGGATGTGTTCCAGCAGGCGGTAGTAGCCCCACGGGTTGGTGACGCGAAAAACGTTGCGGGAGGCGACCGCGTCGATGCCGGTCTTCTCGCAGAGATAGCGCCAGCCTTCGGCGTTCAGGAGTTCCTTCTCATTCATTTCCTCGACGGGAATGCGGGTGAACAGCTCTACCACTTCGGCGTCGATGAATTCCTGTCCGAGTTCATGCGCCACGGAAACACGGTGATTGCCGTCCCGCACGAAGTAAAAGTCGTTGATCTTGTATACCTTGATGGGCGGCAAACTAACCTGCTGCAGTCGCGCGATGTCCACGTTCTCCCATCGGTCGCGGGTATGCTCCTGACGCGGCATAAAGTTGCGGTCGAAATCCTCGTAGCGGCTTTCGCTGCCGACCACCGCGTTGAGAGGTATGGCGCGCACGCCTCGGTAAACCATCCCGTGCGGTTCGAGGAAGTGCTTCACCTCGTCGAACTGGAGTAGTGCATTATTCTTCCGGAAAAGCCGTGTGAGGAGTTCGGTGAAAAAGGCCCTGTTACGTGCCTTCTCGAAGTCGGCCCTCGCCTGTATGCGGTATATATGGTTCTGGAACGCCATCTCAGGCCTCCCGGAATGCGGAGGCACATACCGGCATTCCGAAGAACATGATCATTGATTTTCTATTTCCTTTTTTCATTTCAGTCAATCCTCAGATCCAGGATCTGGTAGTTGAAGCAGTTGATTACTTTAGTTCCTTCGAATTCGGTTATCCGGCTGTCGTTGCGGTCATAGATGTGGGTATGACCGTGAAGCAGGTATTTCGGATGATAGCGGCGGATGAAGCGGCGGTAAGCATCGAAGCCGCGGTGTGGAAGATCTTCAGCGTCATGAATCCCGAAGGGCGGCGCGTGCGTAATCAGCACATCGATGCTGCGGCCTTCAAAAATCCGGTTGACGGCAAGGCCGGGTGAATAGCGGAGTATGCGCCGACGCATCTGTTTTTCGGAATACTGGTGCTCGCCCCGGTTGTAAAGCAGAGAACCTTCCAGTCCGCCGAAAAGCATCCCGCCGATTTTCTCGGTACGCATATCGATGTTCTTGCCGCCGAAGCAGGCTGGTCCGTTATAGTCCAGCTTGCCTCCCCGGAAGGTTTTGGCATCATCCGTCGGATCGTTCCAGACCCGTTCCAATCCGTAGCGGTCGTGATTGCCGCACACGTAAAGAAGCGGCTTTCCCAGAGTGGAGACGAGGTAATCGAGGTAGTACATCGGGAGATCGCCGCAAGAGAGGATGAGATCAACGTTGCCGGCGATCCGGCTCGCGAACGGGCTGTATAGAAGCGCGTTCACCTCGTCACTCACTACGAGCGCTCTCAAGACGACTCCTTTAAGCCGGGAAAATCTTCGATTCGGCGATCTTGTCGAAATCGGGCCGGGACATCTTGTCCTTCAGTTCTTCCCAAAGGAAATCGATCGCGTCTTCCTTCGTGGCGAACTTCACGCCTTTATCCGCGCCGTCCAGAACGACCTTGAAAGCCATGGCTTCCTCCATTGGATTTCCAGATCAAGATAACCGCAGCATTTTCTCGATAGCCTTTCGCGCTCTCTGCCCGGTTTCCGCCGGTACCGACACGCGGTTTCGGTCCGTATCGTCGGACAATGCCGCTATTACCTTGTCCAGGGTGTTTTTCTTCATATTACGGCATTCGAGCCGCTTTCCGCCCGGCTCAATAAACTCCGCGCCGGGAAAGCGCCGGGAAAGGGCGTATACCATACCCCATTCCGTCACCACGATAAAACGCTTCGCTTCCGGGTGCTTTTCCACGAACTCGTTCATCTGTCCGGTACTGCAGACGCCGTCGGCCATGGCGAGTATGTCGCCGGGACATTCCGGATGAACCATCACCAAGGCGTCCGGGTTGGTCTGCTTCGCGGCATAAACAGCCGCAGGATCCACCGTCTCGTGTACCACGCAGAATCCCGGCCAGAGAACGATCTCCTTTTCCGGCAACTTTTCCTTCACCCAGGCACCGAGGTTGCGGTCGGGAAGGAAAACGATCCTTTTCTGCGGCAAAGCCTTCACGATTTTCACCGCGTTGGACGATGTGCAACAGATATCCACTTCCGCTTTCACCGCCGCGCTCGAATTCACGTAGGCGACGAAGACGTGCTCCGGGTATTTTTCCTTCCATTCGCGCACCATTTCGACCGGGGCGAAATTGGCAAGCGGACAACCTGCCGTCGTATCCGGAATGATCACCGTCTTCTCCGGGTTGAGGATGGCGACGGTCTCAGCCATAAAATACACGCCGCACATCAAGACGCGCCGGTTGGGAATTTTTAAGGCCTTCTGCGCGAGAGCGAGGGAATCTCCCACGAAGTCGGCGGCTTCCTGAACCTCGGGCAACTGGTAGTTATGAGCGAGGACAAACGTGTCCTTCTCCAGCTTCAACCGTGCGATTTCCGAAAGCGCTTCCCTGGCGTCCATAGCTCCTTCTCCGCTGCGCATCCGGCCTTGACATGCACCGCTTGCGACGGATTGTAATATTATATACGGAGGTCGGCAAAAGTCAAGTGCCGGATGCAATCTTCCCCATGCTGAAATATTTCCGCCTCGCCCAGCCTTAGCGCCCCTCTCCACGTTGTCCTTTGGAGCGCAACGCGGAAAGGGGCACGCTGAGCATTACTCGACCTTGAAAATTTGCAAAATTGACAGGATTGGAGGGGTATGATATAATATGAATCCATCGTGAAATGGGGATGTAGCCAAGTGGGAAGGCCGCGGTCTGCAAAATCGCTATGAGTCGGTTCGACTCCGACCATCCCCTATTTTTTCGTTCCTGGCGCCGCCGGGATGGTGGAATGGTAGACACAGGGGACTTAAAATCCCCAGGATTTCAACGTCCGTGCGGGTTCAAGTCCCGCTCCCGGCATATTCCGCTCTCCAGCCGACAGATAAAAAACCCCTCCGTGTCGCGGAGGGGTTTTTTGTTTTTTATCATCTACCCCGGCCGGGTAATTCGTGAAAATAGCACAATAAAATACCGGAGAAGCGCTGAACCGCTACGCCTGCTCTTCCGAGTCCAGCATGATCTCCGTTCCCACTCCGGCATCCGTGAGAAGTTCCAGCATCACGGAATGTTCGATCCTTCCGTCGATAATATGCACCTTTTTCACGCCTTTCTTGAGCGCGGCGACGGCGGAATCGATCTTGGGGAGCATTCCCTTGGTGATCACGCCCTCGTTCTTGAGCCGGACAATTTCGGATTCTGTGATGCTCGGAATGAAGGTGGATTCGTCCTTCACGTCGCGATAAATGCCTTTGATATCGGTGAGGTAGATGAGTCGTTCTGCACCGAGGCTGACAGCGATCGCGCCCGCGACGGTATCCGCGTTCATGTTGTAGCTCTTTCCGTCCTTTCCGATGGCGACGGGCGATACCACCGGTGTATAACCGGCGTTTGAGAGGGTAATGATGGGCTCGGGATTGATGCAGTCGATCGTGCCCACCAGTCCGAAATCAATGTTCTTGCCGCTCTTGTCGAGCTTTTTCTTCGCCGTAACAAGGCTGCCGTCCTTTCCGGAGAGGCCGACCGCACGGCCGCCGTTCGAGTTAATGAGACTCACGATTTCTTTGTTGATAAGACCGGAAAGCACCATTTCGGTGATCTCCATCGTTTCGTCGTCGGTGATGCGGTGACCTTCGACAAAGATAGCCTCCTTGCCTAGCCGCTCCATCAGGCGGGTGATGTGCGGACCGCCGCCATGGACAATCACGAGTTTCACGCCGACGAGTGAAAGCAGAACGAAATCCTGAACGATGCGTTCCTTGAGGGCGCTCTCGTCCATCGCCGCTCCGCCGTATTTCACTACGATGGTCTTGCCGTGGAACGTCTGGATGTACGGAAGCGCCTCCATAATGGTCCGCGCCCTCTCGATGTACTCCTTCTCGATGAAATCCTGCATAGGTCAACCTCCGGTGGGGTGTTATCGGTATTCTATTTTGGTTATACCCGTTCCGCAGTCGAACCAGCTTTCCCGACGGCTTCGACCTGCCGGATGTCGGAACTGACGAATCGGTCCATCGTTGCATCAAACGCACAAACTGGATGCAGAGAATCCATGCGCCGGATGACCGTTGATTCCGAGAACGCTTCTGTTTTTCGCGCGATCTCCGAATCGAAAAGGATTACAGTCATTTCCAGATACCAAAACGTACAGTTCATCCGTAGCTCTGTCAATCTTCGGTGGAACTCCTTCTATGCCAACTCAACCGCTTTCAGAAGAATATCGCGGAAATGCTCGTGCGATTCCAACGCGGTTTCCACTACCTCCTGGTGATTGAGGGCGCCCACGGAAAGCCCCGCGGCAAAATTAGTCACCAGCGACAATCCGAGAAGCTTCATTCCGCAGTAGCGCGCCATAATCGCCTCGGCTGCGGTGGACATACCGACGGCATCCGCGCCGAGCGAACGAAACGCCCGGATCTCGGCGGGTGTCTCGTATTGCGGCCCGCGTACGGCAAGATACACGCCCTCGGGAATGCCGGTCTTCGCGCGGAGTTCCTCCCTCCAGGGACGATCCCAGGCGTTCGACATCGAAACAAAACGAGAACTTCCCGGACAACCTTCGAGCGGACTCGCCGACTGAAGCGAAACATGGTCGGAAATCGCCATCGCCATTCCCGGCGCGAGGTCGGTCCGGATACCCCCCGCAGCGTTCGTCAACACGAGCGCCTTCGCACCCGCGCCCGCCATCGCCGCGACAGAGAGCGAAACCTCGAATGCGGACCAGCCTTCATAGAGATGAATGCGGCCGGACGCGAAGAGTACCGTTTTACCCGCGGTCCTCGCGAGAAGGAATTTGCCGCAGTGGCCTTCCACGCCGGGCGCGGGAATATTCTCCACCCCGGAAAACGGGATCTCGGCGAGAGGAACGAGTCCGTCGGTGACGGCGGACAGCCCGGAACCGAGCACTAAGGCAACGTCCGGCCGGAAGGGCAGACGGATCGCGAGACTTTCCGAGGCCGCTTTCACAGCATCGGCATCGAAGAGCGGAAAACGTCGCATCGATACCTCCCGGATATCCGCGAATTACTTAAAAGAAGCGTTTGCGGTTCTCTTCAATGACCGCGAGGGTGTCCCGGTAAACCTTCCCCGCCGGCACGGGTATTCGGGCAACTCCGTCCTTCACGGCCTGCCGGGCAACCGCTTCCGCCTCGCGAGCGAAAACTTCTTCGTGGTAAACCGAGGGAATGATGGTCTTTTCCGCGAGGTCCTTCTCCGAAACGCAGTCTGCAATGGCCCTCGCGGCGGCGAGCTTCATGCCCACCGTGACGGACTTCGCCCGCACGTCGAGGAGACCCCGGAAGATTGCGGGAAAACCGAGACAGTTATTGACCTGGTTCGGAAAGTCGCTCCGGCCAGTGGCTACAAGATAGGCTCCGGCGGCGTAAGCCTCTTCGGGAAGAATTTCCGGATCCGGATTGGCCATCGCGAAAAGGAGGGGCCTGTCGCCCATCGTCTTCACCATTTCCGCGGTAAGCACGCCCTTCGCGGACACCCCGATAAAGACCTCCGCGCCATAGATTACGTCGGCGAGCTTTCCTTTCCGATTTTGCGGGTTGGTAAGAGAGGCGATCTCCTCTTTCGAGGGGTTCATTCCTTCCGCTCGCCCTCTCCAGATGGCACCCTTGGTATCGCACATAACAATATCCTTCGCGCCCGCAGCCATCAGAAGCTTCGCGATGGCAACTCCCGCCGCGCCGCTGCCGTTGATGACCATACGGACCTCGGACAACTCGCGTCCGGTGGCCTTCATACAGTTGTAGAGACCCGCGAGACACACCACGGCGGTACCGTGCTGGTCGTCATGAAAGACGGGAATGTCGAGTTCTTGGGAAAGACGCTCCTCGATCTCGAAACAGCGGGGAGCGGAGATATCCTCGAGATTGATGCCGCCCGCGCCGAGAGCAATCAGCTTCACGGTCCTGATAATCTCCTCGGTGTCCTGGGTGTCGAGAATGATGGGATAGGCGTCCACACCGCCGAAGATTTTAAAAAGAAGCGATTTGCCCTCCATCACGGGAAGACCTGCCGCCGGACCGATATTACCGAGACCGAGCACAGCGCTGCCGTCGGAAACGACGAAAACGGTATTGGGTTTCGCGGTGTAATCGTAAACCGTCTCGGGATGATCGTGGATTTCGAGGCAGGGCTGAGCTACACCGGGAGTGTAAGCCAGGGAGAGCTGTTCGCGCTTGCCCACCGGAACCTTCGGAACGACTTCGATCTTTCCGTTGCCGATCCCGTTTCCCTGATGGTAAGCGAGCGCCTGTTCGCGCAGCGTCTTCTGATCCATATTACCCTCCCGTGCGGTACCAACCGGATTTATATGATAGCATTTTTTCTCATGATTCTCAAGGTTTGACCTAACCGAACCTTTCCGCTATCATGTGGGTATGCGTTCCGTTTACCTGCATTTCCCCTTCTGCCGGAGCCGCTGTACCTACTGCGATTTTGTCAGCGGCATTCCGCCGGAGGAGGATATTGTCCGGCGCTACTCGGATGCGCTCCTTCGCGAACTGCCGATGCAGGCGGAACGTTTCGGCGGGGTTGCGGGTAAATCCACGCTTTATCTCGGCGGCGGAACCCCTTCGCTCGCACCCGTTCGTGAAATCGCCCGCTGGGTCGAAGCGGCAGCGAAAATCGCTCCCGGCGGTTTCGCCGAAACGACGCTGGAAGCAAACCCCGAGGATGTGACACCTTCGCTCGCGCGGGAATGGAAAAAGCTCGGGATCGACCGGACAAGTCTCGGCTGGCAGTCTCAGAACGCGGGAACTCTTACGTCGCTCTTGCGTCGCAACTCGCCGGGTTCGAATATCCGGGCTCTGGATGCTCTTCACGAAGCGGGTTTCACGAACGTCAGTGTGGACGTTATTGCCGGGATCGCCGGGGACGACCTGAGCGCCACCCTCGATGCGGTCACGAAAGCTCGCCCCGAACATGTATCGGTCTATATGCTCACGATCGCCGAAGGCACCCCCCTGCATCGTTCGGCGAATGCGGGGTCTTACGTACCCCTCGGCGAGAAAGCAAGCCTTGCCGCGCTTCGCCGGGTGAACGAACGGCTGAACGAATCGGGATACGAACGCTACGAGGTGTCCAACTGGGCGCTCTCGGAAAATTTCCGATCGAAGCACAACGAGAACTACTGGAAATACGGCGAGTACTTCGGTGCAGGACTTTCGGCTTCCGGTTTCATGCGGACGGGAAATGCCCCCTTCGCCGGAATGCGCTGGTCCAACGGAAGAAACCTCCGTGAATGGCTGAACGAGATCGAAAACGGCCGTTTCGACCGGGAGATCGAAGAAGAAATCGGCTTGGAAACGGCGATCCGCGAGTACCTGATGGTTTCGCTCCGCCTCACGCGCGGTCCCGATGCGGAAGAGTTCCGCTCGCTTTTCGGCGTTCCGCTTTTCGACGCGATCATACCCCGGTTTTTTGATATAAACGCCGGCCTCGTGGATCGGGACGAGCGCGGCTTCCGTCTGACGGAGCGCGGCTTCGAACTCTCGAACCCCGTGACGGTGTCGCTTTGGGAAAATCTGAACTGACTTATACAAGCAAGAAAAACAACAGGAGTGTTTATGAGAAAGACCGTTTTCATCCTGCTTCCGTTCCTTCTCCTTGCCGGATGCGCTTCCCGCACCGTGGAACTCAACCGCGCTAAAGGAATTATCGGTCCGAACGCACCGGTCGCCGTCGATGGCGGCGTAAAATTCTCCGTGAAAGCGCCTGACGCTACCCTGGTAACGATCGCGGGCAGCTTCAACGGCTGGAATCCCCGCACCACGGAAATGGCGAATGGAACGAACGGCATCTGGACCATCGTTCTTCCCCTCCAGCCCGGCGTGAAATATCTCTACAAATTCGTCATCGAAGGCTTCTGGTTCGCCGACCCGGACAATCCGAACACCGAACCGGACGGCTTCAACGGCGTAAATTCGGTCTTCCAGCTTCCCGCGAAAAAATGAAGCGCTTCGTCCGCGCGGGGATTATCGGCCTCGGCAGGATCGGCTTCTCGCTCGGACTGGATCGCCTCCGGGAGCAGCCTGCCTCGCATGCGCGTGCGCTCGCGGAAAACCCCGCCATCCGTCTCGACGGAGGCTGCGACCCCGACGCGCACCGCCGGGAAGAATTCCTGCGCCGGTATCCGCGCGCCAGGACCTACGCTCATGCCGGTGAAATGCTCACCGACCTCGAATGGGACATCCTCGTGATCGCCACGCCCGAGGACTCGCACCTTCCCGTCTTTCGCGAAGTCGCCGCCGCGAAACCCCGTCTCGTCATTCTGGAAAAGCCGGTCGCGCCGAACCTGGAAGCCGCGCTGGAAATCGAACGCCTCGCGAAGGAATTTGCCGTTCCCGTCCTAGTTAATCACGAGCGCCGCTTCTCCCGCGACTGGCTCAACATACGGGATCTCGCATCTTCCGGCGGACTCGGCGAACTTCTCCTCATGTCGGGATCCGTATTGACGCGCGGCGCGGCTTGGTACGCAGGCGATGAAACCCGTGCACGCGGAGCCCTTCTGCACGACGCCACCCATATGGCCGACTGCCTCGCCTTTGTCGCCGGAGCCGCGCTTACCGTGGAGAACGCCGTTCACACCGGTAAAGACGCGAAAGGGAACGTAAAGGGATTTTCCTTTTCCGGCCATGCTGGTGAGGCAGTTTATCACATGAACGCGGGTTACGGCGGCCGCGCCTTTGTCTTCGAGGCGGAGTTCCTTTTCCGCGAGGGGCGGCTGCGAATCGGCAACGGCGTCTTTTCGCTCGAGAGGGTACGCAAGAGTCCCTTCTACGAAGGTTTTCACTCGCTTGTTCCCGCCCCTTCCGTGCGGCCCTTTCGGAGAACGGGGTATTTTTCGGGAATGGTGCAAGCGGCACTCGATTTTCTCGATGGACGCGCGCCCTTGCGATCGGGGTTGTCCGACGGTATCGCCGCGCTCCGGGTGCTGGAGGAAGCTGCGATGATTGCGGGAATCTTTCCGGAAGCGAAAGGCTGAATCTTCCACCCGCGCATACGGTAAAGTCCGGATTTTTGTCATTCGCCGCCCTGATAAATGTTGCCCATTTTCCCCCGTCAAGCCTTGCAGTCCTCCGTCTTGTCCTTTATACTATCTATCTTTCCAATTTCAGGAGGTGAATATGTTCCGAACCCTATTTGCCGTAACGATTTTCGTTATTTTTATGCTGATTTGCCTCCCGCTCGCAATTCCCTATTACCTGATGAGCCTCCTTCGGCTTCGCCGCGCTTACGATGCCTATATCACTTTCCTGCTCGGCATCTGGGCGAACCTGATGCTCTTGATTGTCGGCTGTCGCTTTACCGTTGTCGGAAAAGAAAATCTACCGAAAGCGAAGAACCTTGTTTTCATTTCCAATCATCAGAGTTTTTTCGACATTCCGGCGATTCTGGCGGCTTCTCGCCGAAAGATCGGTTTTATTGCGAAAAAAGAGCTCGCCCTTTTCCCCTTCATCAATCTCTGGATGCCGGGAATCGGCTGTCTTTTTCTCGACCGCAAGAGTCCGAGAAAGGCATATACCGTCTTTCAGAGAGCCATCCAGAAAGTGAAGGACGGCAACGCGATGCTCGTATTCCCCGAAGGCCACCGCAGCCGCGGCGACCGCGCGGGCGAATTCAAACGGGGCAGCCTCAAACTTCCGCTCCTTTCCGGCGCGGTGGTTGTTCCCGTGACGATCGACGGGACATGGCACATGCTGGAAGAAAAGGGATATCTCCGCTCAGCGAAGGTAACACTCACGATTCATCCGCCCGTTGACACTTCCAAGTTGACCGGGGACGAGAAGGAACAACTGACCGAAAACCTTCGCACGACCATTGTTTCCTGTCTTCCCGAGCAGGACGCCGCTCCCGAAGTTAGTCCCGCTTCCGCATGACCGCTTCGGGAAAGGACGACAATCCGCCCGGGAATAACAGTTCCGGGGGCCCGCTGCCGATAAAACGGAAATGACCGGGAACTCGAACCCGTCGGAGTGGGTATGCGCGCGATTCGCTATTTCCCGTTGCTCGTCCTTATCTTTCTTTCACCGGCGCCGCAAATCGCCGGTTTTCAGGGCGTTCTCGTCGCGCTGCCCATGGTGCCGGAATTCATCGAACTCTGCGGGTTCTCCACCAACCGGATCACGGACGCTTCGTCCAGGAAATACTTCCCGACCGGCTGGGGTATCCGCCTCGGCGAACTCGAGGACAAGGATCCGAGAATTTCCACGCCCTATGAACTCGCCATCGCCCTTCTGGTGGACCCGGAAGCCCTTCCGGTAAGCCCTCAAGGCAAAGAACTGCTGGCTCGGCTCACTATCGAACAGCGCGGACTGCATACGATCTTCCTTCTCCGCGACCTCGCTCGCATCCACCCGGAGGCGGCGGCGTATTACCGCCACCAGGAAGTTCTCGCGAACCGGATGTTCCGGATTTCCCCCGAACGCCTGGACGAATACACCAGCGAAATGACCCGCCTGTACGTTGTGGAAGCAGCCAAGGATAACCGCTTTTTCCCGTTGACGGTCACTTCCGCCGGGGAAAAGGTCTTGAACCCGGGAATCCGGATCATTCTGGATTATCTCGAAAAGCACGATTGGCCGAGCCAGCGGACCCTGATCAAACTCGCTAGGCGGCTTTCCCTCGATGCCTCCCTCCATGCGAGCGGTTCTCCGGAAGATCTGCGTTTCCGCGAATTCCGCTCGGTAATCGAGCACTACCCAGACATCGTCAGTTTTCTCGACAGTTTCCTCGGTACCATCGCACGCAGCGGCAACCTGCGTCACTACCACCGCTTCCTCCTGACAGGCAAGCAGCCGATGGAGGTGGCTAAAGCCATCCGGGACTACCTCACTCAGTTCCCTTACGAAAAAAACGATCGCTACGTCCTGCCGGAGGAACTCGAACGGGAAGGCGTCCTTGACGACGACGATTTTGCCCTCTACGCCTGGCGGAAATTCAAGAACAGCGGAGTCCCGGTAAAGATTCTGCAGGCGGATTACGGGTCGGTGGAGCCTTCCGTCCTCTGCCTTTTCCTCGACCGCGACGGCTGGCATACATTGACCCATGACCGTGGGATTTCTGTCGAATACAGTCAGAACTGGCAGGGTATTCCCGGTCTATACTATCGCCGCGCCGTGTTCTTCCGCGAGGTCGACGTCGAGAAAACCTGGTTCAAAGGCATCGACGACACCTACTTCCCCATTGAAACCGACGACGGCCCCATCGGCACCCCGATCCGCTGGGTACAGAGCGCATACAGAAGACCGAGATAGGGCGACGACGGTCGAAGGACGCTGCGCCGGAAGATTTCCCTCCGACCCAAGCATACTCGACATCCTGTCGAATGCTTGGGTGCGCGCTTCCTGCGCGCGATCTCCAGGAAACCTTCCGACTCCGCTCTAATCGACCGTCGCTTGGGGTTGGAAAGACCAACGCAGGCGTTCCACGGATATGCGCTCCGCCACCTTTTGGGCGACCTATAGCAAAGCGAGTCGGAACGTCGCGATTCCTGATAGTTCCGACGCTCTTCTGGCGAAAGATGCGGAGCGCTGATGGTCGATGATGCTGAAATTTGCGCGATACATTTTATTCCAAAGAAATGAAAACATGCTCTTCTCACTTATAGAAAAGAATCGCCCTGAATCTTGCCAAACTGAAATCGAGAATTCTGTATTTTGAAAAGCCATGATCCATTACTTCTTGAATCCATTCTTCCAGCGGAAGAAAACGGGTATATCTATGGTATATTTCATCAGAAATCTGCATTTGCTGCATACCTTCCGAATTCCCGACAGGATATAATGAAAGATAAATTCCTTCAGGTTTCAGGAAGGCAAAAATATTAACCAGGATCGTATCTTGTTCCCCTTTTGTGAAATGGAAAAATACGCCGGCTTCGAATATTCCATCGAAAGATTCTTTCCCGAAGATCATATCGAGAATATCCATTTGCAGGAAATGCGCTTCAGGAACATGATCCATCGCATATCGAAGTGATTTTTCGCTGAAATCGATACCCACCACTTTCGCGCCTAACTCGGTCAGTCTCTTGCTCTCTCCTCCGGTTCCGCATCCAATTGGACATTCCGGGGGAAATCTGCCAGGGGCGCTGTTTTAAATCTGCCACCCATTCCGGCGGAAATCTGCCGGGTATTCCGGACGAAAGTTTACCACTCGTGCTGTAAGAATCACATCTGAGAAA
>Ga0326727_10009292_pt1 | contig 24277 bp, 22 predicted proteins | sample MB2enrmetagenome_FD_207643 | JGI IMG/M metagenome (GOLD analysis project Ga0326727, IMG submission 207643) | Lab enriched peat soil microbial communities from McLean, Ithaca, NY, United States - MB29MY | ecosystem: Environmental > Terrestrial > Soil > Wetlands > Peat | place: USA: New York... | reverse complement strand
GAGGAATTGTTGTCCGTAATCAGGAGCGATGGGTTGAGCCATACGCAGTTAGACGCTCAGTCAAATAAATTGTTCAAAAAAAAATGGTCTGAGTTTTGAGACAGTCTCGGCAGCGCCGCCCTACCAAAAAATTTCAAATATATTTGGCTAGGATTAGGAATCAGGGATGAGCAAGCCGTAGCGATGGCGGGTTTCCGAAATGCTTTGTTCCCGCAGCCATCGGGTCAATTCGTAGCGGCCATCGGCCAATATCGGCGCGTCAATCCAATTGAATCCCGCCGCGCAGGCGGCCCGGAGCAAGGCCTCCGAGGGCGGCTTGACGGTGCGAAGGAATTCGGCTTGGGCGGCCAGGGCCGGCAGGCGGGCGGCCAGGGACTCTTCGGATTCCCGGCCGGCCAGGCTGACGTGCAACGGAGTGCCGCAGGTTTGCGCCGCCTTTTGCGCCAGGGCCAGGCCCCGTTCGTCCCCCTCCTCCAATCGCAGAACCACGCCGCGAGAGGGAAGATAACGGAACACATTGGTCTCGCAAGCCAGGGCGGAGGGATCCTGCGGGCGCGAGAAATACTCCCGCCACCAACGGTCGTAATTGTCGGCCTCGGCGCCCGTCTCCTGGAAGCGGGCGAATTGGGCGACATAATTCGGGCCGCCCGCCTTGGCGCCCGGCCCGAAACTGGAAAGCTTCCAGCCGCCGAATGGCTGGCGTTGCACGATGGCGCCCGTGATGGCGCGGTTGATGTAAAGGTTGCCCGCCGCGACGCGCTCGCGCCAGCGGGCGATTTCCTCCTCATCAAGCGAGTGCAGGCCCGCTGTCAAACCGAAATCGGTGTCGTTTTGAATGGCGATGGCGTCGTCCAGGTTCCGGGCGCGAATCAAGCCCAGCACGGGGCCGAAACACTCGGTGCGCTGGAACCAGGAGCCGCGGCGGACGCCCAGTTTGACGCCGGGCGACCAGAGGCAGGGATCCGGGCCGATCTGGCGCGGGCAGAGCAACCATTCTTCACCGGCGTCCAGGGTTGTCAGCGCGCGCCGCAAGTCCTCGCCGGGAGGACGCATCAGCGGCGTGACCACGCTGGCGGGGGCGGTCGCGGGTCCGACGGGCAAACTGGCCGCCGCATCGAGCAACTGCGCGCGAAAGCCGGGGTCGTCATAAACTTCCGCCTCAACAATCGCCAGGCTGGCCGCGCTGCATTTCTGGCCCGAATGGCCGAAGGCGGACTTGACGAGGTCCTTGATGGCCAGGTCGCGGTCGGCCTGGGAGGTGATGATGATGCTGTTCTTGCCGCTGGTTTCGGCGAAGAGCCGCAACGAGGGGCGCCAATCCAGGAACATGCGCGCCGTCAGGCAGGAGCCGGTCAGGACCACCGCCGCCACGCGCTGGTCGCAGATCAAGGCCCGGCCCGAGGCCGCCTGGTCGCGCGGAAAGAACCCAAGCACATCGCGCGGAATGCCCGCCTCCCAAAGCTGCCGCGCCAGCCGCCAGGCCGTGACTTTGGTGTCCGAGGCCGGCTTGAGCAGGACGGTGTTTCCCGCCATGAGCGCCGCCAGCACGCCGCCGCAGGGAATCGCGTAAGGAAAATTCCACGGCGGCGCGACCACCACCACCCCCAAGGCGCTCATGCGCAACTGGGGCGGCGGAGTGAATTCGGCGTAGTAGCGGGCGAAATCAATCGCCTCGGAAACTTCCCCGTCGGCCTCCCAGGCGGCCTTTTTGCCGTCATGCACCATGCAGGCGATCGAATCGAAGCGGCCCTGTTCCATCACCTCGGCGCAGCGCCGCAGCAAGGCGGCGCGGTGTTCCAGGCCGCTGTTCTGCCACCCCGGCTGGGCCGCGCGCAAAGCCTCCAGCACGCCGTTCAATGCGGCGGCTTCGCCCGCGGGTGGGACCTCCGCGCGCCGGCGGGCCAAGGCCTCCGTCAGCGCCTGGCGATGAACCGGTTGCGTCCAATCGGTGTCCGGCGCATTGCGAAAATGGTCTGACGGCCGGCTAAGCGGGGCGGCACGCCGGGACTCAACGGCCGCCTCCGCGCGTTTTTCCCAACTGCGGGCGAAACGATCGCGCTGCCGGTTCCAGGATTCGCTGTCGGGCGCCAGGCCAAACAAATCGCGCAGGAAATTCTCCGGTGCGGTGTTCTCATCCAGCCGCCGCAGGAGGTAAGTCAGGGCGCTGGAAAAATTCTCGCGGCGCACGACCGGCGCGTAAAGCACCAGTCCCCCCGCCGCTTGGCGGACGGCGCGGGCCTGGTGATTGGCCATGCCTTCGAGCATTTCCAACTCCACCAGCGGGCCGAGTCCCCGCGCCTGCCGCAGGGCCAGCGCCAGCGCGATGTCAAACAGATTGTGGCTGCCCACCGCCAGGTTCACCGCGCGCGCGCGGCGCGCGTCGCAGGCGAAATCGAGCATCCGGCAGAAATTGGCGTCGGTTTCCGCCTTGCCCGGATAGGGCGCGCGCGCCCAGCCGTGCCATTCGGCTTCGACCGATTCCATGGCCAGGTTGGCCCCTTTGACCAGGCGCAGCTTGATGGGAGCGCCGCCGGCGGCCACGCGGGCCAAGGCCCAATCGGTCAGGCGCCGTTGCGCCGCCCAGGCGTCGGGCAGATAGGCCTGCAAGACAATGCCCGCGCGCATGGAGCGGAATTCCGGCTCGTCCAGGACTTGCTCAAAGACCGCCAGCGTCAGGCGCAAGTCGCGGTACTCCTCCATGTCGAGGTTGACGAATTTTTGTTGCGGCAGAGCGGCGCGATAGAGACGGCGCACCCGCTCCGCCACGCCCGCCATCGTCCCTTCCCAGTCCAGCAGGTTGATTTGGCTGTCAATGGAGGAAAGTTTGACCGAAACGGCGGCGACCAGCGGATTGTTCAGCAGGCCGAGGATGGCCTCCAGGCGCCAGGCCGCCTCGCGTTCGCCCAAAACGGCCTCGCCCAGATGATTGACAATCACGCCGGTTCCCTCCGCGCGGCGGGCCGCCAGGTAACGTTGCAGCGCGGCCGGCTCGGCGGGCAAAATGACTTGGGCGGTATCGTGCCGAAGGCGGGAGGCAACGGCCCGCATGGCCACGCCGGGGGCCAGGCGCGAGGCCAAGGCGCCCAGGCGCAACAGCCCGCGCTGGGCCGGAGTGAGGTAAGCGGGAGTGCCGAACTTCTTGAGCAATTGCCGGAAACGGGCCGCCTGCCGGCGCGGCAGGCGGCTGCGAAAGACCTGGTCCACCATTTGCACCGTGAAGGCCTTGCCGCGCGCATCGTTCATCATCCGGGCCAGCCGTGCGGCGTCGGCCCGTTCCCGCGGGGATTGAGCCGCCAGCGAGGCTTGCAGCAATTCCGCCGTCAGCGCCGCGGCCCGTTGCGTCACATCGTCATCCATGCCTCCAATATACGGTTCGACACGTATTATGGAATCTCATTTTCACCCCATTGTGGCGGCATTTCGTCAATGTGCCGGCGTCTCTTCGCGGAACGGCTTGTGGTCACGGTAGAGCTTGAGCAACGAAAGGTTGCGTTCCGCCAGCGCCTCTCGGTCGTGCTTGACAGCCGGGTTGCGTGCCTCTTGGCCTTGCTTGACAGCCAGATCGTGCGCCCCCTGCGCCGCAACGACGGCTCTGTCGAAATCGCCTGCTTCGGCCAACGCGGCCGCCAGTGTGCCCAGCAAAGCAGGCTCCCGGCAGTTTTTAAGCACAAAACTCATTTCAGGGCCTTCAACGGCAGGGGCGCCGCGCGGCGCCGGTTGCAGGCCATGTGCGAGTATTGTTTCAATGACTCTGAGAAATCCTTCCCGCTTTTCCTTCGGCACGGGCTGGACGGCCACTGAAAGGACGCACGCACGGTAGGCCAATTGCACCGCTTCAGCCCCGCGCCGGATGTCCGCGTGGGGGTCCGTCGCCAGCACCCAAGCCAGATTGTTCAACGTCTCGGGTTGATTGGTCTGCAAGGCCAGCGAGGCGCGAAACTCCCCGATGGCGTCGGCCGTTCGATGCCGCAGCATCAGGGTTTGACCAAGCAAATTGTGAGCTTCGACATCCCGCGGCGCCTCACGGAGCACCTCTTTGAATTCATTGCCCGCTTCCTCGGGGCGGTGCTTGGCCATCAGCGCGCGCCCCAGCAGCATGCGGGCCGGGAACAGATTGGGCTGGAGGCGCAGGGCGGAATGAAGTGCTTCGATGGCTCGGTCAGTCTGGCCTTCCAAGAGGAGGATTTCCCCCTCCAGCGCCGGCAGCGGGGCGTAGCTGGGGACGATGTTCATGGCCTTCCGGCATTCGGCCTCGGCCTTGGCCAACTGGCCGCGATGCATCAGATAGGCCGCATAGTCGCTGTGCCCGACGAAATTATAGCTCGGTTCCCGGATGCGCGAAAGAAATGTCCCCTCGTTGGCCCAGTAACGAAGCTGGGTGAAACTGGCCGTGCCACAGGCCGCCAAGGCAACCACGCACAATGCGCCCAGGACCATCGGCCCCGAACGCCACCGCGCCGCCAGGTCGGAAGCCTCCCAGCAAACCAGCATCCACAATCCGATGCAGGCAAGATACATGTTGCGGTCGGCCATGGCCTGGTCGCCGGTTTGCAGCAGATTCATCGTCGGAACCAGGGCCGCCAGGAACCAGAACCAGCCGGCCAGCCAGTAGGGCCGATCTTTGCGCGCGCTGTAGGCCAGTATCGTAATGACCGCCAACACCGCCGCCGCCCCCAGCAGTTCCCATCTTGTATGCCGGAGCGCAATGGGGTAGATCGCCCCCAGGTCCGACGGCCAAAATGTTTCGGCCACAAACCGATAGCACGATAGGAGAGCGGTGACACAACGGACTTTCAACGACAGATGCGCCGCGGCGGCCAGCCCACCGGCCCGATTGAGCGCAATCGCACTGACCGCTATCGAGGCGGCGGACAATACGAAGAAGGGGACCTTCTCCACCAGGAGACACACGGCCTTTCTGGCGGCCGTCGGCTCCGGCGGCGGGCCTGCGGCGGCCAGGCGCCCCAAGGGCCACCAGTCCAGCAACAACAACACACAGGGCAGCGTCACGGCCATCGGATGCGACATCAGGGCCAGGGCGAAGAACAACAGCGCCAGCACATAGAAAACTTTGAACTTTGAACTTTGAACTTTGAACCTCTCCGCGTAACCCGCGTAGCTCAACAGGGCCAGCAGCCAGAAAAAGGCGCACAACAGGCCCCTGCGTTGGGCGATCCAGGCGACCGTCTCCACCTGCAGCGGGTGCCAGGCGTAAAAGGCGGCGACGGCGGCGCAGCGCCAAAACGCGCCCGTCAACTGCCGCAAGAGCAGGAAGACCAGGGCCGAATTGAGCGCGTGCAGCAGCACGTTGGTCGCGTGGTGGCCGCCCGCCCTCAATCCAAACATCTGGCAGTCCAAGGCGTGGGAAATCCAGGTCAGCGGCTGCCAGAGCGCGGCGTAGCCGGCCTGGAAGGCCCAGCCCCAGACCGCGGCCAACCCATTGTTGACATGAGGATTATTGGTCACATAGACCTGATCCTCGAAGCTCACGAAGTTATAGCCAAACGAGGGGAAATAAACCGCGACGACACCCAGCGCAAGGGCCAGGCAAACCGCGGCGTCCCGCCATCCATATTTTTGTGTCATGCCGCGCAGTCTATCCCAAGTCCGTCCGTTGCAAAGGAAATTCTCATGACTGGCAGGCCTCCGGGCGCGTCTCAATTTCTAAGCGCCGCCAGGCAAACGGCTTGGTCGGAACCCTATCCGCCAAATATTGGCAGGGGTGAATCGGAGGTGTTTAAAAACCACGATGGGACCATCTGACAGATCGGGAGCAACTATAAATTGGCACTAGCCACATTGCGGCTTTCAATGTGGCTAGTGCCAATTTTAAAGCCATCTTCTGCTTTTGTCGAGAAAAATGTGAAATGGTGAAAAATGTGAAATTGAAGCGCGCCGCGAGCGCATTTCGCTCTTTAACTACTTGGGACCCTTGCGCCGGAAAATGCGGCGCACCCGCCAGGCGATGAGCGCGGCGGCCACCAACCCGGCGACCACCCAGTTCCAATGAAAAACCTCCTGGTTGTTGAGGACCGTGACCCGTATGATCGCCCCTTCGCTGTTGGTGACTGTCGTGGTGGCGTTCAAAGTTCGTGTCAAAGCTGGATGCGCGCGGCGGCTTGGGCGACATCCTTGTCGCCGCGGCCGGACAGATTGACGATGACCAGATGGTCCTTGGGCAGCGTCGGAGCGCGCTCCATGAGGGCGGCCAGCGCGTGGGCGGATTCCAGGGCGGGAATGATCCCCTCCAGGCGCGCCAGTTGCATGAAGGCCGCCAGCGCCTGCTCGTCGGTGGCGTAGGTGTACTCCACGCGGCCCTGGTCGCGCAGCCAGGCGTGTTCGGGGCCGACCGCCGCGTAATCCAGGCCGGCGGAAACGCTGTGGGTGAGTTGGATTTGGCCGTCTTCATCCTGTAAAATATAAGAACGGGCGCCTTGCAAAACGCCGATGGAACCGCCCTGGAAACGCGCCGCGTGCCGCTCCGGAATGATGCCCTCGCCGCCGGCCTCCACCCCCAGCATGCGCACGGAGGGGTCTTGCAGGAACGGAAAGAAAAGCCCGATGGCGTTGGAGCCGCCGCCGACGCAGGCGATGAGCAGGTCCGGCAGCCGTTCCTCCTGTTGCAGTACCTGCCGCCGGGCCTCGTCGCCGATGACGCGCTGGAAATTGCGCACCATGACAGGGTAAGGATGGGCGCCATAGACCGTGCCCAGAATGTAATGCGTCTGGCGGACATTGGTCACCCAATCGCGCATGGCTTCGTTGACGGCTTCCTTGAGCGTTTTCTGGCCGGCGGTCACGGGCACGACCTGGGCGCCGAGCATTTTCATGCGATACACGTTGAGTTCCTGGCGGCGGCAATCCACTTCGCCCATGTAGATGACGCACTGGAGTCCGAACATGGCGGCCACGGTGGCGGTGGCCACGCCGTGCTGGCCGGCGCCCGTTTCGGCGATGATGCGGCTCTTGCCCATGCGGCGGGCCAGGAGAATCTGGCCCAGGGCGTTGTTGATTTTGTGGGAGCCGGTGTGGAGAAGGTCCTCGCGCTTGAGATAAATGCGCGGCCCGCCCAGTTGGCGCGTCAGCCGTTCGGCCAGATACAACGGGCTGGGGCGGCCGGCGAATTGGCGCAGGTAATAGGAAAGCTCCTGTTGAAACTCCGGGTCCTGTTGCGCGCGGAAATACTCCTCTTCCAACTCTTGCAGCGGGTGCATGAGCGTTTCCGGCACGTACCGTCCCCCGTAGGGGCCGAAACGGCCCTGCGCGTCAGGAACAGTGGCGGTGGTCGCAGCATTCACCCGGCCATGGTCGCCCAAAACGCGGGCGGAGGCAAGAACCTTGGAAAAACTTAGTTTATCACAAACAGCACCGGATTGGCCGCATCGTCGAGATTTGCCATCCGGCTTTCGAGCGAAACAAGCGTCATTCCGTGCTTGCGGGCAAGGTGTAGAAGGTAAGCGTCCGTCCACTGCCGATGGCCTTGCATGGAACGCAGATCCAGTTTGGTGAACGGCTCATCGTCAGCCAAGAAGATGTGACCGGCTGCGCTTGTAAATTCGATAAGTTTCGCTTGTGCTTCCGCCATGCTCAGCCGCGCCGGTTGCTCTTCTTTGCGCGCGTTTTTCCAGGGACGCGTGGCGAAACGCAGGAAGCCGCCTTGCGTCATTGGTGTCGTGTGGAAACAGGGCACGGTTTCGACGAATTCCCGCGCCGGCTCGTGCATCAAATGGTCGGCGAAGACAGCTGCGATGAGGACATTTACATCCAGCAGCGCCTCAGTCGGTGTCGAGGGCATCGTCAATCTCCTCTTGCGTGATGGGACGACCGGTGGGCGGCACAAGCGGCAGGCGGCGTTTGAGAATTTGCGGCTTCCCCAGGCGCTCCGCCAGGTGGTTCAACAACTCCTGCTGTTGCGGTGACGGCAGGGCCTCCACCGCAGCCTCAATTTCAGTGAGAGTAGTCATGCAGGAGAATATAGCACCCTTTGGGCAAAAAGCTCAAGCGCCGTCTGACATCCTGTACCCCGAACGGGTCGTTGAACTCCTTGAGCGTGGAAAACCAAAGCCTCCATTCCTTGAAAATTGCATTTGCTTTTTCAGAAAAACAATAGGAGGGCCGTTGTGGTCGGTTCATGTGCTGTTCGATTCACTCGCTGGCTTGCGTTGCAGAGGCTTTAGTCCATATTTTTCAAAGAGACTATCAGCCACGGCAAATGCAAGATTGTCTGCGGAGTCGCGCTTTGCGCTCATGCTGTCAATGACGTCGTCGTAAAGCGCCTGTTTGCGTTCGAGCAGTTTGAAAATGACTTCCTCATACGTATCCTCAACCCATAAGTCGTAAGCAAAAACGGTTTTGGTTTGTCCAGGACGGTGGGCGCGGGCTGTTGCCTGATTCATCACGGCCGGATTCCACCAGTGGTCGAAGTGAACGACATAGTTGGCGGCAACAAGTTCGTTCAATCCCAAACCAGCCGTTTTGGGATGGCCGACAAATACACGAAACTCCGATTTATCTCGGAACGCGGCAGGGATTTCTTTGCGCTTATTGTCGCTTGTTGCCTTGGAGTAGTTGAGGACACCAAAATCGGCCAGTTCCCTCTCCAGCCAGTCAGCCCCGGCAAATCGTTCGTTGGTGTATTGGGAGAAGACCAATACCTTGTCCCCCGTTGCCGCGATGTCATCGAGGCTATCACGAAGCCATACGAGCTTTGAACTTTCGCCAGACCTTGGACAACGATTGCAGACCTGTTTAAGCTTGTTCAGCAGGACGATGATCGTCTGCGCCGTGATGGTTTCGCCTTTGGCGTAAAGTTCCAGCACGCCTTGCTTTTCAAGCTGGTCGTAGCTCTTTCGCTGTTCACGTTCCAAACGCACCCAAACCGGGTTCTGCACGAGAAGCGGCAAATCCGTGAGTACATCCTGTTTCCGACGACGAAGGAACATAGGCCGCAAGACGCTTTGGATCCCCTGCGACCAGTCAAGCGGGCCATTGGAAATTTCCGGCTTGAGCACATTGAGAATTGTCCATAACTCATCCGTGTTGTTTTCCAAGGGGGTGCCGGAAAGACCCCAGCGATACGTTGCGCGAAGTTGGCGAACCGCACGGGTCACCCCAGCGTTCCAGTTCTTGATGCGCTGCGCCTCGTCAAGAGAGATCAAATCGAATCCGCCTTTTCTCAACGTCAGCACATCCTCAAGGTCGTTTCGCAGCGTTTCATAAGTGGTCAGCCAGACGTGTGCGGGCTGCCGCCAGCAAATCTCGCGATGCTTTTTGTTGCCACGAACGACGGTGACAACAAGGTTACCGGCCCATTTGGCAAGCTCCCTGTCCCAGTTCGGTATGACGCTGAGAGGGCAAACGATGAGAGCCGTCCGAATTTTAGCGGTCTGAAACAAAAATCGCAAAGCGACCGAAGCCTGGACAGTCTTGCCTGTTCCCATGTCGTCACCCAAAATCGCTGCCGGCGTCTCGACGAGAAACTCAACGCCCTTGGTCTGGAAAGCGTAAAGTTTTGACGGGAGGTCAACGACAATTCCCAAATCGAGATTGACGGGACGTTGCAGAATCGGAAGCAACAAATCCCAAATGCTCATGCCGTGTGGGACACGCTGATTGCCGCCGCTGCACGTCTGCTCAAATGTTTTGCGATTACCAAGGCCACCGCCGGCAAATGCGAGTGGCGGAGTTTGGAGATATTCTGAGCCAAGAGTTTCCTCCCGCGCGCGTGTTTCGGCAGAGTATTGTTTGCCATCGGATCGCGCTGAACGAGCAAGCGGCTTATGCAAGTCCTCCGAGACAACGAAGTGAGCCAACAACAACGCCAAGCAATTCTCGGTGCGCGGCAGGGACGACGCGCTAAAAACGCGATTCAAGTTCTGAGAAACACGCTGCGGCTTTGTAAAGAGATGAAGACGATTCGGCACAGTTGAGTCTTGAAGTTCCGCCCGCAGTGATTGGGTATCGGGCTCACCGAGCAGGGGCAACGGCTCCCTATCAGGTGGCTGCATCTCAAAATCCTCCTTTGGCAGATAGCCAATCGTCGGCTCTGAAAGCCGCTCCGCTGATAATTCCTTATCAGGTGGCTGCATCTCATAATCCTCCCTTGGCAGAAAGCCAACCGTCGGCTCTGGAAGCCGCACCACTGGTAATTCCTGTATCGAAGGTGCTGAAATTTCGCTGGCCGCTTTCCCGAACGTCCTTTGAATGTTTTGGAAAAGAGAAAACACTGGCAATCAACTTTCGAGCACGCGCTCGTCATGGACGTATTGTAGCCCTTCGGTGAGTCGTTGAAACGGCTCGGTCAAGTCCCAACGGCCAAACAAGTCACGCAACCGCTCGCCTGATGAATCAAGGTCGGCTGCAAACTTCCAGTGAGCTTCAATCTCCACTTGGGCAAATTTCCCTGACGCAGACTGAAGAAGAAGCGATTTGGAATTGGGCCGCTCTTCCTGCTTGACCTTCGAACCGCCTGGGCTGGCAACGCGGATGACTGACGACGAAACCGCACGCTCTGGCGCGTCGGTTGGCGCGCGGCTTGGGCTGGCGACGCGGATGACAGGCGACGAAACCTTGTGGCGCACGTCAAAGTAAGCCTCGTCGCAAATCAAGATGAATTGCGGCTTTTCACGAACTGACGATATCAGCGGCGCGCCGATAAGTTCTGTCAGAATATGAGGCAGCAGCGATTTGCCGTAAAGCGTCCGCTGCAGCTTGGTTGGGCGGACGGGGGCAGTACAACGAAACTCGAGTGGCTTGCCCCATTCGTCGGTGACAAGGATGGCGCCACGATACGATTCTCCGTCGTCAAATTCGCGATAGCCAAGAAAGCCAATCGTCGTCTGCGTTGCCGGTGCTGGTTCGTTGCTCATGGCAGGATTGAAACACATTCAAGGTTTAATGGAAAGCCAGAACCTCGCAAACGCCTCAAAATCGCCATCTGAGGATTTCTTTTGAACCGCGAAATATCCGAAACACGCGAAAGGTCGGGACATTTTCTTGCCTTCATTTTCTGCCTCCAAACAACTTTCGTGATACGGTTCGCCGGAGGTGGAAAAACTTGAACCGGCGCACGGATGAGTTACGTTTGAGCACATGACTGTGCTGTTTCGTTGCCGGGTTGAAAAACCCCTGCTGAAAAAAGTCAACACTGTGACTCAGCGGCTGGGCACCGATACGGGAGAAGTGTTCAGAATCTTTCTGGCGGAGATCGCCCGCACGGGCAGAGTTCCAGTCCGTTTGGCACTGGAGCCGGACGGGGACCCCGTCTCCTCGTGGGAACAACGGGCCGAGACCTTGGAAAGTTTCTACGATGAATCCAAAGCCTGGTGAGGTCTATTGGGTTGACTTGGGATTCGAATTGCACGCCTGACAAGGCCCGCAGTCGGAAGAAATGAAATGATCCGGCGCGATTACATCCTGCAAATGATCGAGGAATTCGTCCGTGCCTTGACCCAAATCCGCGCCCTCCGCCAACAGGGGCGCTGGCAGGAGGCCCGCCTGGCCCTGGACGCGGAATGCGAAAAACTGGCCGCCGGCGGCGCGGCCAATCTGGCCCGCCTTTCGGAAACGGAATTGCTCGCCCGCCTGGCCCTGGACCAGCCGACTTCCGTCGTCCGCCAAAGGCTCTTCCTGATGATCGCCTTGCTCCAGGAAGCCGGGGAAATCGCCGACGCCGAGGGCCGCGCGGAGCACGCCCGCGAGTCCCGTCTCAAGGCCCTGCATCTGCTGCTGGAGGTCTCCGGCGACCAAGGCTGGGGGGAACATCCGGCTTTTGTCCCGGGCGTGGATGCGCTGGTCAATTCCCTGGCCGATGGGCCTTTGCCGCCGCGCACGCAGGTTCTGCTGATGCGCCATTACGAGAGCACCGGCCAATTTGGCAAGGCGGAGGACACCCTGTTTTCCATTCTCGACGCCACCTCGAACGAGCCGGAAAGCATCGCTTTTGGCCTGGCGTTTTACGAGCGCATTTTGCAGCGCAAGGACGCCTTGCTGGCGGAGGGAAACCTTCCCCGCCCCGAGGCCGAAGAGGCATTCCGGGAGCTGAAGAGACTGGCCGGTTGACTGCTCTTTCTAATGTTCACAGGTTCGTTTCCAGCCAGTTTTCGACCGCGTCAATTATTGCGTCCGGGGTGGATGTCCCCGCGGTCAGGCCCACCGTTTGCGCCTCCGCGAACCACTCGGCCCGCAAATCGTCCGCGCTCTGCACGTGCAGAACGCGCCCGCAATGGCGCCGGCAGGTGGCCGCCAGTTCGCGCGTGTTGTTGCTCCGCGCCCCCCCGACCACCACCACCACGTCCGATTGCCGCGCCAGCTCCTCGGCGGCCGTCTGCCGTTGTTTGGTCGGCTGGCAGACGGTGTCAATGTATCGCACCTCCGACCGCGGAAAGCATCGCCGCATCAATTCCACCAGGCGCCGCGTCTTCTCCACCGGTTGCGTCGTCTGGGCCGCGACGCCAAAGCGCGGGCGCGCGGCCATCTGCCAAACGTCATCCTCCGTCAAGACCACGTCGAACTCGGCCAGATCCTCCGTCAAGCCGCGCACTTCCACGTGCTCGCGCTGGCCGATGATGACGGGATGAAAACCCTCGCGCGCCAGTTGCCGGACAACCCGATGGGCGTAATGCACCAGCGGGCAGGTGGCTTCCAGCACTTCCAGGCCCCGGCCCCGGACGCGCTCCAGCGCCATTTCCGACGCGCCGTGCGCCGTGATCATCACCGCCGGCGTTTTGACCGCGGCGGCCTGCTCTGCGATGGCTATCCCGCGCCGGCGCAGGTCGCTGACCACCGACTCGTTGTGGACCAGCTCGCCCAAAATGGTCAGCGGACGCCGCCGGGATTCGGCCAGGGCCAGGGCGATGGCGTCGCGCACGCCGAAGCACATGCCCAGATGGGCGGCCCGGATGATTCGCAGGGCGCGCGGCGGGGGCGCAAGTTGAGCAAGTTCACTTTGCAACACAAAGTTAGAGGGCCCCGCCCCCATTCCGTTCATTCTTTTCCCCCAATTTATTTCCTTTCCCTCGCCTGCCGGACAATGTCCTCCAGCAGATCTATGTACGCCCCAAAGGCCCGCCGCCCGGCCGCCGTCAGCGCGCAGGTCGTCAGCGGCCGTTGCCGGCGGTAGGACTTTGTCACCGAGACAAACCCCGCCTCCTGCAAGGTCTTGATATGCACGCTCAAGTTGCCGTCGGTCATCTTCAAGGTGTCGCGCAGATCGGTGAAGGAAAGTTCGGGCGCGGCGGCCAGCAGCGACATGATGGGCAGCCGCCCCTTTTCGTGAATGACGCGGTCAAGTTGAAGGAACGGTTTTGGGTTCACGTCGCATTCCCGCGCTTCTCGGTGAAATACAAGTACACGCTGTAGGCCGCGTGCGCGCCGCCGAAAAAAACGCCCATCGCCCAGTGGGCGGCTGGCAACGAGTGCGGCGCCGCCCACCACCAAAGGCAGGCCGCCACGATAAACCCCCAGCCAAAGAGCTTGAACCCTCGGGGCATGAAGAACCCCGCCGCGTGCAGCGCGCACCCGTAGAGCGCCATCCAGACGGGCGGCAGCAGCCAGACCCCCGCCGAATCCGCGCTCGCCACCATCACGCCCGCCGCCACGCCGCAAAAAAAGGCCGGCAACAGCGCCTGCGCCACACGCCGGGTCGGTGGCGACCAAAACGGCTCCTGGTCTTTGAGCGCCTGGCGTCGAACCAGCGCCAGGGCTTCGGCCATGCCGATGACCGCCACCGCCAGCCAATAAGCGGCGAACGCGCCCGCCGTCCGCACATGAGCCGCCGCGCCCACCCCGGCGGCCGCCAGGCCGGTCAGCCCGACGGCGCCCATGAGCGGGGCCAAGGCGCGGCGGTAAACCGCGCCGCGTTCCATGAGAGTGCGAATGACCTGCAGATTTTCCGACGCCCAATCCGTTTGCATGGCCAACCTTTGCATCGCAAAGCAATCCTTGTCAAGTCCGTTCCGCGGGTGCCGCCCCGCCGCTTTGATGAAGCCGGGAAAACACTCAGCGCCTATCCGTCCCATCCGTCCGACCCGTCAGCCAACCATGCGCTCGAGCGGCGCCCAATCGCGGCGAATTTTGCCGGAAACGCCTCTGTCTCACCCGCTCCCCCCGCATTCTTTTTCATTCTGGAATTGACCTCACGGCGGGGGGCGACTTCACTAATGCGCATTTATGACTGAAGAATCGTTGGCCAATCAAGCGCGTTCCGCCCCCGCCCCAACCGCGCCTGCCGCGCTCTCGCGGGATGATGTCTCGGCGATTGATGAATTGCGGGAAACTTACCGCGTCCTCCGCGCCGAATTGGCCAAAGTCATCATCGGACAGGACCTCGTCATCGAACGGCTGCTGATATGCATCCTGGCCCGCGGCCACGGCCTGTTGATGGGCGTGCCCGGCCTGGCCAAGACCACCATCGTCAATTCCCTGGCCCAGGTCATGTCGCTCCAGTTCAATCGCATCCAGTTCACGCCCGATTTGATGCCCTCGGACATCACGGGCACCGACATCTTGCAGGAAACCGAGCAACCCGGCCGCCGCGCCTTCGTCTTCGTCAAGGGGCCGCTCTTTGCCAACATCATCCTGGCCGACGAGATCAACCGCACCCCGCCCAAAACGCAATCGGCCCTGCTGGAGGCGATGCAGGAGCACCGGGTGACGGTCGCGGGCCGGTTCTTTGCGCTGCCCTCGCCCTTTTTTGTCCTGGCCACGCAAAACCCAATCGAACAGGAGGGGACCTATCCGTTGCCGGAGGCGCAACTGGACCGGTTCATGTTTTTCATTCACGTGGATTATCCCAGCGGCGCCGAGGAGGGGCGCATAGCGCGGGAAACGACGGGAGCCGCGCCGGGGCAATTGAGCAAGGTCATCAACGGCCAGGAGATCATCGGCTTCCAGGAAGTGGTGCAGCGGGTGCCGGTGCCCGATCACATTTACGATCTGGCGGTGAATTTGGTCCGGCGCACCCGGCCGCGGACGGGGCAGGCGCCGGAGTGGATCAAAAAATGGGTCACGTGGGGGGCCGGGCCGCGCGCGGTGCAATACTTGATCCGCGGGGCCAAGGCGCGCGCGGTCTTGCACGGCAGCTACCTGGTGCGCAAGGAGGACTTGGAATCGGTCGCCGCGCCAGTCCTGACCCACCGCATACTGACCAATTTCCAGGCCCAGTCCGAAGGGGTCGCCAGCCCGGAGATCATCACCCGGCTGCTGGAGGAAATCGGAGAAGCCAATCGTGGTTGAAACCAACCAGTTGCTGGATTCCGCGGTGCTCAACCGCCTGATGCACCTGACGCTGCTCTCCCGCTCGCCCATGGAAGGGGCCGTCTCCGGCCTGCACAAAAGCCCCCATCGCGGTTCCAGCGTCGAGTTCGCCGAATACCGCAATTACGTCCCCGGCGACGACATTCGGCGGCTGGATTGGCGGGTCTTCGCGCGCACGGACCGCTTTTTCATGAAGGAATACGAGGCCGACACCAACTTGCGCTGTTATTTCGTGCTGGACGCCAGCGGCTCGATGAAATTCGGAGCGCCGCCGGGGGGCAAGCTGGCCTACGCCAAACGGCTCATCGCCACCCTGGCCTACATCGCCGCCCACCAGGGCGACGCGGTGGGCTTGATCTGCGCGGGGGGCAAAGCGCCGGCCGAGATTCCCCCGCGGCGCAACCCGGCGCATTTGAAGCTGGTCTTTGAAATGCTGGAGAAAACCCACGCCGGCGGCCAGACGGTGCTGGTCCCGGCCTTGCACGGCCTTGCCGAACGGGTGCGCCGCCGCGCGCTGGTGGTGGTGGTCTCGGATTTCTTCTGCGACCTGGAGCCGCTGCTCAACGCCTTCCAGCATTTGCGCTTTCAAAAGCACGATCTGGCCCTGTTCCAATTGCTGGACCGGGCCGAGTTGGAATTCCAGTTTGACCGCCCGGTGCGCTTTGTTGACCTGGAAAGCTCCTTGAGCATCGTGACCGAGCCTGCCAGCGTGCGGGACGAATACTTGCGGCAGTTCCGGCTGTTCCTGGAACAATTGCGCCGCGGGTGCAACGAATTCGGCGCCGATTACCGCCAAGTGGCCGGCGACCAGGATTACGAGCGGGTGCTGGCTGATTTCCTGGTCGAACGCGCCCATCTGGCCGCCTCCGCCCCGTAGCCTGGAGGGTCGCGCGTCCGCCCTGCGCCGTCAATGACTTTTCTCCAACCTTTTGTTTTGCTGGGATTGCCGCTGGTGCTGCTGCCGGTCATCATCCACCTGCTCAACCGCCTGCGGCACCGTCCCAGGGCCTGGGCGGCGATGCGTTTTTTGATCTCGGCCACCCGCAGTTCGGCCAGCCACACCAAGCTGCGCCAGTTCCTGATCCTGCTCTGCCGCGTGCTGGCGGTGGCCATGCTCATTCTGTTCGTGGCCCGCCCGCTGGCCGGCGGCTGGCTCGGCTGGGCGCTCTCGCCCGCGCCGGACGCCATCGTGCTGCTGCTGGACCGCTCGGCCAGCATGGAGATGCAAAGCGGCGGGACGGCCAGGCGGGAGCAGGCCCTCAAGCTGCTGGCGCAGGCGGCCCGGCCCTTCGAGGAGACCTCGCACTTGGTTTTGATTGACAGCGCCACGCGCCTGCCGCAGGAAATCGCCAGGGCGGAAAGCCTGGCCCGATTGTCCCTCACCCGCCCGACGGACACGGCGGCGGACCTGCCGGCCCTGCTGCGGGCGGCCTTCGACTGGCTGGTGGACAATCGCGCCGGCACGGCCGAAATCTGGATCGCCTCCGACGGGCAGCGCTCCAACTGGCTGCCGGAGGACCCGCGCTGGAAAAGCGTCATCGCCCGCCTTGGCGCCCTTTCGCAACGGGTCCGCATCCGCCTGCTGGAGCTGGACCAGCCGCCCGAGGCCAACGCCTCCATCTCCATCCGCGAAGCGGCGCGCCGTCCGCGCGGGGACAAGGCGGAACTGCAAGTTGTGCTTGACATCCAGCGCAACCGCGCCGCGCCCGCCAAGGTCCCCGTGGTCATGATCCTGGACGGCCAGCGGTCGGAGTCGGAAATCGCCCTGGAAGGCCAGACGACGCGCTGGCGGCGCGCGATTGACCTCGGTTCCCGGCGGCAGGGCGGCTGGGGCGGCTTTTCCCTCCCGGCGGACGCCAACTTGCGCGACAACACGGCCTGGTTTGTCTATGGGGCCGAGACGCCGTTGCGGGCCGCCGTCGTCAGCGCCAACCGCGAGGTGGCGCGCGACCTTCGCCTGGCCGCCGCCTCCCATAACGCCGACCCGGCGCGGCTCATTCCGGCGGCGGAAATCGCCAACGCCAAGCTGGACGACTGCTCCCTGCTTTTGTGGCAGGCCCCGCTGCCCCAAGGGGCGGACGCCGACCGGCTGCAATCCTTCGCCGCCGGGGGCGGGGTGGTGATTTTTTTCCCGCCCGGCGAGCCCGATCCCCGCCAATTCGCCGGCCTGGGCTGGGGCGACCCGCAAGTTTCCGAGTCGCCGGATGGATTTCGCATCCCGCGCTGGGACGAGGACGAGGGGCCGCTGGCCAAGAGCGACGAACACACCAGCCTGCCGCTGGCGCAAACGACCTTCGCGCGGCGGCAGACGATTACCGGGCAAAAGGACGTGCTGGCGGCCTTCGAGGACGGCGCGGCTTTTCTGGCCCGGCAAAACGTTGGCCGCGGCGAAGTTTATTTTTGCGCCTCGCTCCCGCAGGCGGACTGGTCGAGCTTGGGCGACGGACCGGTGCTGGTGCCGCTTTTGCAACGCCTGCTGGTGGCGGGCGGCCGGCGCTTGCAGCAGGTCTCCTCCGCCGCCTGCGGAGAGTTGGACGCCGTTGACCTGGCCCGGCAATGGGTTTCGGTTGATTCAACCCGGCAGAAGGACATTCGCACGGAGGCGGGGGTCTATCGCTGCGGCGACCGCCTGCTGGCAGTCAACCGGCCGGCGGCGGAAGACGTGCCGGATATCATTGATGCCGATCAAGCCCGGAAGCTCTTCGGCGGCCTGCCGGTGCAAACGCTGGAAGAACGGCGCCCGGAGGCGGGACAATTACAGGGGGAAGTCTGGCGTCTGTTTGTCTTTGCCATGCTGCTGTTCCTGATCGCGGAGGGGATTTTGATTCTGCCGCCACGAGTGGCCGCGCCCATTCCCGGTGGCGCCGCGCCGCGCCCACGGCAGCGGGAGGAGCAGCCGGCATGAACCATCTCTCGCTGGCCGCGCCCCTTTCGGTGATCGTGTCCGCCGCGCTTGTCTGGGCGGCGGCGGGATGGCTCTGTTACGCCAATTGGCGCCGGGCGGGCCATCGCCGCGCCGCCGGCCGGTTGGAGGCGCTGCGGTTTGTCCTGATCACCCTCCTGGCCGCCACGCTTTTGCGCCCCGAATACGTCGAAAAAGTGGAGCGGACGGCGGCGCCGGAAATCGCCATCCTGACGGACGCTTCCGACAGCATGAAAACTCGCGACATCAGCCTGACCAACGGCGTCATCACCCGCCGGGAATGGCTCTCGCGGCAAGTGGCGCGGGAGTTTTGGCGGCCCTGGCAGGCCGGGGCCAAGGTCTCCGTCGAACCCTTTGCCGCGCCCTCGACCAATCCGGCCGCGATCAACGGGACCGATCTGGGCCTGGCGCTGGAGAACGCGCTGCACCGCTACAAAAATCTCAAGGCGGTGGTGCTCTTGAGCGATGGGGACTGGAACGCCGGCCAATCCCCGCTGGCGGCGGCCACGCAGTGCCGCGAGCAGAACATCCCGGTTTTCACCGTGCCGGTGGGCCGGGAAACGCCGGTGCCAGACCTTATTCTTGACACGGTCTCGGCCCCCTCCTACGGGCTTCTGGGCGAGGAGATCGCCGTCTCCTTCAAGGTCGTCAGCCACCTGCCGCGCGAGGTCAAAACCACCGTTTCCATCTCCGACAATTTCGGCGAATCGGCCAAAAAGGACATCACCATCCCGGCCCAGGGCGAAGTGGAGGACGCCGTCCTGTGGTCGCCGCGCCAAGTCGGCCAGGTCACCGCCACCGTTCAAGTGCCGGTGCAAGCGGACGAAGCGATTGCGGAGAACAACCAGCGGACCTTTCAGATGGCCGTGCGCGTGGAGAAGATCAAGGTGCTGGTGGTGGATTCCCTGCCGCGATGGGAATACCGCTATTTGCGCAACGCCCTGGCCCGCGATGCAGGCGTGGACCTCCGCTGCCTGTTGTGGCTGCCGGACGCCGGGCCGGGCGGCGGCCGCGATTACATCTCCCAGTTCCCCGACACCAAGGAGGCGCTGGGGCCCTTCGACGTGGTTTTCCTGGGGGACGTCGGCCTGGGGGAGGGCGAATTGACGGAACAGGAGACCGGGCTGCTCAAGGGTCTGGTCGAGCAGCAAGGCAGCGGGTTGGTCTTCGTTCCGGGCCGGCGCGGACGCGAAGCCACTTTGCTGAACAGCGCGCTCAAGGATTTGTTCCCGGTCGAGTTGGACCCCGCCAAGCCCGGCGGCATCGGATTGGAAAACGAGGCGCAATTGACCCTCACCAGCACCGGCCGACGGCATTGGCTCACCCGCTTCGATTCCGACGAGGAGCGAAACGAAGAGTTGTGGAAACAACTGCCCGGCTTTTTCTGGTCGGCCTCGGTCGAGAAGAGCCGGCCCGGCTCGGAGGTGCTGGCCACTCACGGCGCCTTGCGCAACCAATGGGGACGCATGCCCCTGCTGGTCACTCGCGCCGCCGGCAACGGCAAGGTCCTCTTCCTGGGCACCGACAGCGCCTGGCGCTGGCGTCGCGGGGTGGAGGACAAATTTCACTACCGCTTTTGGGGGCAGGTTGTCCGCTGGATGGCCCACCAGCGCCATCTTTCGGAGAAGGAGGGCATCCGTTTGAGTTACAGCCCCGAAACGCCGCTGGCGGGCGACACCGTCTTCCTGCAAAGCACCGTGCTGGACCCGTCTGGATTTCCTGTTGACAAAGGGCCGGTGACGGGCAAGGTCACCTCGCCCGGCGGGCGGACGGAGCGGTTGGATTTCGCGCCCATCGAGGGCGGGTGGGGCCTTTTCAAGTCCAGCTTCACCGCGCAGGAGGCGGGGGCCTACAAACTGGAAGTGGCCTCCGAACCTTATGGCCGGCGCCTGGCCACCGACCTGTTGGTCGCGCGGCCCCTGCTGGAAAAGGAGGGCCAGCCCGTCAACTCACGGATTCTGGGCGAGATCGCCGCCCTGACGCGCGGCGCGAGCTTTTCCATGTCGGACCTGGACAAGATGGTGGGCCAGATTTCCTTGTTGCCGGAGCCTAAGCCCGAGGAGAAACGCCTTCGCCTCTGGAGCGACCCGTGGTGGGGCGGGGCGCTTTTGTTATTGTTGACAGTATATTGGGTGGGCCGCAAATGGTCCGGCCTGGTCTGACCGCTCTTAATCCTAATCCTAATCTTAATCTTAATCCAGGCTTCTTGAAGAAGATTACGATCATTGCGCTTTCTGCTTGCGTCATGGGGATGGTTTTTGCGGCGGCACAAGGAGTGTGGAGTGCGGAATGCAGAGGGCAGAGGACAGAGGACAGAGGGCGGAGTGGCTCTTTTTTGCCATCAAAAAAAAATTTTAGGTGCTAATTGGTGCGATTTGGTGCGAATAGGTGCTAATCGAGTGTAGAGTGCAGAGTGATGAGTGAAGAATGGCAGGGGTCCCGAAAGCCCCGAACTGGCTCTTTTTTGCCATCCACACAGTGTTTTAGGTGCTAATAGGTGCTAATAGGTGCTAATGGGTGCTAATGACCTTTGGAGCCAGGCCGTTTCGGAAGGCAGCAGAAGCTGCCAGCGTTGATTGAGAATTGGTCATTGCAAATTGGTCATTGGCAATGGAATTCCGCCTCCCCGACCGCTCCATGGCCTTCAAGACTGCGCTTCCCGAGCGCCGGCTCGATCATGGTTGATCCGCGCCGCCAGCATCCCGCCGCCGTTTCCCGGTCACAGGCCCTGGGGAATCCCTTCCGCGAGGTCTGCAACTTGTCAAAGAACAAGTCCCTTGCATTGGCACTATACCACGGTTTTGTGGTTTCGCAACCTTTTTTTTCACTTTTTTTTGTTCCTCGACATTATCAGTGGAATGCCGCATCTGACATTTGGCATTCTCCAGTTCCGTCTCCATCCGTGCCATCAGTGAAATCCGTGGTCCTTCTTCCGCTTACTCTGGCTGCCCCCTGACCACGCGCTTCCACTCCAGTTTTGCTTGCCTGAAGTTCAGGAGCAAAGCCACCTCCAAACCGGTGATGTTCAGATAACCCAACATCTGCGCGGTGTGGGTCTCGTTGAAGGCAGTGACCACCTTGGGGTCCGCGATGATCTGGCCGTCCACGATGAGGTCCGGCACCAGCTTGCCAATGAAATGCCCGCGGTAATGAACTGGATATTCGCGTTGCTGTTCGATGGTGTGTCCGCCTGCCACCAATTCGATCACCAGGGCATTCTCGTACAACTTCTCGTCCAAACCCGGCTTGAGTTCATTCAGGACGGTCATGGCGGCGCCAATGATCTGCCCGGTAAGTTCTTCGTGTTTCATGGAAAGGGAGTTAACCACGGATGTCACGGATGTCACGGATATTTTCCCGCCCGCCCCTTGCGGAAATAGGGCGTACGGAACTGAATGCGCCATCACGCCGCAATTCACTGAAAACGTCGAAGAACATGTATGGTCAAACCATGATCGAAGCAACTGCTGCACATAATGCCCGGCATTTCACCGAATCTCTGGCCGAAGTTGAGCGGGGCGAGACCATCCGAATCCGCGATCAGGGACGGATGGTCGCCCGCATGGTGCTGGACTGTGATTTCATGCCGGGACGGCAGGCGGCAGAATTATTCAGGGGACATCGCGCTGACGCCGAAGCCGCCAACGCCATAGCCGGCGAACTCAGCAAGCTCGATCTGGAATCCAAGAATGCCCTGGATCTTACTTTTTCCTGAGAGCCCAAAAGGGTCAAACCGTACTCTTGCCCGTCTTGGTGCTTGCAGCCGGGAGTTTTTTAGAGCAGGATTAGAAGGCTATGAACAGAAGTGTGCAAAATTATGGTTTGACCCCTCTAACAACTCAGGGTCCACATGGAGCTTTGGGGCGCAACGGGGCCGCTTCCGGGAATTTCCCGCCTTCAATCTCCAGAAAGGAATGCTATTGTTATTCATAAGTTTTGGTGATTTTATTGTTTTAAAGAAACTGAAAAATTGGCTCGACGGCAAGAAGTCTCATGGCATACGCTTTTCCAATGAATAAGCCTGCGATGCTCATGCTGATATGCAACGATCAAGCCAATGCGATGAATCGTTTGAAAGAGTGGGACAAACTTCTTGCCCCATTGGCCAAGGTGAAAATCAAGGATTCCTATTTCTTTGAATCCCAACAATCAGCCTTTGATGCGCTTAAAGGGGTTTCCAAAATTATGCGGGAAACAGATGAGTTTTTCATCATCCCAATTAGTACAGATCACCCGGCCTTCGTCCATTGCGGCGACGCTTTCTTTGCTGGCTTTGCCACTCTTGGGGTGTCAACATTTTGTGTGCCTTACGTAACTCCCGGTAGAGCTTGCGAATTTTCTGTCGCTCCTCCGGGCAGTCAGCCTCTATCGTAAGATGGTAAAATTTTCCGGTTTCGTCTTTGAATATAGTCATATTTGTGTATTTGATGGGGTGATTTATGGATACTAATGAATGGGAAATGCGATTGTTTGACCCTTTTGATGAAGGCTTTAAAATCTTAAAGGGTAAATATAGAAGACGAGTTCGTTCGCCCTTGAAATTCGTCGAATACTTCTACCAATTTACGGAGAAGATGCATTTATTGGAGCGGCAACAATGGTCAGAGAGTATAAAATGGGACATCGCTCAAATGAAAGCGTCCATAGAGGCTATGCGACCCGAATACGAACGATGTAAACCACTTGCAATCGCACAATTTAAAAACAGGGAATTTTGGGATAGGGTTTTTGAAAAAGGTCCGCCAGTCTGGCAGGGTGGTCGGGCTGACGGAAATTCATAATATTGGGGGCTGGATATGGAAAACGATGAAGTTGTAATCCGCATTTCGCGGCGGGTGTTCTTTGGTGTTGTTGCCGCTGTAATAGTCGTTGCCGTTCTGGCTCCCATTGCGTTTTGGCAATTCCAGCGGGCGTCGGAAAGGGGAAAAGCCAAAAAGGAACTCGCTTGGGAACTTCGATTGCTGGCCTCCCGCATCCAAACCGGGATCAATCAAAATGACTTCGCACAACAAGTGGCACGGGTCCGGGCCGCGTACGCTGGCGCAAAAGGATACCTGACGCCGGAACAGAATGGTAAGTTTGCTCAAATTGATCTCGCAATGGAGGGCACCACGTTTTTTTGGAACGTAGAAATCAACATTAGGGCAAGCGTTTATGCCCAGCCGGAGGATCGTATCGAAATCTACGATTCTCAATCCGATGGTGCAAGAATAATGAATCTGCTTAACCTAGATCCACACATCGATGGCGGCGGGCGTTACCTTCCACAGTTGTGTGTTCAGGAACTCATGGTCAAAGCAGATCAAGCCATCAGTTCCTTTTTGGAGGGTTTTCCAAGGCATTGAGACCACATATTCTTAACTCCACCCAAGCTATGAAACCAGAATCATTAAAAGAATTAGGAGGGAAAATCCTGCCGCAATTCCTGACAGGAATGCTAATAGCCATATTCTGGCAATGTGCCCCAAAGACTTTGGCTGATACCTGCGCCGAAGTACTTCGTAATTTATCATCGCAAATGCTGCTGTCCATAGTGGTAGTCCCTGCCATAGTATGTGTATTGCAGTATGTGTGGATTGACTCATTGATGAATAAAAAGAATGTGCTTAAAAAGTATCAGCGGGAACCGGATTCTCCGGGGGTTTACCGCGATAAACGAACGGGCGAAAAGGTCTGCGGAGTGTGTTTGCGGGGCAAGGGGATGATTTCTCCATTGCTCAAGAGCGGAGAGGGAGGCGCGCTTTGGTGCGTGCCATGCAAAACGCAAATTAACTAGAATAGTTCGTCAGCGCAAGAAAGGAGTCGGTTCCTCACATTGCCACATCGTGGGTTGACGTGGAAGCGGGAGAGGGCGGACTTCCAGCATGGCGCGAAAGTGAAGACAGACAAACAAAATGTTGAGGTGTTACGAACCCCTTCTGTTTTATTCGCGCCGCCGCTGATGGCATAGTCCACCAAAGGAAAGGCAAGGCATTGACTGCAATAACCATACAAAGAGGTGGACCCCTATTTTTAGACCACGGGTAAAGTTCGACTTTTGCTGGTTTGCTGTAGATAAGAAAGAGCAGACTTATGAAAGCAAAACGGAAACGACACAGT
>Ga0326727_10009289_pt1 | contig 24286 bp, 24 predicted proteins | sample MB2enrmetagenome_FD_207643 | JGI IMG/M metagenome (GOLD analysis project Ga0326727, IMG submission 207643) | Lab enriched peat soil microbial communities from McLean, Ithaca, NY, United States - MB29MY | ecosystem: Environmental > Terrestrial > Soil > Wetlands > Peat | place: USA: New York... | reverse complement strand
CAGACGGTACGGCGCTCGCCGCCGAGAAGCTGGAACGGGTGCTCACCAACGACCCTGGCAGCGGTGTCATCCGGCACGTCGACGCCGGTTATGTCGAGGCGGAGCAAGTGGCCGCGGCCCATGGGTTGCGGGTTCCGATGCGCGATCACGGCGAGAAGACGGTGGCGACATGAAGCTCACCGATCGGGACACGGAGATGCTTGACGGGGTCGACGGCGAAGGCGTGGCGCTCGCCATGCAAGTTCTCGTCGCGATCGGCCGGGCGTTCGACGCCGAGCAGATGTGCGACATCTCCCGGGCGCACGTCGCGTTGAGCAACCAGGACGCGGACATCTGGTTCGCAGAGCGGCTGGTAGCAGGGGGAGCGGTGTGCCGGATCCCACCTACGGTCAATCCGGGCTTCTGCCTCGAGTTCTTCCGGCACGTCCCCGGCCTGACGCCTGAGGACATGGAGCCCATGGAGCGCACCGAGGCCGCCTACCGGGCGCTCGGCGCGCAGCTGACCTACGACTGCACGCCTTATCTGCAGGGCAACGTTCCGCGTTTCGGCGAGGTCACCGCTTACTCGGAGTCGAGCGCCACCCCCTACATGAACTCGGTCTATGGGGCACGCACGAACCGTGAGTCGGCCCAGTCCGCCTTGTGCGCCGCGGTGACCGGCCGGGTTCCGATCTACGGCCTTCTCCTCGACGAGAACCGCAAGGGACAAGTGCACGTGCACGTCGAGCCGATGCTCACCGACGAGTTCGACTATCACCTGCTGGGCTACGCGGTGCCTCGAAAGGCCGGCCTGCAGACCGCCTTCATCCCCGTGTTCACGGGCATCCCTGCGAACGTGAGCCCGGAGGCGCTCATGAACTTGGGAGCCGAGTTGAACACGGGTGGCAACGTGCCGATGTACCACATCGTCGGGGTCACCCCCGAGGCACCCACGCTCGAGGCCGCGTTCCACGGCGAGCCTCCCGGCGAGCCCATCGTCATCACCGCCGACGATCTCGCCGAGGAGCAGCAGATGCTTTCCGCGGAGGGCGGCCCCATCGACTTCGCGCTCCTCGGCTGCCCGCACCTGTCGCTCGACCAGCTCCGGGCGATAGCCGATCGGATCGGTGGTCGCCAGTTCAAGGTTGAGTTCTGGGTCATGACGTCGTTCTACGCGAAGGAGCTCGCCGTCCGCATGGGCATTGCCGAGGTGATCGAAAAGGCCGGGGGCCAGCTGGTCCCCGACACTTGCATCGACCAGGTCGCCTGGAAGCATCTGGCGGGCAAGAAAGGTGTCACCGACTCGCTGAAGGGCGCGTACTACACACAGCGGCGTGACATGGAGTTCGTGCTGCGCAGCGTGGGTGACTGCGTCGAGGCCGCTATCAAAGGAGATGCGTCATGACCGCCCGGGAAGTAACCGTCATCGGTTGCCGGGGCGCGGCGCCGGGCAAGGCGACCGGCCCGGCCGTCGTGTCAACCGACGCCATCTGCTTCTATCTGGTGGACCCACCCACGGGAACCGTCATCGAGTCCGGTCACGCCATCGAGGGCAGGAGAATCGCCGGGACCGTCCTCGTCTGTCCTGGAGGAAAGGGGAGCTCGGTGGTCCAGGCCGACGGTCTCTACCAGCTTGCCAAGGCCGGCACGGCACCGGTCGCCGTCGTCGTCGCGGAGTTCGACACCGTGCTCGTGGCGAGCGCCGTGGTCGTCGGCGTTCCACTCGTGCGCTGCGCCCCCGAGGACTTCGCACGCATCAGCGACGGTGACGTGCTGGACGTGGACTCCGACCGGGAAGTCGTCACGATCCGGTGATCGCCCCCCCGGTCGTACGCTCGCTGCGACGCGGCGAGGTGGAACTGCCGCGGGTGCGCCTGGTCAGGCAGCTCTTCACCGTGCCACCGCCTGTCGACGTGGCCGCGCGGGTGGTCAGCGAGTGGCACCGGCTCGCACCCCGGATGAACCCGACTGCGGGTGCGCAGATCGCGGTGGCCGTCGGCAGCCGGGGCATCGACGGCCTGGCGCCCGCAGTGCGGACCCTCGTCGCAGAGTTGCGCTCTGCCGGTTGCGAACCATTCATCGTGCCCGCCATGGGCTCCCACGGTGGTGCGACCGCGTCCGGCCAAACCGAGGTTCTCGCAGGTCTGGGCATCACCCCAGAGACGGTAGGGGCCGAAGTCCGAGCGACAATGGACGTGGTGGGCGTCGGCGTTGTGGGCGACGCCCCACTGTGCCTAGACCGGCTCGCCGCCGAGTCCGACGGCATCGTGGTCGTCAACCGGGTCAAGCCACACACGGACTTCGCCGGGCCGATGGGAAGTGGCTTGTTGAAGATGCTCTGCATAGGGCTGGGCAACCAGGAGGGCGCCGACCGGCTGCACAGGATGGGCGTGGCCCGGGACCTGGGTGAGGTCGTGCGCGAGGCGGGTGTCGCGATCGTGCAGCGAGTGCCCGTCCTGTTCGGTGTGGCGATCCTCGAGAATCAGCAGCACCGTGCCTGCGACGTGCGGCTCGTGCCCGGTCCCGAGATCGAGTCGGTGGAGCTGGCCCTCCAGGACGTCGCACGAGAGCTCCTCCCCGGTCTCCCCCTCGACGACATCGACCTCCTGATCATCGACGAGATGGGCAAGGACATCAGCGGCGCGGGACTGGACCCGAACGTCATCGGCCGTTCTCTCGGGCCCTGGCAGGTCAAGAGGGACCGGCCCCGCATCACGCGGATCTTCGTGCGCGACCTGACCCCTGCCTCGGAGGGCAACGCCTGCGGTCTCGGCTTCATCGACGTCACGACTCCACAACTCATCGAGAAGGTCGACCTCGAGGTGACCGCCGTGAACGCCATCACGGCATGTTTCCCGGAGGACATGCGGCTGCCGCTGACCCTGCCGACCGACCGTGACGCGATCGGCGCCATGCTCGACACACTCCGGCCGTTCACGGCAGAGGATCTGCGCCTGGTGCACATCAAAAGCACACTCGAGGTCGAGCATCTCGTCGTGTCCGAAGGTTGCCTGCCCGCTCTTCAGGGCCGGTCCGACGTGATCATCGAGGAGGAACCACGATTTTTCGGGTTCGACGAAGACGCCCGACTGGTTTCGCCGCTGCCGGGATAGCAGCGTCCTCGGCAGGCTTCCCGAGCGGTTTGCGCGCAGCGCGCCAGACACTTCTCGAAGCTCTCGACGCCGTGCTCAGGCTGCCCACTGGCACCTCGAGAAGCTAGTCAAATGGTGTCCAGGACCTTCCTGAGCGCGGCGACGACCTTCGCGGGTTCAGGATCCTCCACGACGTAGCGACCGAACACCAAGCCATCAACGGCGGAGCCAAGCTGGCGGACCCGGGCGAGCATGTCGTCGAGGCCGCCGCGTCTCGCACCGCCCAAGAGCAGCACCGGTATCGACGCGTATTCGGTGACTTCCGGCAGTGTTCCTTCGCTGGGAGGCGGGATCTTGGCAAGATCGGCACCGGCTTCTGCCGCCCGGCGGATCGACTGGCGGAGGTTGGACGCCGTGTGAACCGCGACTTGCTCGAATCCCCCGGGAACCACCTCAGCCATGACAGGCAGGTTCCAGCGATCAGCGTGGACCGCCAAGGCTTCCAGGCAGCGCATCGTGGTAACTTCGAGGTCGGAATACGGGTAGACCTCATATTTCAAAGCGGATGCGCCGAAAGCGACAGCCTGCTCGACGACCTGCTGCGGCTCTTGGTGATCCTGGCTGACGCTGATCACGACGGCCCGACCGGTGAGGTGGTTCTCGAAGTGTCGGGCGGTGGACTGCGTCAGCAGGTACGCGTCGACGTCGGCGGACTGCAGGCTGTTCAGGACTCGGCCAGGGTCGGCCAGTGCCGCGACATGTATCGCGCGTGGTTGGTCCATCGCGACGATCAACGCCTTTCTCCCCGGCGGGAGCAGGCGATGCAACCTAAGGAGACGGCCCATGCGCGCTGTGTTAGCACACCAGCGGCGCCTCATGCTGCATGCCAGCTCGAACGGCCCCGGCCCCGCCAGGTGTCTGCCAGCGTCGTGAACGACCGGCAGCGCCCCTCGAGTCGAGGAAGGTCCCATCATCCGCTGCAGCCAATTCGGCGACCACCCCGCGCGCACACCGAAGCCGAGAAGCGACGGGTGCTGCGCGGTAGGCAGCAGTGTCACATGATGCAACAGCCGACACCCTCGCGTCGCGGAGATCGGCGATCGACCGTTGCGCGATGGCAGGGACTTCACACGTCGGACCGTTGTTTCCGACTCGCACCAGATTGGCGGGCGGTACCCCGGGCGTAACGATTATGGGCGCGGCTTGTGGCGACGTGGACAATGCGGGCCGACAGTCACGGCCGTTTTGCCAAGACCCGATGTGCCCGCGCCTTGCTATGAGTCAAACGCCCGGCCGGTGTGCACCGGCCGGGCGTTTTGAGGCAGATCTCTCTAGCTCTTAAGCGGAGGTCTTGTAGTAGTACGCCGAGATCATGGGGTTGCTGGCGTTGGCGGTCGTTGCCACGACGTTCGGCAGGAACACCGACTTCTTGATCAAGGACTTGTGTCCCGTTAGGTAGTCGTAGGCGTACTGCACGGCCAAAGACCCTTCCTCGGCAGGGTTTTGGATGACCAGGATGTTGATGACGCCCTGCTTGAGCAGGGTGACCTCGGCGGGCTCGGCGTCGTAGCCGGCCACGAAGACCTTGCCCTTCATCCCGGCGGCGTCGACGCCCTTAGCGGCGCCCTCGGCCGAGTACAGGTTGGTGCCGAAGATACCCACGAGGCCCGGGTGCGAAAGGATGAGGCCCCTCGCCAGAGTTTCTGCAGTGGTCGGGCTGTCCTGGTCGTAGTCCGCGGCTACCACCTTCATGTTGGTGTACTTCTTCATCTCGAAGAGGAAGCCGGACTGGCGCAGGTCGGTGGTGGACACGCCCTTTTCGACGTTGATGATCGCCACCTGGCCCTTGTCGTGGGAGAGCTTGGCGATCGCGTCAGCAGCAGCCTCGCCGCCCTGGTAGTTGTCCGAGCTGATGGCCGAGGTCAATATCGAGGTGTCCTTGAGGGTCGTGTCCACCGCGATCACCGGGATCCCGGCCTTCACATACGAGTCGATCGGGTTGAACAGGGCCACGTCATCGGTCGGTGCGATCAGCAGGGCATCGGGTTTGCTCGCGAGGACCGACTTCACCACTGGGATCTGGAGCTCCAGGTTCCAGGTCGTGGCGCCTGCCCAGTTGAGGGTTACCCCAAGCTTCTTGGCCTCTTGGATCGCACCGTAGTGCATGGTGATGTAGAAGGGGTCAGTGGTGAGACCAGGGATGAGGGTGATCGTGTACTTGCTGGCGGCACCGGCCGCCGTCGCCCCTGTACCCGCCGTGACGGCGAGCGTCGTGCTCGCCACGAGGCCGAGCACTGCTACCCCGATTGCGGCACGCGACCGCAGGCCACTGAACCAGCGTCTATGGGTCATGTGTTTCCTCCTCTTTCTTTCTCTAGGTATGGGATCAGTCGGGACGTCATGGCTCAGCGCTCCGCCAGGCGCAGGCGCACCTGGTCACCCGCAACAGCGGCGACCACGATGACGCCGGTGGCCACCTCTTGCCAGCTGCCGCTGACGCCGATCAGCACGAGGCCTGTGACCAACAGGGCGATGATGAAAGTCCCCACCACCGTGCCGAGCATGTGGCCCCGTCCTCCGAAAAGGCTGGCGCCCCCGATGACGACCGCGGCGATGGCGTTGAGCTCATCGTTCTGACCGGCCAACGGTGAGGCGTCGGTGAAGTTGGCCATCACCATCATCCCTGCCAGGCCGGCCAGGAGCCCGGATATCGTGTAGACCTTCACAAGGTGGTTGTCGACCCCGATGCCGGCGCGTCGCGCGCCCATGCCGTTGCTGCCTATCGCGTAGGTGCGCAACCCGAAACGGGTGCGGTGCAGGAGTAGTCCCATGAACGCGCAGCTCAACCCTGCCACCAGCACCGGGACGTAGATCCAGCCGCCGATCAAGGTCTGGCCGATGGTGCCGATCTGGGAGGGGAGGTTGATGACCTCGTTGCCGCCGTTGATCAACGGGGTCGCCCCGGCCCCAATGGCGGTCAGGCTACCCAGCGTGACGATGAAGGGGGGCAGCTTTAGCCGGGTGATGAGGTAGCCGTTCACGAAGCCGATGAGCGCCCCCAACGCCAGGGCGGTCGCGAAACCGGCCACGGTCGTGAGCGTGACGTTCGCGTGCGCGTTGAGAAGACCCTGCATGACCACTCCCGAGACCATGCCCGTGAAACCGAGCACGGCTCCGTCGGAGAGGTCGATGCCACCGGTGATGATCACGAAGGTCTGGCCGATGGCAAGCAGCAGGAACTCAACTGCATACTGGGAGATGTTCAGCCAGCTGGCTCGAGTGAACAGGTCGTGGGAAGGCGAGAGGAACCCGAATACCAGGACCATGATGACGAAGACGCCCAGCATCCAGTAGTCCCCGAAGCGGTCCACGGCATTGAGCAAGCCTGACCGTTGACTCTCCTCGCCCTCTGGACCAGAACCGTTGGTCGCCGTCCCTGCTGGGGTGAACGCGGAGGGCAACCTAATCGACATGAGCCTGTCCCCGCCCCCGACCCAGCGGCCTATTCACCCGCATGGCGTTCCGTTCCCAGCGCAGCGCCGGTGATCCAGCTGACCATGTCGTCTACGGTCACTTCCGAGCAGCGAAGATCGGCCACGACATGCCCGTGGAACAACACGGCCACCCTGTCAGCGAGCTTGTGCACCTGGGGCAGGTTGTGGGTGATCAGGAGGATGGGAACGCCGTGCGCCGACACCGAGCGGATCAGCTCTCCCACAGTCTCCTGCTGCTCGACGCCGAGGGCGGCCGTGGGCTCGTCCATGAGGAGGACTCGCGAGCCCCAGGACACAGCCCGCCCCACCGCGATCGCCTGGCGCTGGCCGCCGGAGAGTCTCCCTGCCAGGGAGTTCACCGAAGCTATACGGATGTGGGTCCGATCGAGGTCCGCCTCTGCCTCACGGGCCATTCCGCGGCGATCGAGCCAGCCCATTAGGCGGAGAGGTCCTTTCACAGTCTTCTCGCGGCCGAGGAAGATGTTCTGCCATACGCTCAAGTCGGGTGCGAGTGAGAGATCCTGGTAGACGGTCTCGATACCCGCGCGGCGCGCCTCCAGGGACGAGGCGAACGTCACCGGATGGCCGTCCAGCAGGATCGTGCCTGCGTTCGGCTGCAAAGCCCCTGAAAGGATGTTCACAAGGGTCGACTTGCCGGCGCCGTTGTCGCCTATCAGCCCGACCACTTCACCTTTGTGAACGTCCAGGTCGACACTGCGCAGCGCTTGTATGCTGCCGAAGTGCTTGGCGATGCCCCTGACCGCGATGACCGGCGGCCCCGCGTCGGAAGCGACGCTCTCCGGGACCACGCCAGTGGTAAAGCTCATGCACTCTTCTCCCGTGCGTAAATCTTTCGCAACATTGCAGGTTTAGGCAACGATGTCAAGGGCCTTTCCCGAGTTGCTGATCGGGATCGACGTCGGAACGACGATGATCAAGGCCGCCGTGGTTGGCCCGGATGGCAGGGAGATCTCCTGGGGCAATGCGCCCACCCCGTGGCGGCCGGTTCCCACCGGTGCGGAGGTCGATCCAGGCGACCTCTTCGACGCTGCCATGCGGGCGGCGGGCGAGGCGCTGGACACGGCGCCGGAGGGACGGATCGTTGGAATGGGCATCACCAGCATGGCTGAGACGGTGGTTCTTCTCGGCCAGGACGGTCTCCCGGCGACCGCGTCGATTGCCTGGCACGACACCCGTGGCTCCGAAGAGGCAGAGCAGCTTGCCGGCGAGCTCGGTCGCGACGCCTTCACCGAGTTCACCGGCCTGCCCATGTCCGCCATGTGCACTCTTGCCAAGCTGGCCTGGCTTCGCCGCCACGGTGCCCCCCAGATGTACCGGGCGCTCAACGTCGCCGACTGGGTGCTCCACCGGCTCGGCGCCGAACAGGTCGCCGAAGCCTCCCTCGCCTCACGAACCGGCGCTCTTTGCCTTGTCGGACGAAGCTGGTGGGTGGAGGCCCTGCAGTCGGCAGGAGCCCCAGAAGGGCTGTTCCCGCCAGTCGTGAGCGCGGGGCAGCTGGTGGGAAGAGCTGAAGGCGTAGTGCCCGCACGGTTGCGGGGAGCGGCTCTGGCCTCTGCGGGCCACGATCACCTCTGTGTGGCAGCCGGCTCGGGAGCGACCCGGCCCGGGCAGTTGCTCGATTCTTGTGGCACGGCCGAGGCGGTGGTCAGAGCGGTGGAGCCTCTTCCGGCCCCAGCTCTCCGCCGAGTTGTCGACGCCGGCTTCAGTGCCGGCTGGCACACGCTGCCAGGAAAGTACGCCCTCCTCGGCGGCCAAACACTCGGGCTCACACTGGACCGGGTGCTCGCCTTGCTCGGAGTGGACGGCGGCGAGCCTCTTGCCACCTTGGACCGCCAGGCTCGGGGAGTACCCGCCGGGTCTCTCCGTCTGGTGCAGGAACACCCGTACTCGGATCCGTCCATCGTGGGCATCGGACCGGGCGCGTCTCCTGCCGCCTTGTGGAGCGCTGCTCTTGATGCTGTCACCGAAGGAGCTGGACGCCTGGCACAGAACATGGACTCGATCGCCGGGCCCACCGAGGAAGTGATCCTCACCGGAGGTTGGGTCCGCTGCGCGGGCCTGCGGAGGCGCAAGAGGCAGATGTTTCGCCAGGTGACCTGGCCGGCGTTGGCCGAAGCCGGCGCTCGCGGCGCCGCCCTTTTCGGCGGGGTCGCCGCAGGCGTGTTCGACGCTCCGGAGGCCTTCCCCCGGCCGGAGGATCGAAAGGAGGACTAGACCGGTGCCCATGCAGAAGATCATCAACGACCCGAATGCCTTCGTGGACGAGATGCTCGAGGGCGTACTACTGGCACACCCGGACGAGCTGCGGCGAGCGGGGGATACCCGTGTAATCGTCCGGGCCGACGCACCCAGGCAAGGCAAGGTGGGGATCGTGACAGGCGGGGGCTCGGGTCACCTCCCGGTCTTCCTGGGCTACGTGGGTTTCGGATTGGCGGACGGAGTGGCCGTGGGCAATGTCTTCGCCTCACCGTCCTCCGAGCAGATCCTCGAGGCGACCAGGGAGGTCAACGGCAATGCGGGCGTGGTCTACCTCTACGGCAACTACTCAGGCGACGTGATGAACTTCGACCTCGCGGGCGAGTTGGCCGAATCCGAGGGGATCGAAATCGCCACGGTGCTAGCTGCAGACGACGTGGCGTCCGCCCCGAAGGGATCGGAGTCACGTCGTCGGGGCATTGCCGGCATCGCTTTCCTGTACAAGGTGGCAGGGGCACGGGCGGAGGAGGGGGCGACACTTGTCGAGGTGGTAGCCGCCGCTAACGCGGCCGCTGCCGGGTTGCGTTCCATGGGTGTGGCTTTGTCCTCCTGCGTGCTGCCGGCAGCGGGACAGCCCACATTCAGCCTTCCCGAAGGGGAGATGGAGATCGGCATGGGTATCCACGGCGAGCCAGGCGTGCGGCGGGGAGTGCTCGAGCCCGCTGAGCGGATCGCCGAGCAGCTTCTCGGCCACATCGTCGACGACTTGCCTTACCGCCGTGGCGACGAGGTGGCGGTGCTGGTCAACGGGCTCGGGGCAACCCCCAGGGAGGAGCTCTACATACTCTTCCGATCGGTCAGGGAGATCCTTGGCTCCTGCGGGATCGCCGTGCGTCGGACGTGGGTGGGCGAGTACGCCACCTCGCTGGAGATGGCGGGCGCATCTGTGTCGTTGCTGCGCCTGGACGACGAGCTGGCCAGACTCCTCGACGCTCCATGCGAGTCCCCCTTCATCGTGAGAAGAGGTGGTGGGCCTTCGCACGATGGAGGCGGCAGATGAACCCTGGGAGCCCTGGGTTAGCAGGGTTGCTGGCGGTGGCGGCTGATGCCGTCGCGTCCTCGGCTGCCGAGCTGAACCGCCTGGACGGCTTTGCCGGCGACGGGGATCTCGGGATCACCATGTCGGCGGCCGCTCGGGCGCTCAGGGGAGTGCTCGGAGGCAACGAGGAGGCCGAGCCCGACAAGCTGCTTGCCGCCTGTGGCGCCGCGATAGCGCGCGACGCCCCGTCGACCAGCGGCACATTGGTGGCCACCGGGTTCCTGCGCGCCGCCAAGGTGGTGGGGGAACCAGGAGGAGATGCCGTCACGATCCTGGCCAGCGCTTTCGAGGCAGCTAAGGAGGGCATCCAGGCCCGGGGCAAGGCGGCTGTAGGGGATCGGACCATAGTGGACGGTCTGCAAGCCGTCTGTGCCAGTCTGCGGGCTTCCGCTTTCGCGGACCTGAACCTTGTGGAAGCTCTGGGTGCTGCCGCAGAAGCGGCTTCCGCCGCAGCCGATGCCACCGCCGCGATGGAGCCCAAGATCGGGAGGGCGAGCTGGGTGCCCGACCGCGCCAAAGGGCATCCCGACGCCGGCTGCGCCATGCTCGCCATCGCTCTGCGAGGGGTGGCGGAGCGCGTCGGCGGCTAGCGCCCCCGCCTGCGGACGCGTGTGCACGCGTCCCGGCGGGCCCAACGTCGGAGACGAACCACCAAGACTTTCCGGTGCACCAGGGCCGAGCACTCACTCACCTATCTGAACGCTTGTGGCGGGGGATGGCCCGGGTTGGTGCTGAGTCGCGTACCGGATCAATGCCCGAAGGTTCTCCGGCGGAGTTCGCGGCGAGACCTCGCAACCTGCACCCACGATGTGGAACGAGCCGCAAGTTTCGTGGCATCTGGCGGCCGCGGCCTCAACGGCCTCGGGCGTCCCCTCGAGCAGATCTGTGACCGTCGAGACGTTCCCGAGGATCACGCGGTCCGGGCCGAGGCCGGCTCTCGCTGCATCCAGGTTGGTCGGGAAGTCAAGCTCGTAGATATCGACCGGCAGGGTGGCCATATCCGGGATGAGGCGTGCCACGTTCCCGCACATGTGCTGACGAATGATCACCTCGGGGTGAGCGTCGCGGATCGATTGCAGGATACGGCGTTGCCAGGGGAGGACGAGGTCGCGGTAGTGCCGGGGACCGATCATGCTGGCGGCTGCATCGCTCATGCCGATCGTGTCCGCGCCGGCTTCGATCTGCGCCGCGGCATACGCGATCGCCACTTCCGAGGTGAAGTCCATCAAGTCGTGGACGAAGCTCGGGTCGTCCACGATGTCGGTCATGATCCTGTTGAGCCCTCGCAGCTCTTGTGCGAGAGCTAGCGGCCCTTCAACCCAACCGACGATCGACGTCTCGCCGCCCAGCTCTCGAAGGCAGATCTCGATCGAGTGGATCCGGTCTTGCATGCGGCCTTTTCGGTGAGGGTCCGGCACGGTGAACTCGTTCAGCCGAGCCTTGTCCACAAGTGCCGCCTGTTGTTCGAGGATCGCAGGGCCCTGGTCCTCGAACCACTTGACGCTGCCGTCGCCGGCGATGTCGATCACTTCGCGCGCTGGGTCCGAGCACATCAAGACGCAGTCGATGCCGAAGTCCCTGACGACCTTGAGCTGGGCTTCCGCCAGTGTCCCGCCATCTCTGGTGTATTCGATATACGGGACCCCAGCATGCCTTGCGGCGAACGTCATGACCATCGGCTGAGCCGGCAGGTGGTCGACTGGCTTTCCCGCAATGACGCCTCGGACTCGGTCGAGTGGACGCATCTTGAGTCTCCGTTCCTTTTGGCATGCCGCCGTAGAGCATGTCCCCGCTCATCGTCGGAGTCGAGCCGGTCTTGATCCCTCGCAGTCGTAGGCGCTTGCGGAGGGCCTGCCCGCCTCGATGGTTGCACCGGAAGGTGCCCGTTGCCCTGCCCAGCGCGTTGTCCGGATCACAGTGGGAGCAAGGCGCCACCGCGCACGAGAGCGCTTCGAGGGAGGCTCGATGCTTGGCTTGCCGCGCCGGGGTCTCCCGCAGGCGAGGAGGCAAGCTGGCCACGCTGGTGCACCTCGCGCGCCCGAGCACACCGGTTGGGCGTGGTCGGTATGGTGCCTTGGGCACGACCGGGACCTCCGAGGGGTTGTCCCGATCGCGTTGGCATGTCGGCGCTCACCTTGCCGGCGAGGCCGCCCACGCCGGCAAGGTGAGCCTCTTTGAGTCCCTAGACGGAGCTCTTGTAGAAGTACTGGGCAATCTTGGGGTTGCTGGCGTTGGTGGTCGTCGCCACCACGTTCGGCAGGTACACCTGCTTGTTGATGAGGGACTTGTGTCCCGTGAGGTAGTCGTAGGCATACTGCACGCCCAAGGCACCTTCCTTGGCGGGATTCTGGATCACCAGGATGTTGATGACGCCCTGCTTGAGCAGGCTCACCTGGGCGGGTTCGGCGTCGTAACCGGCCACGAAGACCTTGCCCTTCAGCCCGGCGGCGTCGACACCCTTACCGACGCCTTCGACCGAGTATCCGTTAGTGCCGAAGATCCCTACCAGGTCCGGGTGCGCAAGGATGATGCTTCTCGTCTGCGTCTCTGCAGTCGTCGCGTTGTCCATGTCGTAGTCCAGGGCCACCAACTTCATGTTGGGGTACTTCTTCATCTCGAAGGCGAAGCCGGACTGGCGGAGATCTGTGGTGGACACGCCTTGTTCGACGCTGACGATCGCCACCTGCCCCTTGTCGTGAGCAAGCTTGGCGAGCGCATCAGCGGCAGCCTCGCCGCCCTGGTAGTTGTCCGAACTGATCGCCGAGGTCAGTATCGAAGTGTTCTTGAGGGTGTTGTCCACCGCGATAACCGGGATCCCGGCCTTCACGAACTCGTCGATCGGGTTGAACAGGGCCACCACGTCGGTCGGGCAAATGACCAAGGCATCGGGCTTGCTTGCGAGCACCGACTTGACGAGAGGGATCTGGACTGAGGGCTCCCACTGGGTGGCACCAACCCACTTGAGCGTTACCCCAAGCTTCCTGGCCTCCTGGATAGCGCCGTAGTGCATGGTGATGTAGAAGGGATCGACGGTGTTCCCGGGGATCAGCACGATCGTGTACCTGGTGGCGGTGCCAGCTGTCGCCGCCCCTATACCTGCCGTGACGGCGAGAGTCGTGCTGGCAATGAGGCCGAGCACCACTACCGCGATCGCGGCGCGCGTCCGCCCGCCTTTGAGCCAATGTCTATGGATCATTCTTCCTCGCAATTTCCCTTTATTGATGCACGGGATGAGTTGGGACGTCATGGCTTGGGGCTCTGCCAACCGCAATCGCGTTTGGCTGCCCGCCACGGCACTGATAACGATAACGCTGATGTCGAGCTATTGCCAGCGGGACTGACATCGGGAACCAAGGCGACGATGGTTACGGCGCCGAACTGATTAGTCGTCGCCTTTCCCGAAAAGAACTGGACTTCCCCTATGTGACATGTAAGAGAGGGGACGACGCACATGGCCGAAACTGCCGGGACCAGCCGGGAGCGACGACCCTGAGATGGGCCGGTCCTTCGGCGCGCAAGTCGTCATCCGCTGTTGACCGCGCTTGTGGAATGCCCTGTCGAGGTCAGGAAAGGACCGAGCCCATTGACCATGGCGCGCCAGCAAAGGCGTAGGCAGCAGACGACGATTCGCTCGACGGCAAGCATCCCCGCGACGGCCATAAGCAGCGTCAAACGCCTCTTCGCCGCTTCCCGTCTCTTTTCCGGGAGCCACGCATCGGTCGGCATTCGGGTGACGTTGTCGACGAGCCGAGCGCTGGTGGCACTGACCGCGGTCAAGACAGAGAACTCCAGGTTCTCGGCGAACTCGGCGATGAGACTGCGCGACAAGATGGTCAGCGTGTCGCTGGCGAACTGGGCGAGCTTCCCGTCGATGGAGAGGACCGTGACGACTTGGACCCTGGTGCCTCTCGGAGAGGGGGAGAGGGTTGCTGTGACCAGAGCGGTGCCTTTTCCCTGCCCGCGAATCTCGCCACCTTCCGCCTTGAGCACTGCCGTGTGGGCGTCGGCGTCGAGCAACAGATAGCGGGCAACGCCCTCGTACCACACTGTGACCGGCCCGACCTTGACCTTTACCACGCCCTGGTATTCGTCAGCTCCGATCTCTCGAAGCCAGATCCCAGGCAGGTAAGGCGTGATCCTCTCGATGTCAGTGAGGACAGCCCATGCCTCGGCAACCGGCAGTGGTACTTCGAACTCGTCGTTCAACTGCATCGGTACATGCCCCCCTCGCGATCGGTACAACCGCACGCGCGTCTCGCTATTCCCGTCGTGAGCCGGGTTGCTGGCCGCGGCAGGGACTGTGCACAGGTCCAGTTGGCGTTCTCGCTGTGCTGTGACACGAGGACGGCCACTGGCCGGCCGACGATGAGCTGCCCGGACGGCGGTCCGGCCCGGGTCGAAGCCGATCGAACAGGCCGGAGAGGCAGGCAGCTGCGGCCGGTCCTCTGGCCAGGTGACACAGATCGCATGAGGACTCAGAGTTGCGGCTCAGGCGTCGCTGCGCCTGTGAGCGTGCCCGTTCTTGATGCCGTCAAGGATCACGACATCTGCCTATCAACCCTGGCCTTGGTCACGCGGGTTAAGTTTTGGTCATTCATACAGGAGACAGTCTTCAGCCCGAACAGTTCCTGGCGGCCCTGGTTGCCTCGGCGGACGACGCCATAATCGGAGAGACGCTCGACGGGGTGGTGGTGTCCTGGAACGCCGCCGCCGAGCGCCTCTATGGATACAAGGCCGCCGAGATGATCGGCCACAGTCTGTTGCCCCTTTTCCCAGACGACCGAGCGCGGGAGTGGTCCGGTCTGTTGGACCCGGTCCGTCAAGGAGTGACGGTCCGGCACTTCGACTCCGAGCGTCTCAGAAAAGACGGCACCCGGGTCCAGGTGACACTCACGGTGTCGCCGGTGCTAGGACCGGACGGCTCGGTCGTCGGGGTCTCCTCGATAGTCCACGACCGCACCGAGACCTTTTTGCTCACAGAGGCGATGCGCCAGGCCGAGAAGGAGGCCGCCGAGTCGCTCTCCATCCTCGACACCCTGCAGTCCAGTGCCCCGGTGGGCTTTTCGTTCGTCGACCGCGAGTTCCGCTTCGTGCGGGTCAACGAGAAGGCCGCTGCGATCAACGGCGTGCTGGTCAAAGACCACCTCGGCCGGACCATGGCCGAGGTCATCCCGCAGTTCTGGCCGCAGCTCGAGCCTTCCTACCGGGCGGTGCTCGGACGGGGCGAGCCCATCTTGAACGTGGAGGTCGCCTCCGAGACCGCGGAGGACCCGGGACGGCTCCACTTCTGGATCGAGAGCCTCTACCCGGTCAGAGTGCACGGCGAGATCATCGGTGTCGGCGCCGTGTTCGTCGACGTCACCGAGCTCAAGGAGGCTGAGCAGACTCAAAGTGACCTGACCAACGAACTCCGGCATCAGGCGATGCACGATTCGCTCACCGGGCTTCCCAACCGCACCCTGATCATTGACCGCGTGGAACAGATGCTCGCCCGTGGGCGGCGGAACAACGAGACAACAGGCGCTCTTTTCATAGACCTCGACAACTTCAAGGACATCAACGACACCCTGGGCCATCGAGTAGGAGACCAGCTCCTGGCTGAGGTCGCGCGACGTCTCACGACGGCGCTTCGTGAAACCGACACCGTGGGCCGCCTTGGCGGTGACGAGTTCGTGGTTCTGACAGAGGGCGAACCTGGCAGCGGCGAATCGGAGGAGGCGGACCGGTCTGGGGAGGAAGTGTCAGCTGACACCGCTTCGAGCGCTATCGCAGAGCGCATACTCGAGCTTCTTCGGGAACCGTTCGCCCTTGGTGACAATCAGTCTCTGCACACAGTGACGGCCTCGATAGGCATTGCGACCGGTCCGCGAGCGACCGCGGAGGAGTTGCTGCGAGACGCAGACGTCGCTCTCTACGAGGCAAAGGCCGCTGGAAAGCAGCGCTACACCCTGTTTCGTCCCGAGATGCGCCGAGCAGTGGAGAGCCACGTCGAGTTGCAGAAGGACCTTGGCCTTGCCGTCGAACGCGATGAGTTCCTGCTCGTGTACCAGCCGATATTCGAGATCGACAGCTATGCAGTCGTCGGGGTCGAGGCTCTGCTTCGCTGGCAGCATCCGACTCGCGGGCTGGTCATGCCCAGTGAGTTCATTCCGATTCTCGAAGAGAGTGGACTGATCATTGCCGTCGGCCGTCAGGTGCTAAATCGTGCCTGCCAACAGGCAGCTGAGTGGCGTAGGGCGGGTTACGACTTGTCGATGTCGGTGAACGTATCGCCCCGGCAGCTCGATTCTCCCGGAATCGTGACCGACATCACCGATGCTCTGGAGGCGTCGGGGCTCGAGCCCGGTGATCTTGTCATCGAGATCACGGAGAGCATCTTGATGCGCGATCCTGCCGGCACCCTTGAGCGCATTTCGACGCTCAAGGCCTTGGGCATCAGTGTGGCCGTCGACGACTTTGGCACCGGCTACTCGTCGCTCGCCTACCTGCGAAGGTTTCCGGTGGACATCTTGAAGATTGATCGTTCCTTCATCGCTTCGATGACCTCGTCGGAGCGTTCGTCAGCCTTGATCCACACGCTCGTCCAGCTCGGAAAGTCACTCGGTCTGGACACCGTGGCGGAAGGGATCGAGGAGCCACAACAGCTGGCGCGGCTCCGAGCCGAGCAGTGCGACACCGGCCAGGGTTTCCTCTACGCCAAGCCCCTCAGCCCCCGAGAACTCAGCGAGTTCCTCCGGACCCACATTGTCGCCCCGCGCGAGCACAAGGGCGACCTCGCGTCCACATAGCGCACTAGGAGATCACCACCACCGAGCGAAGCACTTCACCCCGTTCCATGCGGTGGAACGCCTCCTCCACGGCGTCGAGCTCGATTGTCTCGGACACGAAGCGGTCTAGGTCGAGACGGCCTTGCAGGTACAGGTCGATCAGCATCGGGAAGTCTCGAGACGGAAGGCAGTCCCCGTACCAGCTGGGCTTTAGCTGTCCACCGCGGCCGAAGAACTCGATCATCGAAAGGTCGATGCGCATTTCGGGTGTCGGCACACCGACTTGGACGAGCGTCCCGGCCAGGTCGCGGGCGAAGAACGCCTGCTTCATGACCTCGGAGTTGCCGACCGCCTCGACACAGACGTTCGCGCCGTTCCCGTCCGTCAGGGCCCGGATCGCTTCGACCGCGTCGTTTTCGGAGGAATTCACCGTGTGGGTCGCTCCGATCTGCTCGGCGATCTCCAGCTTGCGAGGGTCGACGTCGACGCCGATGATCGTCGAGGCGCCGGCGAGACGTGCCCCCGCAATCGCCGCGCACCCGACGCCACCGCAACCGAACACCGCAACGGAGTCCCCGAAACCGACTTCGCCGGTGAACATCGATGCGCCCAGGCCCGCCATGACCCCGCAGCCGAGCAAGCCGGCGGCTTCCGGCCGGGCGCGAGCATCGACCTTGGTGCATTGGCCGGCGGCGACGATCGTCTTCTCGGCGAAGGCTCCGATCCCGAGCGCGGGCGTCAGCACCGTGCCGTTCGAGAGGGTCATCTTCTGAGTGGCGTTGTGGGTGGAAAGACAGTACTGGGGCCTACCGCGTCGGCACGAGCGGCACTCGCCGCAGACCGCCCGCCAGTTGAGAATGACGAAATCCCCGGGCGCGACGGACCCGACGTCAGGCCCGACGGCTTCGACGATGCCAGCAGCCTCATGGCCGAGAAGAAACGGAAAGTCGTCATTGATCCCCCCTTCCCGGTAGTGCAGGTCGGTGTGGCAGACCCCGCAAGCCTGGACCCGCACGAGTGCCTCTCCCGAACCGGGGTCCGGAACCAGGACCTTTGTCACCTCGACCGGTGCGCCCTTGCTGCGGGCGATGACGCCCCGAACCTCGCGAACCATCTTGTCCTCCCCCTCTCGAGAAATGTGAGCGACGCCCATCTTGCTCCAAGTCCTGCGTTCACGGCGCCCGGAGACGCTGGACGCTAGGCGGAGAAAGTGTTGCTGCAGGTTTCGAACCGGGCAGCAGTCGCGGAGTGAACCGCGTCAACATCGAAGACGATGTCAGGTTGAGGGAAGATGGTCGTCGTGGAGCCCGACGGGCGATCCTGCCTTGGGGACGGGCAACCCCGTTCTCATTCGACCCTCGATACCGCGGCGTCCCGCGTACCCGCAGGTAGCGAAGGCCACTGGGACCCTGGTCGCAGGACTCCTTAGAGGCGACGAAATCGTCGGCGAGGAGTAGAGGTGCGGTCTACTTCCCAGTCCGAACACTCGCAGGAACGTCCGGTCGCGCAGTCCGAGAGGTTTTGTTCATCGAGCCTTCACCCATTCATCGCTTTGGTGACGCACCAGATTCAGCCTTAGGTCATTCGTGTCGCGTAGTTTTCTCAGGGGGCCTTCTTTCTGTGTCCCCGGGGGAAAGTGCAGGGATGGGAGCGGTTGGAACCTGCCGGCTCTGACAAAGGGGGAGTCCTTGCAGCTAGTCGATCTCGCCGAGCAACACCGCGCCGATGCAATGGCCGCTGCCGAACGGGGACGTCTCGTCTGCGAGGTGCGCCGAGCGCGTCAGCAGCGCGCCCGAGGAATGGGGACCATGTTGGCAGTCCGTGACATTGGTCGCCGCCTGTGGGGCTGGAGGCTCGCGCACAGCCCGGGACGAGAATTCGACGTTGCCGAGGCCGCCGTCCTGAGCCTTCTCTCGGACGGCATCGAAGTCGTCAATGTGAGCGCGGACGCAGGGGCCGCGGCTGGTCTCGCGGGTAACTGGCCTGCTTCGGAGGCTCTGGGCGCCGGCCGGATGTTCTGTCGCCGCACCGGGGTACCGGACCGGCGCGCTCAAGTGCGAACGAACCGGAGCGCAAACGGCCGACGTGGCACGGACCAGCGCTTGTCCCGTCAGCCGGCCGGCCGCTTCCTGGGAACATCTCGGGAATAGGCCTTCTGTACCTTGCCTTTGAAAGCCGCCCAACGACCGGAAGGAGGACAGATGATCCCCACCCACATGTTCCACGAGTTAAAGCGCGCCAGGACCGGGGCTGAGCAGCGGGAAGCCGGCCTCCGGAAGAGCGAGAGTGCCGCGGCGATCGCACAGGTGGGTTCTCTGTTCACCAGGCCCATCCGTGCCTCGCTCCGCTTCGCTCAGCAACTCCCCGCGAGGTTGGCGACTGAGCAGACAGTGTCGCCCCCAGGAGGCGGCCAACTACCCGACGAATCCGGCCTGCCGGCTGCTGACTAGAGTCGGAGGCCACTGCCGGCAGCGGCCGTCGGAGGGGTTCGGGTCAGCGATGCAATGCAGAATCTGGCCCGTGGCGTTCCGACAGCACGAAGTCGTCGCAGGGCTACTAGGAGCGTGGGTCAGAACCCCAAAATCCCGTGTAATCAAACGGAACTCTGAGATTCCATCCATCTGAAGTGGGAGAACGGAACATAGAAGATGGATTCTGCATAGTTATTCGCCTCGCGACCGATTCTGACCCACGCTCCTAGTGAGCCGAGTCGACAATAATTCCTGAAATAGGACTTCGCCGTCTTGCCACGCGTTTGCCCCTCTATCGGAGACGATGGGAGGCAGTCATGGCATGACGGGGCAGACCGACAGTTGAGGCGGAGCTCAACGACGACGAGAGGGACACGCTTGAACGCTGGGAACGGCGGCCAAAGAGCGAGCAGTCCCTCGCCCTGCGATGTCGAATCGTGCTCGCCTGTGCCGAAGGACTCAGCAATACAGAGGTGGCCAGGGCGCTTTCGCTCAACTCCGGCACGGCGTCGATGGAGGCGGCGTTGTCCTCTCGCGTCTCGACGGTTTGCACGACGAGCCCCGCCCGCCGTTCCCCGCAAGTTCGGTGACGATGTCATCGGCGTCAAGACACTGACGGAAAGGCCGAAGGACGCCACGCACTGGTCGACACGTGACATGGCGTAGCGACTGGCATGAACCGGCTGACAGTGGCTCGCATCTGGCGCGCCTTTCGGGGCAAGCCCTGGGCGACCGACACTTTCAAGCTCTCAGAGGACCCGCTTCATCGAGAAGGTGCGCGACGTCGTCGGGTTGCAGCTGAACCCGCCGGAGCGGGCCGTGGTCGTGCGCGTCGACGAGAAGACCGGCATGCAGGCGCTCGATCGGATTGAGGTCTGCCTGGAGCGGATCACAGCAGGAGGCGATCGGCTGCTCGGTGATCGGGTTGGTCAGTCCCTGTCACACCCGGCCTTGGGTGTCAGTCGTAAACTCGACTTGCCGCATGATGACGGAGGGAGAAGTTATGCCCAAGTACGTCGTGGTTGCTCGCATAATCATCAGGTCAACCAACGCTTTCAGCGAGTCGGGCTTTCCGCTAACGGAGAGGGTTCCGGGTACCTGGCACCTCGCCGAAGTGGATGGCAACGGCAGACTGAGCGGTGCTCACGCCTGCGGATCCTCGGCGGCCCAGGTCGAGGTGAGACACCCAGTTCGCGAGTGGAAAGTCCTTGATCCCTGGTGCCCCGACTGTGAAGTCCAAGCAGGCGATGCAGCTAGGGAGCAAGCCGCACACGAGGCTGAGAGGTCCTATACCAGGCTCTGAAATCCGATCACAGAACGCGAAGTCGCCTGATCACCGAAATCGAGATGCGTTGATCGCCGACAACCGGATGACCTACGAGCTCCTTGAACCGGGTGGATGAGATTCTCGACATCCACAAAGCTCTTGCACCGCCGTGACATTCCGCAGATAAGTGAGTGGTTCCGCTCCCCTTATCGGGTGGCGCCGCCGTGCCCACGTTAGTCCGGGGCAAGTGGGGGAGCGGCACTCGTGCTCCTGGACCTACCAGCACGCCAATGAGGACAGGGACAAGGCCTTCGCGTCGGCCCTTGAGAAGACAATCCGTAGGGCGACCGCTGCGAACCCGAAAATCTCCGGGCACGTTCCCGGCACGAAACGACGGATCCTCAAATTGGTGGGGGACTGAAAGGATCGCCTTGGTTAGGCAATGGGAGCGGGCGACGGGAATCGAACTGCGGCAACGTGGTGGTCCTTTGGATGACTGTCCATTCGGTCGATCTCGGTCTGAGCGCGGCGAATCAGCGGTATGGAACGCTGGCGGCGACGTCAGTCTCGGCGACGGCGTCGGCTCCAGCGAGCCGGGCGTCGCGACGAGTCTTGTAAGCCAAGACGTCGACCGCTCGCAGTCGTCGGTGGGTTGCGACCAAGTGAGCTGGAAACTTTCCGTTGTCCACCAGGCGAACGACGTAGGTCCGGGAGATTCCGAGAATGTCCGCGGCGTCCTGGGTCGTCAGTTCGGTGTCGTCGGTAAGCAGGTGCACCGCTGTGCCCGCAGCGAGATCAACCAGCAGGTGACGAGCGGCCGCTCGCGCTGTTGGCGGCAGCTCGACATCGCCCTGATCGGTTCGCACCGCTAGGGGGCCACCGCCATCGGGACCGTTTACTAGAGCTGCGACTCTCTTGCGCTGGGCTTGGGGAAGCTCAAAGGAAGCGACTTCGGACACGGGGCCGGTGTATCTCTAATCGACACAAACGCAACCCATCTCCTGAACATGCGGACCACAGCTGCGATGCCGCGGGCCGGGTGACCTTGATGACCCCGGGCACCGATGCGACGCTCAATTACGGCTTCGACGCCTTCGGCAACGTGACGACGCTCCCAGCGGCGCGACCGTGCTCAAGCAGGTGAACCTCTCGACGGGGATCGCCGACTACCTGGTCGCCGATAGCCTCGGGTCGGTGCGCGGCGTCGTATCCTCCTCCGGATCGCTGGTCGGCTCCACCGACTATGACGCCGGGGGCAATCCCGAGATTACAGGCGGCCTGAGCAGCTTCACGCCTTTCGGCTCCGCGGGGGCGTACACCGATTCCACGGATCTTGTCTACCTGATCGGGCGCTTCCACAACCCAACCACTGGCCAGTTCCTGGCCGTCGCCAGCGGGGTTCACCGCATAGCTATCTGTCGATCGGACACCAGCAACGACGAGCCTCGTGAGCTGGGCGAACTCGGCCGTACAATGTAGACATGGCGCGGACTCGCAATCCATGGCTTGGACCAGCGGCCCGCCCTGTCGCGATCCCCGAGGACTTAGACGATTCTTCGGTGGTGAAGGCATCGGGCGCTGTCGAGCTGCCGTTCCATGTTCGATGGAGCGATCCGTCCATCACCTACGACCTCGGGCAGCGAGCCGATCGCATCCGTGTCTATGAGCAAGTTCTTCGCGAAGGCACCGAGGACGACGTTCGGTTCTACGTCGATGTTGACGAGCTCGTCGAACTCTTCGACGAACTAGTGCTGCCCCCCACCGTGAGACGGGCCTGGGCAGACTGGCTCCTGCGGCACCGAGGGGTGGTCCTTGCGTGCTGAGTCCGCTGCAGGAGCGGATAGCCACAATCATCGCCGGACTTAGCCAGGCGGAAGACTTCGCACTCGCCGGCGGTGGGGCGCTGATAGTTCGTGGCGACGTCGATCGCAAGACTCGAGACCTCGACTTCTTCGGACTCAGCGCTGATGCGGTCGACCGCCTCGTCCCCTTAGCTGAACAGGCTCTTCGAGAAGCGGGCCTGCAGGTCAAGCGGGTGCACGAAGGGCCCGGATTTGCGCGCTTTGTCATCGAGGATGAGGACGATCGGACCGAGCTGGATCTGGCCAGCGATGCCCGACTCTTTCCTGCGGATCAAGGTCCAGGCTTTCAGATCCTGTCTGCAGAAGAGCTAGCCGCTGACAAGCTGCTCGCGGTGTTCGGTCGGGCAGAGGCCCGGGACTTCGTGGACCTCGGGGCTCTTGAAGATCGATTCGGTCTTGACCGGCTGTTCGAACTCGCCGGCGAGAAGGACCGAGGGTTCCAACCCACAGTATTTGCCGAGATGATGAACAGATTCGGCAGACTCGGAAGAGCAGAGTTTCAGCTTGACGATGTTCAGTACGAGGAGTTGAGTCGACGCGTTCAGGTCTGGCGGGAGCGGGCACTTCAACTTGCCCAAGAACACCAGCGATCGCGGGAAATCAGCACCGATCAAGGCCCCGACATGGGCCTCGGTGTCTGATGACGAGGCGTGAACCTTGCCCGTCCGCAGCCAGATCACCTGCCTGAACTATCGCTCCGGGGACCCACACACCCATCCGCCGGGTCCGGTCTACCTGATAGGGCGCTACTACGACCCGCAGACCGGGCAGTTCTTGAGTGTCGATCCGGCGGTGGAACAGACCCTCGAGGCGTATCTCTACGCGGGGGACTACCCAGTGAATAGCAGCGATCCGAATGGTCTGTGGTGTTGAGGCTGGTGCAGTTTTACAGAGGCTGCACATGACATTGCTCACGATGTAGCGGAGGCTATTCATGACGTTATCCACGCCACGGACTCCGCGGTCGATTGGATTCGCCACAACTGGCGAGGGGTAGCTAAGGTTGGCATTCTTGTTGCCGTAGTCATAGGAACTGCTGTATGTGTTGGTGCAACTGATGGGGTGTGTGCTGATCTGCGATTTGAGCTCGCCGGTCTGAAGTTTGCAGGCTCAGCAATTATCATCGGGTTAGCCGCTGGCGCAGCCAGAGGCGCAGTTGATTACGCATTCACAACTGGGGACCATACGTTCGGTGGCTATTTGAAGTCAGCGGCACGGGGTGCCGGGGAAGATAGCGTAATTCTGGCGCTTCCGGAAGAGTCAATGTTTGGTGAATGGGCCGAAGGTGAGCATTCGGCCCAGGTCGGCTTCTGGGGAACGCTGAAGGAACTTCCCAGTTATATGACCAGCGTTCTCAAGAGCGGCCTTCACGCGCTTAAGTGAGGAGTGATCTTGAAACAAAAGAAGCCGCGCCGCGCCGCAGGCACTCGAACGGCATCGGACGTCTTGCGTGATTTCGTTACTTTGAGACGCATGAGCGACAAGCGTCGCAGTGACATCGAAGCGATGCAACAAGGAGAGCATCGATGGGTGAAGTGCTACTTCAAGCCGCGCGACGATGAGTCTCGCCGGCAGTGGAAGCCGGGACACTTAGATGTATCCGCGGGCGAGCTGCGGTGGGAGGGCTCTTCACGGCGCTGGGAGCCATTCACTTTGCGCGCGGGGGAATGGGCAACTTCCACTCGGAATGTGACTCGCCAAGACCACGTCTATTCGTACTGTCGAGTAATCAAATGTGTTCAAGGGTCGGAGGCGCGAGAGTTTGCCGTTCCCCGACCGGACGCTGAGCTCTGTCTTGTCGCGCTTGGGTACGAGCCTCATAGCTATGGTTAGGCGACCGGACGGCGCGTCGTTATTGTAGGACTCAGCGCGTTCAGAGCAGGGCTTGGCGAGGTCATGTTCGGGCCTTCATAGCGGCCGATCACATCGTCCAGCCGTTGTTTGGAGGGGGGCTTGGACAATGGGGCTCAAGCGCAGTGACTGATTGTTCCACGGTCTCCTTTACCGAGGATTGAAGGGTTAGGGGTTGTCCTCAACG
>Ga0326727_10009288_pt1 | contig 24292 bp, 18 predicted proteins | sample MB2enrmetagenome_FD_207643 | JGI IMG/M metagenome (GOLD analysis project Ga0326727, IMG submission 207643) | Lab enriched peat soil microbial communities from McLean, Ithaca, NY, United States - MB29MY | ecosystem: Environmental > Terrestrial > Soil > Wetlands > Peat | place: USA: New York... | reverse complement strand
TTACCCGAGCTGATTCCTTTCATTCAGCAAGTACATCAACATCACTTTCGGACGCACCCCTTGAAATCCCAAGGAGGGGCTGACGAGGTATTCCTAAGCCTCTTTGCGGCTTGGCGGCTTTGCGTGAGAACGTTTCACGTGCTGTCGAGTTCCGATCCAACCGCCGATCCGGCCGATATCGAAACTCAATGTCACGCAAAGCCGCAAGGCTCGCCAAGAGTTTCATCTTGGCCCGCGATTTCAATGGGATGCGCGGAACATGTAACATGTTACAAATTGTGGGGCGTCGATGAAAATCTGAGAGATGAATTCTCAGATCTGGCTGTGCTAGAAACTAAGTGGCATTGGGACACCAAGAGGCGCGTGGCTATTGATCCCGCAGCGCCACCGCCGGGTCGATGCGGCTCGCCCGGAATGCCGGTACCAGGCAGGCAATCAACGCCACCGCAATGAGCAGAGGTGACGCCGTGGATTAACGATGCCATCATGCGCGCGAGCGCCGGCGCGGCGGCCCTTCCCAGGAGTATTCCAACGGCCACCAGCGCCATTCCTCGACCGGCCACCGGACGAAGCACCCCGAGCGTCCCGCGCCGAGAGCCACGCGGAGGCCGGTTTCCCGCGTTCGCCGCGAAACGTTGTATGAGATCGCTAGCGCGTCCTTCTATGGAATGTCCATAGGTCATGCGTCAGTCGAACAGGTGCGGCACGAACTGGCTGAAATTATCGGTGATGGGCGTGTCCGACTCGCGAATGCCGATGCCGGCCGCGGCGCTTCCCGGCTCGTGGCCGATCAGCCAACTCCCCACCACCGGGTACTTGCCGTCGAAGCTCGCGATCCGCGCCAGGTCCTGATAAACGAAACCCTCCTCGCCGTAAGCGCCATCGGTCTCGAGATCGCTATCCGGCCGGTGCATGGTGATGTTCGAGCCCTCGCGGCCGAGAAGCGGCTTGCGCACCCAGGATTCCATGGCGCCTGGCCCGTCCAAGCGCGCTTCCAGCAGGTTGGGATGGCCCGGGTAAAGCTCCCACAGCACCGGCAGGATGCCTTTGTTCGAGAGCAGCATTTTCCACGGCGGCTCAATCCATAAGGTGGGCGCGGCGGCCAGAAACTGGCCGAATTCCTCGCGGACCATCCACTCCCAGGGGTACAACTTGAAAACGGCGCCGAGCGGCCGTTCGTCCGGGCCCACGAAGTTGCTGCCGTTCCACCCGATTTCATCGATGGCGAAACAAGCGGCCTCCAGCCCCGCCTGCTGAGCGGTGTCCTGAAGGTAGGTAACGGTGATGCCGTCTTCCAGGTCGACCATGGAACAGAAGTCGATGCGGCCATCCGGCAGACTCGGCGCCAGCTCTTTCCAGAGCGCAATCAGCCGCTCGTGCAGCGAATTGAATTGGTCGCTCCGCGGCGCGATGTCCTGGAGCCAATACCACTGGACAACCGCCGCCTCCAAGAGGGAAGTGGGAGTGTCGGCATTGTATTCCAGCAGCTTGGGCGGATGGCTTCCATCGTAGGCCAGGTCGAAGCGGCCATAGATTGATGGCGGTTCGGCGTGCCACGAGGCTTCGATGAGGGGCACGGCGATGGGCGGCACATTCAGGCGTGCGTACAGGCGGTTGCCGACGATGTGCTCGACGGCCCGCAGCGTCATGGCTTCCAGTTCGTTGGTAGCGGCTTCGAGCTCGGCTATTTCTTTGGCGGTGAAGCGATAGAAGGCCGACTCGTTCCAATACGGGCGATCGCTCGAGTGCCACGCGAGCCCGGCCTCTTCCACGCGCTGTTGCCAGTTAGACCGCGGCGTTGAGGCGATGCGTCTCATGGCTTGGAGTGTGGGGCAGGCTTCAACCTGCGGTGGGCTTCAGAGGAACTTGCAAAATTCCCGGAAACCGCTTGCTTACACGCGCGGCCCTGCAGAGGCACATCGAATAGCCGGTGCCTACAGGGCCGCGACCGTGAGGGAGCGGTCGCACCAACGAATTTTGCAAGTCCCTCTTCAGCCCCGCGCACACTGCGTTTTGAGGCGTAATACTCGATTCTCTGGAACTCGTTCGCACCGCGCACCCAGACGCGCGGCGCGTCATAAACGGGCTGAAGCCCGCCGCAGGTTGAAGCCTGTCCCACGAATTTGCACCACGGTAGCACTGGCGTACAGTCTGCGCCGGGAGTTGACATCGGACGCGATCTTAAGAGCCGGCGTGTCTATGGATGGCCGCGCCAATGGCGCCGAAGCCGCCGCGACGTGGCACGCGGCACGTCAACGCGGGTGCGGCGGTTACGACTCCGCCGGCCGCCGTGTAAGCCTGATTGAGGCCGGCGTAGTAAGGATACTTCTGGAATTGTTGCGGCACCCACGTGGCGCCGTCGCAATACCCATGAAGTTTCACCGCCGCCTGGCAGGCCGCCGGATTGAAGCTATTCGGCCCGCAGGGATTGGGCGCCTGTTGGGCGCGCGCGGCGCCCACAGCGGCCAGAACCGTGAGAGTGACCTGCGCTGACTTTTTCATGGCCGGCCTCTAAGTCAAGCATACTCCTCCGCGCGGCCGATTCAAGCGAAAACAGCGTCTCCGCGGCGCGAAAGTACTTCCTTTTCGTACCGCCGGGTCTCGGTTAGCCAATCGATGCCGGCGGGCACATTCTTTTGGATGCAATAGTAGTCCCAAACGGCCGGCCACGGCAGACTTTTCAACTCTTCGATTAGCGCCAGCCTTTGGGTGAAATCCATTTGGAGCTCCAGTTCCTGCAGCTTGCCCGTCGGTTCCAGCAGGGCGATGAGCAGCGCCTTGATCATGTTGCGCGTTCCGATCACCCACGCCGCCACGCGATTGATGGAGGCGTCGAAATAGTCGAGACCGATGTGGATCCGGTCGGTCTTTCCGCTCCGCACAATCTCAGTGGCGATGGCCTGCAGCTCGTCGTCCAGGATCACCACGTGGTCGCTGTCCCAGCGCACCGGGCGGCTGACGTGCAGCAACAGCCCGGGGCAGAACATCAACACCGAGGAGATCTTCTCGGAGATTTTTTCGGTGGGGTGATAGTGTCCCGCGTCGAGCGTCAACAGCTTGGCGCGCGATACCGCGTAGCCCATGTAAAACTCGAACGATCCGACGGTGTAGCTCTCGGCGCCGATGCCGAACAGCTTGGCTTCCACGGCGTCCAGATGCACGTGCGGGTCGATCTCTTCGCGGAAAATCCGATCGAGCGACTCCTCCAGCCGTTGGCGCGGCGCGGTGCGATCGGCGGGAACATCCTTATAGCCGTCGGGAATCCAAACGTTGGTCACCGTCGCGGTGCCGAGCTGCCGTCCCATTTCCGCGCCGATTTTCCGGCAGAGGATGCCGTGTTCGATCCAGAATTCGCGGATGGCGCGGTCGGGATGCGCCAGCGTGAAGCCGTCGGCGGCTTTGGGATGAGAAAAGTAGGTGGGATTAAAGTCCAGCCCCAGGCGGTTCTGTTTGGCCCAGTCGATCCAGCCCTGGAAATGCCGCGGCTCGATAGCATCGCGGTCCACGAACTTGCCGCCGTTCTCGAGGTAGCTGGCGTGCAGATTCAGGCGGTGGTCGCCAGGCACCATCCGCAGCGCGGCTTGGATGTCGCTGCGCAGTTCTTCGACGGTTCGCGCCTTGCCGGGATAGTTGCCTGTAGCCTGGATACCGCCGCCGGACAGGACCGCGCCAGGTTTTTCGAAGCCTCCCACGTCGTCGCCCTGCCAGCAGTGCAACGAGATGGGAAAGGTCTCGAGCTTCCGCAGCGCAGCGTCGGTATCGACGCCCAATTCGGCGTATTTCTCTCGCGCCAGCTCGTATGTTTTGACGATTTGTTGTTCGCTCATGGCTCTCCTGCCCGCCGAGAAGAAGGGTAGCAATCCGCGGCGTGCGCCGCAAGCGCGTCCGGGTCCGGTGAGTTTTGCGCACGATGAGGAGTTTTACGTCCTGGTTATCCGAATCCGCCGGATAGAGCCTTTCGATTGGACTCGGCGACGGGGCGACACTAGGGTGGAAGTATGGGTAGGTTGAAAACAGCTTCGTTGCCGGCGCCGCGAGTCGGCCCGGTGTTGCCGCCACCGGAAAATATGACGGCCGATCAGTTCGCCGCCTTCATGGACGACCAGGAATAGCCCGTAGACCCAGCCGCGATCATTGCCGTGGCAGATTTTTACAGTGCCCCTCCGGCGGGCATATCGCAGACAGAGTGCTCGCCGGTACCACTCGCTGGAGCACGCTGTCGTCGAACGCCGCCAGGCTGTTGCGCAGATAGCCGGCGATGAAGCCATCGGTATTCGCGTACCCTCTTCGCCGGAGCCAATCGGAGTACACCGGCAAGAGGACGCGCAGCGCGCCGTCGTCGGGCGAGGCCATCAGGGAGGGAACGATATCCGTTATCAATTCCGCCCTGCTCGCGGACTTGATTCTCTCGTACATGGACCGGAGCCATGCGTCCCTGGCCGATTGGGAGAACGGCTGCACTTCGACGTCGGTCCACGCCGACTGCACCGCTACTTTGGAATCGCGCGTTGCGGTCAGCCGGATCGAATACGTGCCCGCGGTATCCAGGCGATACGCCAGGTGGAGCGGAAAGCGCGGGGCGCCGGCCCCAAGTCCAAATCCGCTCATGCAGCCCATCTTCCGCTCCCAGTCGGGCGGCACGATCTTCGGCGCCGGCGCTTCCGCAAGCAACACTCCCCCGCGGCGCACTTCCATTTTGTAATCGTCGACGGCGGTGGGGCTGTCCATTCCGCGGCCATGGAAATCCCGCGGGTCGGTGCTGCACGGATAGACGAACCGGTATGGAAGGGGCACGGCAACTTCGATCCACAGCGGCATACCGACGTAAAGAGGGCCGGCCGCGTTCAGGAACGCCGTATGCGTGCTGAACTGCTTGACGACGGGTTCGCTGCACACCTCCTGAACGCAGACCTGGACGGGCGCCGGGCCATCCGGCAACTCCTTCGGAAGATCGACATTGATCTGTTTCGGCCCCACATACCGCAGGCCGGCCGGAATCCCGCCGGCAGTCACGCGAACGCCGCACGCCTCGGTGGGAAACGGGGCGACGGCGGGAAGTTGCACGCCGCATTGTGGCGACGGGCCGAGATTCGTGCCATAGATCTCGATGGCCGTGCCGGGCTGCAGAAATCGCTGCGGCAGCGTGAATTGAGGCGTGGACTGCGCTCCCAGGGTAGGAGCGATCCAAAGGACGGCCGCAGCGAAACCGACGGAACTACGCACAGCCGTTCACTCGCTGGCGTGATTGGTCTTGCCGCCATTTTCCAGCACGTCCCGCACCTTGGCGATGAGTTCCGCGGGTGTGAACGGCTTCGGCAGGAAGGCCACTTCTTTGCGCCGCACGCCGCGCTTCGCAAGGGCCCGGTCGGTGTAGCCCGACATATACAGCACCTTCAGCCCTGGACTGATTCGCAGAAGTTCCTTGGCGAGTTCCGGTCCGCTGGCCTTCGGCATAATTACGTCGGTAATCAGAAGCTGGATGGTGTTCCGGCCGTTACCCGCCACTTCGCGGGCCTCCAGCGGGTCGCTCGCTTCCAGCACGCGATAGCCGTTGCTCTCCATGGTCTCGCGGACCAGGGTGCGAACCATCTCGTCGTCTTCCACCAGCAGAATGGTCTCCGCGCCCCGCGCCACCTCAACTTTCGGCGCTTCCGCTGGCGCCGCAACCGGCGCGCGATCCACCCGCGGCAGGTAGACCCGGAACGATGTGCCGCGGCCGGGCTGGCTCGAAAGTTGCACCGCGCCGCCGCTCTGCTTCACGATGCCGGCAACCGTATACAGCCCCAGACCGGTTCCCGAGCCCGCGCGCTTGGTGGTGAAAAACGGCTCGAATGCCTGGGACTGCGTGGCGGAATCCATCCCTGTGCCGGTGTCCTTTACGGTTAGCAGGATGTACGCACCAGGCTTCGCCGGCCCGCCTTTCTCGATTGCAACGTTGGATGTCTCGATGGTCAGAGTTCCGCCGTGGGGCATGGCGTCGCGGCTGTTCACCGCCAGATTCAACAGCACCTGTTCGATACGGCCGGCGTCGGCATTCACGCTGCCCAGGTCGGCGGCCAGGTTCAGTTGCAGTTCGATCTCCTCACCCAACAGCCGCCGCATCATAGTGCCCAGGCCGTTGACCACCTGGTTGAGGTCGATGACCTTGGGTTGCGGCACGCGCCGGCGGCTGAACAGCAACAGGCGGCTGGTGAGTTCTCCGGCGCGTTCGGCGGCTTTGACGATCTGCTCCGCGAAATGACGGTTGGGGTCGGTCTGTCCCAGTTTTGCAAGGATGATCTGGCTGTATCCGGTAATGATGGTCAGCAGATTATTGAAATCGTGCGCCACCCCGCCGGTGAGCAGGCCCAAAGCTTCCATTTTCTGCGACTGCCGGAGCTGGTCTTCGAGCTGGCGCCGGCCGGTGATATCCATCAGCACTGCCAGTTCGGCGCTCGCGCCGCCGAATTGAATGGGATGCAGCGCAATTTCCACCTCGATCCAGCGGCCGTCTTTAGTACGATGACGCCATTCGCTGGCCGCGGGCCGCGCGGGATTGTGCAGTTCGGCCTGGAACCGCTGCGCATCGTCGGCGCTTTGCAGATCCGCGACAGTCATCTCTGCGAACTCGGCGGGCGAGTATCCATAAAGGTTGCAAGCAGCGGTGTTCACCTCCAGATGCTCGCCATCGGAATCGATAATCCACATGGGCTGTGGATGTTCCTGAAACAGGAAACGGAATCTTTCATCCCGGCTACGTAAGAGACGCTTTGATGGCATGGTCCCGGCTCAAGTGTACAGGGGAATTGCATCGCAATACAGAGCGATGTTATGCAAATTCGCAAAGTTTCTTGGGATTCGGTTCGGAAAATCACAAATCGACACCTAGTGCAGTACTGTATCTCCTATCCAGATAGTAGATGTTGACTCGCCAAGGATAGTAACCAGCTTGTCGCGCGCCACGGCGATTTCGAGCGCTTGGGGATTTACGGCCAGCAGCGAGAGCCTGGCGGCCGGCGGCCGAAGTACGGAAAACGCCTCGCCCACTGCGCTGCCGCTTTGCGTGTCGAAACGCACGGCTTCGATTTCGCGTGTGCCGCCGCGGTCGCGAGTGAAGTAAATCAGATGGCCGCCGGGCGAAAAGCGCGGTTTACCGGCTTTTGCAGCGCTGTCGGTAATCGGCAGCCACTCGCCGCCGCCCGCGGGGGCAACGTAAATCCGGGACGTTTCGGAAGTCTCCGCCAGGAACAGCACCCAGCGGTCGTCCGGCGAGAAGGACGCCTCGGAGAGCTTGGTTTGGCTCGGCGCATGCAGCCATGGCGTTCTTTCCCGGGTCGCCACGTTCAACGCGTCAATGCCCGCGCCGCTCACCAGGACGGTGGTTCCCTTGCTATCGGCATCCCAGGGCCGTGTGCCCACCGCCAGTTTGCGATTGACCAGATACACATCGTCATGGCTGGCGGCGGGCCGGACGCAGAGAATATCGCCGCTCGATTTCAGCAGCCGGCCGTAGCTGGCGCCCTCCGGGCTGGTGGCCGCTACCCATTCCTTTCCTGTCGCCAGATCTTTCTCCCGGATCTCCGTAAATCCATTACGAGAGGACCCGAAAATCAGCCTTCGGCCATCCGCCGAAATGTCCGGATTGGCGGTGGGTGCGAGCGTGTCGGTGATGCGGTAGGGTGGTCCATTGGGCTTGCCGCTCTCGGCGTCGAGGGGCAGGCCCCAGATGTCGAAGCGCTGCCGGCCGCTGGAGAAGACCATGCGGCCGTCGCGCGCCACCGCTGCATCGCCCATGAGTTCGGTGCCGTTGGTGAGGCGGACGACATCGCCAGCGGCTTTGCCGTCGCGGCTGAGGGGACAGCGATATATATTGCGTACGAATCCCGTGCGCGCGCTGAAGAGGAGGCCGCTCGGAGTCCACAAAGCGTCTTCGAACGGGCCGCTACCCAGCCCGGCCTTGGCCAGGCGCGGCTCGACGCCGGTGGGTTCCGGCGCGCCACTCTCGAGAGGCGCCACCCACAGCTCGTCGCGAGCCCAGAAAATCAGGGAGCCGCCGTCGGGAGACCATGCCGGCGCGCGCAACGATTGGACCTCGGGATGGAATTGCCGCGCAGTACCGCCCACGCTGGAGACGATATACGCACCCGCATCGTCCGAGTAAGCGATCCAGTGGCCGTCGGGCGAGTAGCGTGGAGTGTGCCCACCCGCGGCGAGAAGGTGTGGGTCGCCGCCAGTCGCCGGAACGGTATAAATGCCGCCGCCCGCGCTGGAGACGATCGCGGCGCCAGCGGCGTCCGAGTAAGCGATCCAGCCCCCGTCGGGCGAGTAGCGCGGAGTGTGCCCACCCGCGACAAGAAGGTGCGGATCGCCGCCAGCCGCCGGAACGGTATAAATGCCGCCGCCCGCGCTGGAGACGGTATACGCGCCCGCATCGTCTGAGTAAGCGATCCGGCGCCCGTCAGGCGAGTAGCGCGGAGTGTGCCCACCAGCGGCGATCGAGCGTGGATCGCCGCCCGCGCCGCTGGAGTAGAACACCAGAGTTGTGCCATCCGGCGAGAAAGCCGGCTCGGAGTTGTTTTCGCCGCTGGTGGTGAGGCGCACGGGGCTGCCGCCACGAATGGGCTGCACGTAAAGTTCGAGATTGCTGCCGGTATCGCGATCTGAGGCGTAGGCTACCATCCGCCCGTCGGGAGAGATGGCCGGCCAGCCCGTGAGGCCGGGGTCGAAGGTGAGTTGCGTGAGACGAAGCTCGTAGGAGGGGCTGGGCGCGACGAGACGCCAAAGAGCGATCGCCAAAACAGCGACGGCAATTCCGGCGATGACGTTGCGGTTGATAAATGCAGATAAGATTTTGGTTTTCATCGGCGTTTATCTGCGTCCCTCGGCGGCTAACCTATGTCTTACTGGAACACCTTAGCCGCCGCGAAATCGCCCGCCTTTACGATCGTCATCCCCGCGGGATCGATGTGCTTGCGGAACGCCGCGTTGATCTCCTCCGGCGTGAGCGACGCGATTTTCATCTCCACGTCGGAATCCCACTTCAGCGGACGATCCAATTGCTCATGCGAAATCAGGAACGCAAGCAGCGCGGCGTCGGTCGACCGGCCGATCATGCGCGCGTCGAGAACCGCCTTCTTAGCCTCGGCCACTTCGTCGGCGGTGAATCCATCCTTATAAGCTTTCTGCAACTCCTCGAAGAAGCACTGCTCCACCTTGGGACCAACCGCGGGATTGAGGCTCACGGTCACGGTGAGCATCGACGATTCACCTTCGTTGGGCACGGCGATGCGCGCGTTGGCGCCGTAGCTGAGTCCTTCTTTGTTGCGGATGCGGTTCGAGACACGCGACGTGATGGGCTCGCCGAACATATAGCTGGCCAGCACCATGGCCGGGTAATCGGGATCGTTTTGCGACATTTGGAAGCGCTCGCCGCCCAGGAATTCGGCATTGGCCTTGTCCGGCGTCTCGATCTTCTGGTTCAGGGGCGCGGCCTTCTTGAAAGGCACGACGAGCGCCTTATAGGCCTTCGGCGTATTCCAATTGCCGAGCAGTTCCGCGGCGGCCTTTTGCATGTCGGCCGGGGTCACCGGGCCCACCACCGCGAAAACGCCGTAGTTCGCGCCATAGAAATCGTCATGGAACTTCTTCGCGTCGGCCAGCGTGACTTTTTCGACTTCCGGCTTCTGCTCTTCGCGCGTAGGCGAGTACTGCACATCGCCCTTCGCGAAGGGCGAGAGATGCCGCGTCAGCGCCTCCTGCGCCAGTTGCGTGGGCTCGGTCTGGGGAAGTTCGAGCGCCTTGACCCTTTGCGCTTTGGCGCGGTCGAATTCGTCCTCGGGATAGAGCGGCTCTTTCAAAATCTCCACGGCCAGCTTCATCGCCGCCACGAAATTCTCCGCCGGGGCCGTGATGCTGGCCGTAGCGGTGGCAATCGTGCTGGCCTCGCCTCCCCCACGGCCGCCGCGTCCGCCGCGTCCTCCTCCGAATCCGGCGCCCCCGCCGCCGCTCGCGGTCACCGTGGCATTCAGCTTGCGGAATTCATCCTGCAACTGTGATCGCGTGTGGCTTTTGGTGCCCGACATCAGCAAGCTGCCGGCGAATGCCGCGGCCTCGCGCTGGCCCGCCAGGGTGGTGGCGTCTCCGAAGCGCAGTTCGATCGTGCCGGTGACCATGTTGTTCTCGGTCTGCTTGTGCAGCACGTCCACCTTCATGCCGTTGGCCAGCTTGGAGCGCACCACGCGGCTTTCGATATTGGCGATGGTGGGGTCGAACTTCTCGGCGTGCACGATGCTGACGGTGCTCTTGTAATTCGCCAGGATGGAGGAGAGGTTGGGCATTGCCGGCACCACGGTGCGGTCGGGGTTCATGTCCGGAATGTAGTAACCCACGGTGCGGTTGGAAGCTTTGAAATAGGCTTTGGCCACGCGTACCACGTCGGCCGGCTGCACGTCTTTCAAGCGGTCGTGCTGCAGGAACATCAGCCGCCAGTCGCCCTGGGAGATGGCGGTATTCAACGCGCCGGTGGCGATGGCCTGCGGGTTCGACAGGCTGTTCTCCAGGTTGCGGAGAAGCTGCGTGCGCACGCGATCCACGTCGGCCGCGGACGGCGGATTGTCGACCACATCTTGCAGCGCCTTGAAGATGGCGTCGCGCACGGCGTCGGGCGATTGATCCTGCGTAAGAGTGGCGGAAACTTCCGCCAGACCGGGGTCGTGCCGCGCCTGGAACTGCATGTTGACCGATGTGGCCAGGTCGGGATCGACCACGAACTTCGTCAGCCGTCCTTCGTTGGGATCGCCCGCGCCGCTGCGTCCTCCGCGCCCGCCGCCGCGTCCACCGCGTCCGCCGCTGGCGCCGTTCATGATGCCCGCGAGCACTTGTAAGGCGGCCGAATCGGGATGGCCTGCCGACACTACGTGGTAAGCGACCATCACGTTCTGTCCCGTGCCTACGCGGCGCAGAGCCACGAAGCGCTCGCCATCCTGCGGCGGCTCGATGGTGTAGGTCGCTTCCAGTTTGCGCGTGGGCCGGGGCAATTTGCCCATGGAATCGGCCACGAATCGCAGGGTCTTCGATTCGTCGATGCGCCCGGTAATCACCAGCACGGCGTTATCGGGCTGGTAATACTTGTGATAGAAAGCCTCCGGACGGGTGTACGGAACGCCTTCCAGGTCTTCCTTGGAACCGATGACGGACTTGCCGTAGTTGTGCCAGATATACGCCGTGGCGGCCACGCGCTCCTCGAGGATGGAGGCAGGCTGGTTCTCGCCGCGCTCCAGCTCATTGCGCACCACGGTCATTTCGGTGTCGAGGATTTCCTTGCTGAACTTGATGTTGACCATGCGGTCGGTTTCCAGGCTGAGGGCCCACTGCAAGTTCTCGTCGCTGGCGCTGAAGGTCTCGAAATAGTTGGTCCGGTCCTCCGACGTGGTGCCGTTCCAGCTCGAGGTGTGCGCCGTGATTTCGTCCTTGATATGGCGGCCATTGGTGGTCTCGATGAAGTCGAGATGCTCCAGCAGGTGCGCCATGCCGGTCTCGCCGTAACCTTCGAAGCGCGAGCCCACCAGGTAGGTGACGTTGACCGTGATCTTGGGTTCAGCCGGATCGGGATAGAGCAGCACTTTCAAGCCATTGGGGAAATCGTACTCGGTGATTCCTCCCATGGAGGTCATTTTCTGGACGCCCGCGGGCAGCGTCTGGGCGGACGCGAGCGTTGCGAATGTCAGAAGGAACGCGATGGCGATGCACACAAGTTTCCGGTTCATAGATGAAAACCCTTTGGGAGCGGATTATAGCAGGTAGCCAACGCCTGTTTCGGCCTGACGAATTTCAACCTGACGAATTTCAACCGCCGGCCCGCATTATTGGGACTGCGTCTGCAGGCCCTCGAGCTCGACGCCGCCGACCATCCCTGCCACCAGATTGTAGAGCCCGCCGATGATCAACCCCGCGGTGAATCCGATCGCTCCGTACAGGATCGGAAACACGACGATGGCGCCGACGCCGAACAGCATTCCAAGATGGTTGCCGGAAGTGCTCCCCACCGCATTCATGAGAGCCGCGCCCAACATCGCGAACAGGGAGACAAACGCTCCGATAATCAAGCCGAGCAGGGCATATAGCGTGCCCTGAATCTTGGCCAGGGAAAGAACTCCGATCCGCCGCACAACGATTTTGGTGTTCATAGTGGCGCATAGCGTAGCACACGGTGCCATGCGCCGCCGGGCCCATTTGACTTCGGGCCTATCCAGCGGCATCCAATGGCCGGCGCGAGCCTTAGCGAACCTTTCATGGAAAGTGTTATCGCCCACAGCCGGCAGTCCTTCGACCTCGGCCCCTTGCGCCCGGCCGATTATAGTCGGGCCATGCTCGAGTGATCCTGCGCTATCGTGAATAGCAATGACTCTGGATATCGGGTGCGGCAAGCGCAAGATCGAGCCGGACGCCATCGGCATCGACATGTCCGCCGATTCCGCCGCCGACCGCGTCTGGAATCTCGACCGGTACCCGTGGCCCCTTGCCGACTCGCAGTTCTCGCGTGTCCACATGCCGCACGTCATCGAGCACCTGGAGAGCGCCGGCGTGCCGATCGTCACTCGCCATTTCAGCTCGCACAATTCGCATACCGGCCCCACGCAACGCCGGCGCCTCGCGGCGGCCAGCTTCGAGTATTTCACCGGCAACGACTTTCCCACCTTCGCCGGCGCACCCTACCGCTTCGAGATCGTGGAGTGCCGGCTGACCTTCGGCGGCAATTTCGTGCTCGATAACATGGGCCGCTTCCTCGCCGGCCGCTCCCTGAATTGGTACAGGCGGCACGCCGCGGCGCTCGACGTCCGCTGCCGCCCGCGGGCGCCGAAGCCGGCCTGACCATGACCGCCGAACGCCGCAACTGCGCGCTGTTGTTCGCGGCCCTATTCGCCGCGACGCTGGCGCTGCGCCTGTGCCACGCGCACATTCTGTGGGCGGACGAGGATTACCACCTGGCCGCGGGCATCCAGACGCTCCACGGGAAGCTGCTGTATCGCGGCCTGTGGTACGACAAGCCGCCACTCGCCGCGTGGGTCTACGCTGCCATGGGCGCGTTCCCCGGATGGCCGCTGCGCCTCTTCGACGCGCTTTTCGTGCTGGCCGTGTCCGCCGCCACATGGCGCTTCGCGCGCGACCTTTGGGGGCGCCGCGAAGCCATGATGGCCGCGGGATCGATGGCCTTCTTCCTCAATTTCGACCTGGCTGCCGCGGTCGTCCCCATCGCGCCCGACATGTTTATGCTGTTGCCGCACATCGTGGCGGTGCACTGCGCCTGGAAAGGCAAACCGTTGGCGGCCGGCTTATGGTGCGGCGCGGCTTTCCTGTTCCACACCAAGGGTGTCTTCGTGCTGGCGGCGTGCGCGCTGCTTGCGTGGCGCGCGCTCCCCACCCTGTTTTTGGGCTTCGCGATTCCCAACGTCGCGGTGCTGGCGGGGCTCGCCGCTGCGGGCGCGCTGCCGCCGTATTTCCAGCAGGTCTGGGAATGGAGCGCGGCTTATGCGCGCAGTTCGCCGGAGCTCCATCCGCTCGCCAACGGACTGCGGCGCACCGCGGACTGGCTGGGGTTTCACGCGGCGCTGGCAATCGGCGCGGCGGCCTTCTGGTGGGGAAATCGCAAGCGCGAGAACTGGTGGCTGGCGGGGTGGCTCGCGCTGTCCTTCGCGGGCGTGGCGTTGGGCGCGCGATTCTTCCCGCGATATTATTTGCAGATTCTGCCGCCCATGGTATTGCTGGCGTCGCATGGGCTGTCGCGCCGCAAGGCGCTGGCGTGGGTGGCAGCCGCGGCGCTCCTGGTGCCGGCCGTCCGCTTCGGGCCGCGCTATGTGATTCTGGCGCACGATCTGCTCGCCGGCCGCCCGCATGAATGGGCCGACATCGCGCTCGACCGGGACAGCCGGGCCGCGGCCGACCTGGTGAACCGCCGCAAGCACCCCGGCGATACGCTCTTTGTGTGGGGCTACCGGCCGGGCATCTTCGTTTATACGCGGATGCCGGCCGCCTCGCGCTTCTGGGATTCCCAGCCGCTGACCGGCGTCCCGGCGGACCGGCACTTGCGCGAGACGCTGGCCGTTTTGCCGGAGCAGGCGGCGCGGAATCGCGCCGAGTTCGCGATGTCGCGGCCAACGTTCGTAATCGACAGCTTGAGTCTCGCGAACCCGCGGCTGGCGGTGGATGCGTACCCGGAGTTGCGGGAATGGCTGGCGCAGTACAGGCTGGTGGGGCGTACGCCTATGAGTTTGATTTATGAATTCACCGCGGAGACGCAGAGGCGCTGAGAACACGGGGAAGGTAGACGCCGGCGTCGGTTGGAACCCCGCGTCTTCCCAGCGTTGGGTCGCAGAGGGGGCAGAGGTAACCTGCGTCTCCCCCGAGGCCAGCGCAAAGCTCCGAGACCTTCTTTGCGTCTTGGCGACTTTGCGAGAGATTGTAAGAATCCTCAGTCTTTCGCGTTCACCCGGGGCGCGCGCAGGTTACCTCTGCCCCCTCTGCGACCCAACGCTGGGAAGACGAGTCATCCGCTACCCTCGCAGACGCCTTTCCTTCCGCGTTCTCAGCGTCTCACCATAGGCAGCCGATGGGGGCGCGGACAGATTCGGTTGCGGCTTCGCCGCGCTGTGCTCTCCGGTTTTGACTTTGCTTTCTTTTTCTCCGCTCCTCTGTAATGCTAACGCGCAGAACCTTCGCAAGCTGCGACGATTCTCGCGAACCGAGGCCACTGAGACGCTGACACCCCGGGCCTAAACCCCTCCGCGTCCTCCGCCACCTCCGCGCTCTCCGGTTTTGACTTTGCTTTTGTTTTTCTCCGCGTCTCTGCGCCTCTGCGGTGAGTCTTATTTTGGTTGCGGCTACGCCGCCCTTCGTTCTCAGCGTCTCCGCGGTGAACCCTACTGAAACAGAGCCTCCGCGCCACGCTGGATAATCGCAGCCGCCACCATGCCCGCCAGCGCCGCGAGGAACGCCGGAGCCGCGCCGCGGCGCTTCCACTCCTCGTGGACGGCGTGATGGCCCAGGTAAAACAGCCAGCCGGCGGTGATCCCCAGCGGGTAGAGGATCCATTGCGTCCCCAGATGCGGCGCCATCGCCAGCCCCAGTACGCCTCCCAGCAGGGTGGCGCCTTCGGCCAGGGCGCACCATCCCATGGCGGCGCCGCGGCTGCCCATCGACGCCCGCAAAATGCCGCCCAGCGCGATGCCTTCCGGCAATTTGTGCAGCGTCACGGCCAGCGGAACAGCCACGCGCAGCCCCAAATGCGTGGTGGATTGCACCGTGGCGATGGCCCAGCCATCCAGAAAGGCGTGCATCGCGGAGGCGGCAATCAGCGGTCCCGCGAAGCCGTGGAGTTCGGTCGCGCAGGAATTGTGATCGTGATCGTGCGCGCAGGTGGGGCACACCGGATAGGCGAAGCGGTTGATGGCGATCAGCAGCGCGTACCCGGCGGCGAACAGGACAGCGCTCGCGAACCAGCCGGCTTGCTCCGCCAGTTCCGGGAGCAGTCCGAACAGGGCCACGCCCAGCAATACGCCCGCGCTGAACGGCACCATTATCTGCACGCGCTGGCGCAGGCCCGTAAGCCACAGCCCCAGGGCCGCGCCTGAGACGCCGATGGCCGCGGCCAATAAGGGGATGGCGATTGCTGTGTAATAACTCATGCAGCGGGCAATCCTCTACTCTAGCTCATTCGCGGTTCACAACTTTTTTCGAAATTTCCGCTGCACGGGATGTTTGAGTTAGCGCCAGGGGCCCATAGGTGCGCGGCGCTCTCGTGGCATCCTCGGAGCGGGGCCGGACCAATTTGGTCCGGGCCCATTTCGCTAACCCCTGTTATTCCAATAGAACAAGAAACGGACTCGGACCAAATTGGTCTGAGGTCCGGCGGAGAACCCTCATGCAAGAAGACCTGAACACCGCACAGCCCGCCGCCGACGCGGGCGATTTTGAACTCGGTATGATGCTCGGCAGCCGCAAGGCATTCGCGGCGGTTGCCGGACGCTGTTCCGCCGCCGACGCGGAATGCCTGCGCCGGGTGCGCGATCAAAAACTCTACTTGAGCCGCGCCGCGACTTGGGAGGAATTCTGCCCCCAATTCCTCGGTTTGAGTAAGACTCACGCCAATCGCATCGTCCACTACCTGGAAGAATTCGGCCCCGACTATTTCGTAGTAACGCAGTTAACCCGCATCACGCCCGAGCAGTATCGAGCCATTGCTCCTGCAATCCGCGAGAAAAACATCCACGTCGATGGACAGGCCATCGCGCTGATCCCCGAGAATTCCGAGCGTGTGACCGCGGCGGTAGCGGAGCTGCGTCAGGCAGCGGCGCCGGCGCCCGCGCCATCGGCCGCGGACTGCATGGCCGAGCTAGAACGCCGCTTCGATCGGCTCACCGCCGATTTCCGGGAATTCGCCGCGTCTCCGCTGTCGCTGGCGGAAAGGAGTCAGAAGGGCGCATTGCTTTCGAAGGTCATTCGCGAGTTGGAGCGGCTGCACCTCGAACGGCGGTAATATCGAAGACGCGAATGCTCATCGAACGGCTGAGACTCAAGAACATCCTGTCATTCCGCGATTCCACGGTCAAACTCGGGCGGTTGAACGTGCTGATCGGCGCGAATGCGGTGGGGAAGAGCAATCTCATTGAGGTAATCGGTCTCTTGCAGGCCCTGCCGACCGGTCTGGCTCCGGCGATCATGCGCGGGGGCGGAATTCGGCAGTGGCTGTGGTTGGGCGCCGATTTGCCGATGACTGCTTCTATCGGATGCGACTTTCGGCTGCGTGGCGGGCAGTTCGGTCCGCTGACGTATCAGTTGCAAATCTCGGGCGACGCGACCGGCGGGTATTTCATCAAGGAAGAGAAACTGTCCAGCTATTTCTCGCGTTCTTCCGACGACGCTACTGTCTTCATCCAAGGATCGGAAAAGCCGCCGACCCGGATGGGAGTGAATCGGGCCGAGTCCCTGCTTTCGCAATTCAAGAATCCCGCCGACCCTACGCCAATAACCGAGGCTGGGCGGGAGATTACGAGAATACAAATCTTCCGGGAGTTTCGAACCGGACCGGGCGCCCTGGTGCGGCAAGGGATCTCGACTACCATGCCTGAGAACGGGCTCCAGGACGGCGGCGATAACTTGGCGATGGTCTTGGAAGATCTTCATTTCCAAGACCGGGACGAACGAATCGACAGCTATCTCAAGCGTTTCTGTGACCGGATCACCGGCGCAAAGGTAGAGATCGGCGAGGGGCTCGCCCGCATCTATCTCAGCGAGACAGGGCTAAGAGGCAAGATTCCCTCGTCTCGCATGTCGGACGGTACCCTGAAGTTTCTGGCCCTCTTGGCGGCGCTCTTCCACCCGAAAGCGCCGCCTTTAATGTGTATAGAGGAGCCCGAACTGGGGCTCCATCCGGACGCCCTGCAGTTGGTCGCGGAGGTATTGCTGGAAGCGTCCGAGAGCACGCAGTTCATCGTGACCACCCACTCGGAGGCTCTCGTCGACGCCCTCACCGACCACCCGGAATCGGTCCTGGTTTGTGAGCGCGATTTCGACAACTCCACGCAAATGAAACGGCTCGCCAAAAAGAAGCTGGAAATTTGGCTGAAGCGATACACATTGGGCGAACTGTGGCGGAAGGGCGAGGTCGGCGGAGGCCAATGGTAGCCGTGCCGGCCGAGATCCGAATCTATTTCGAGGGTGACAAGCGTCTGGAACCTGGATTCAAGGCTTTTCTCAGGGAACTCCGGAACCGGGCGAACGAAAAGGGCTGCCGGCTCAGACCCATTCCGGCGAAATCAGGAGATCAAGCTTGTCAAGACTTTAACGATGCCCTGCAAACCCACTCTAGCGCCTGGAACATCCTTCTAATCGACAGCGAAGGCCCGCTAGACGCGGTCCGCGTCGCGGCACTTTGTAAGGCTTTCGGCTGGAGAAAGCCCGTCTCCCGATCCATATTCTGGATGGTCGAGATGATGGAGGCTTGGTTGCACGCTGACAAAGATGCGCTCGCCACGTTTTATGGCCGGGGCTTCAAGAGAAACGCCTTGAGCGCTGACCGCAACGTCGAGTCGATTTCCAAACGGCGGCTGGAAGAGGGCCTTCGCGCAGCCACGAAAAACAGCGAAAAGGGCGATTACTTTCGTAACAAGACTTTACACGGTCCCCAATTGCTCGCCCTCATCAACCCCACCCTCGTGCGCCAAGCCGCCCCCAATTGCAATCGCCTATTCCAAGCCATCCTCGCGCACCTCAACTGAACATGCCCATCGATCCTTCCGCCCAAATCGCCCCCACCGCCTGCGTCCACCCCGACGCCATCGTCGGACCAGGCACTCGTATCGGCGAGTACTGCGTCATCGAGCAGGACGTGGTCATCGGCGCCGGATGCCTGCTCGAACCCTACGTCCTCGTCAAGCGCTGGACCACCCTCGGCCGCGACAACGAAATCTCCGCCGGCGCCGTGCTCGGCACCGACCCGCTCGACAAGCACTTCGACGGCGCCCGTAGCTACCTGCGCATCGGCGACGGCAACAAAATCCGCGAGCACTTCACCATTTCGCGCGGCACCCCGCCCGAATCCGTCACCGAGATCGGCAACGGCAACTTCTTCATGACCTCGGGCCACGTTGCCCACAATTGCAAAATTGGCAACCAAACTGTAATCTGCAGTTGCGTGCTGCTGGGCGGATACGTGGAAGTGGAAGACCAGGCGTTCTTATCTGGTGGCGTGCTGGTGCATCAATTCTCCAAAATTGGCCGCTTGGCGATGATCAGCGGCAATACGCGCGTCAACCTCGACGCCCCGCCATTCTTCACCTTCGCGGGCTTCCAGATCGCGCCCAAAGGGCTCAATCTGGTGGGCCTGAAGCGCGCCGGCTACAAGGCGCCCGACGTGAGCATCCTCAAGCAGGCCTATCAGTTGCTGTATAGGTCGAACCTCAAACTCGAGGCAGCGCTGGGGAAAATCGAAAGCCAGATACCGACCGCCGAAACGCTGCAACTGGTGGCTTTCATACGCCGCAGCCAGCGCGGAATCTGCCGCGAGTGAGACTGCAAGGGAACGGGCGCGTTTAACCTTCGTTGAATTCCGATCTGCATATCTTTTATACTGGAGTTTCGGTCGCAGTACGATTACACTTGTCCAAAGTCTCGCGCCGATGCGAGCCGGGTCACGGCTCGTAGGGATCAGGCAAATCCTTTTGGGAGGAATCTACTCAATGGCATCAATGACGGACTCGCTCCGTGTCGGGCGGCGCCCTGTACGCATGCAAACGGCGTCGTTCCTGCGCGTGCTATTCACCGTTCTCGTCTCTGTTTTCCTTGCGGCTCCGCTGCTGGCGCAGCCCGGGGAAAATACCAGCGAAGCGAACCTGAAACTGCCCGATCTCGGATCGGCGACGTTTTTAGGCGGCATCAAAGGCAGCACGCTGCTGATGGGCGGCCTGGTAGTGAGCGCCCTCGGATTGACCTTCGGCCTGATTATCTTCAACCGTCTCAAGAATATGGCCGTCCATTCGTCAATGCGGGAAGTCTCCGAGCTGATCTACGAGACGTGCAAGACTTACCTCTCCACCCAGGGCAAGTTCCTGATGCTGCTGGAGTGCTTCATCGCGGTCATCATCGTGGTCTATTTCGGACTCCTGAAGGGTGAACCGTTCTTCAATGTCCTGATCATCCTGCTCTTCAGCGTGATAGGCATTTCCGGCAGTTTCTCCGTGGCGGCGTTCGGCATGCGCGTCAACACCTTCGCCAATTCGCGCACGGCCTTCGCCTCTCTCAAGGGCAAAGCCTTTCCGTGCTATGAGATTCCGCTCGAGGCCGGCATGAGCATCGGGATGCTCCTGGTTTCGGTCGAGCTGCTCATCATGCTCTTCATTCTTCTGTTCATTCCGGGCGGCTTGGCTGGCTCCTGCTTCATCGGCTTCGCCATCGGCGAATCGCTGGGCGCCGCGGCACTGCGCGTGGCCGGCGGCATCTTCACAAAGATCGCCGATATCGGGTCGGACCTCATGAAGATCGTTTTCAAAATCAAGGAAGACGACGCCCGCAACCCCGGCGTAATTGCGGATTGCACCGGCGACAATGCCGGCGACTCGGTCGGCCCCTCGGCCGATGGTTTCGAAACCTACGGCGTCACCGGCGTGGCCCTGATTATCTTCATCCTGATGGCCGTCCACGATCCGCTGGTGCAGGTGCAGTTGCTGGTATGGATCTTCTCCATGCGCGTCATGATGGTGATCTCCTCCGGCATCGGCTACTTCGTCAACGGCATCGTCGCCAAGGCGCGGTTCGGCGAAGCCGCCAAGTTCAACTTCGAGACGCCGCTCACCACCCTGGTGTGGCTCACCTCGCTGCTTTCCATCGCCCTCACTTACGTGGTCAGCTTTTTCATGATTCCAACGCTGGGCGGGGACGATACCCTGTGGTGGAAGCTGGCTACGGTTATCAGTTGCGGCACCTTGGCCGGCGCGCTCATCCCCGAATTCGTGAAGGTCTTCACCTCCACCAACTCGCGCCACGTACGGGAAATCGTGACCAGTTCGCGCGAAGGCGGGGCATCGCTGAATATCCTTTCGGGCTTCGTGGCCGGCAACTTCAGCGCCTTCTGGCTCGGCATGACCATGCTGGCCCTGATGAGCATCGCCTATTCGGTGAGCACCGCGTTCCCCGCCGCCATAATGCTGGCTCCGGCGGTTTTCGCATTCGGCCTGGTGGCCTTCGGATTCCTCGGCATGGGACCGGTGACCATTGCCGTGGATAGCTACGGCCCGGTCACCGACAACGCGCAATCGGTGTACGAGCTTTCCACCATCGAAACCCTGCCCGGTATTAAGGAAGACATAAAGAGGGACTTTGGGTTCACTCCGGATTTCGAGAAAGCCAAGGAGAACCTGGAAGAGAACGATGGCGCCGGCAACACGTTTAAGGCCACGTCGAAGCCGGTGCTCATCGGCACGGCCGTGGTGGGCGCCACCTGCATGATCTTCTCCACTATCCTGGCCCTCACCCATGGACTGCTGGAAAAGTACATGATCAAGATCTCGCTGATGAACGCGCCGTTCCTGCTGGGCATTATCGCCGGCGGTGCGGTGATCTACTGGTTCACCGGCGCCAGCGCCCAGGCTGTCACGACAGGCGCTTACCGCGCGGTGGAATTCATCAAGAAGAACATAAAACTGGAGAGCACCGAGAAGGCCTCGATTTCCGATTCCAAGAAGGTGGTGGCCATCTGCACACAATACGCGCAGAAGGGCATGCTGAACATCTTCCTGGTGGTCTTCTTCTCGGCCCTGGCGTTCGCCTTCCTGGACCCCTTCTTCTTCGTGGGTTACCTGATCTCCATCGCGCTGTTCGGCTTGTACCAGGCCCTCTTTATGGCCAACGCCGGCGGCGCCTGGGACAACGCCAAGAAGGTGGTGGAAACGGAACTGCGCGCCAAGGGCACTCCGCTGCACGACGCTTGCGTAGTGGGCGATACGGTGGGCGATCCGTTCAAGGACACCTGTTCGGTGGCGCTCAACCCGATCATTAAGTTCACCACGCTGTTCGGCGTCCTGGCGGTCTCGCTGGCCGTGGACCTCACCGCCTCGCAGGGCTCCTTCCTGACGACGGCGCTGGCCGCGGTATTCTTCCTGATCGCGCTGGTTTTCGTGTACCGCAGCTTCTACGGCATGCGGATCGAATCGAAGGACTAAGGCCCTAAGAAGGCGGTATTTTAGCCGCCGATGAACGCAGATAAACGCCGATAGGACAAAGAATCTGTTTTATCGGCGTTTATCTGCGTTTATCGGCGGCCTAATTCTTTGTCCGATATCCTCCAACGCCCGCAACCTGGACGGTGTACAATGCGACTTCCGAATCGGCGGCGTTCCGCTTACTAGTGGGGGGCGCACTCGCGGGGTGAGAACTTAAGCCTTAGTGAGTGCCGGATTAAGATTAGGAGCCTCCGAAGATGTCCCGAACGATCCGGACATTTTGCTCGGTGGGCTGTTGACCGTACCAGGCGCGCTTCACCACGCCGCTCTCGCTCAGCAGGAGTAAAGTCGGCGTGCCCCTTACCTGGAGCTGGCTAAGCGGCACATTGTAGACGTCGCTAACATCCACTCCGTGGGAGTGAAGATAGCTCTTGCCCTTGTCGGCGGCCTCCGGCAGGACGGCAACCACCCTCTTGCCCTTGGCTGACTGTGCGGCTTCAACGAGTTGCTTATAGAGCGGCATGCTTGCCTCGCAGAAGTGACAGCCCTCGCGAAGCGCGAGGAGGACGGTGTCGCCCGGCCCGAGCTTCACGTTGGGCAGCGAGATTCGGTCGCCGGCCTTTATCTGGCCTGGAGGGGCCTTTGGCTGATCCGCCCAGAAGGCCTTCTTGGCAACGGCGGCCGAGAGAGTGACACAAAGGATGGCCACGCCCACATTTGCGGCGATGCCGGCGATTCTGGAAATACCAGTTTCGTTTCTCACGCTGATTTCTCCTTCCTGGCCCGGATAACTGGGCCGTAAACGCGAGCGGAGCGGCCCGGGGGCTAAGTACAGGAGTCGACTCGGGCCGCTGGCTCCGCTGTTAGCAGCCGTTCCCGTAGACGTACCATTCGGTGGGATCGAACGGGCACTGGCACCCGGTGCCCATGACCTGGCAGTTAGCCGCCTGATCTATATACATGACATCGTAGCCGCCCGATCCTGCTTGACATCCGGGTGGGAGGTCGGGGTTGCAATCGTCAGGGCCTAATGCCGGCCACATATATTGGCCGTTTTGGCACACCAAGTTGCCATAGTAGAGGCACGCAGCCCCCTGGCAGCTCGCCGGACATTGGCCAGACTGGGCGTACGCATTCGTCGGCTTGCCAGTTAGGAATGCTAGCGCGGACCCGACCAGGAAACAAATTATGAGTATTCTTTTCATCAGGACTCCTATCCTTTCACACGACGCCCTCCACGGTGGTGTAGCATCGAGCAAATGCCAGCGCATGTCGACGCATGGCGGCTTAATGGGCGGAGCGGCCCCGACATCCAATGGAGCGAGTCGCTGGGGAAATAGTGACTGAGCCAAAAAAATCTGTCAAGAGATATTTTTCGATATTGTTCGATGAACCGTGCTGTTGTATACTCGCCATAGGAGGCGCCATGTTACACCGCGCCGTCGTCATACTTACTGCGCTCGCCGTCTCCGCCGGTGTTGCCCAGAAGAATCAGCCGCCAAGCGATTCTCAGTTGGTCTTACGATCCACCACGCAGGAGGTTCTGCTCGATTTCATCGCGCGGGACAAACACCAGAAGTTGGTTACCGATCTCCGCCCAGAGGATATCGAGATCCTGGAGGACGGAGTTCAACAGACGGTCCGGAGTTTCCAGTATCGCAGTGGGCACGAGGAGCCCGCGCCTCAAAACAGGCCGGCGGCGCCACGCCCTGGGGGCAGCCAGCGATATGCGGAGCTTAGTCAGATCAATGTGGTCTCCCTGGTTTTCGAAGGATTAAGCCCGGCAACCCGGACGCAGGCTACTCAGGCCGCCAGGGACTTCCTGGCGAACGAGGCCGGCCCGGACACCTATGTCGGAGTATTTACTCTGAACCACCATCTGGCGCTGCTGCAGCAGTACACGAACAACGTCAACCTCCTGAACCAGGCGGTCGATCGAGCGGCGAGCGGCGCCTACCAGCAGTTCGCGAAGGATATGCTGACCCAGATTATGCGGCTCAATAGCATCTATCCAGATCGCGGAGGGTTCGAGGCGATCCGGCCAGGTTCATCCGAGGAGCGGGGCCCCGCCGTCGAGGGGATGGGGCGCGCCGATCCCCGGAGGCTGGAACGGAAGATGATCGAACTTAGTATCGCTATCGTCTCCAACCAGGCCGGCAATCTGTCGATGGACGCTCTACAGCAGTTGATTCGCGCCCAAGCCCAACTGCCCGGGCGCAAGACCGTCGTCTATTTCTCGGAGGGCCTGATGGTGCCTCCCGAGCAGCCCGAGCGGTATCGCGCCATGATCAGCGAAGCCAATCGCGCCAATATCGCGTTCTATACCGTGGACCCCAGCGGACTTGACACCATGTCCAGGGTCAAAGTGTCTAAGCTGACGACCCAGGCGATCCGGCACGAGGAGCTCAACACCAACGCGACTGTCGTGCCCACTAACTATCAGGAGAACCTGCGGGAACTGGCGGAAGATACCGGCGGATTCCCGATCACCGATACCAATGATATGCGAGTGCCTCTGCGCCGCGTGATGGAAGAAGTGCGGGCACACTATGAGGCGACTTATGCGCCCACCTCTTCGAATTACGACGGCCGTTTCCGCACCA